>Ga0307377_10001511_pt1 | contig 29186 bp, 24 predicted proteins | sample TR3MG_FD_202535 | JGI IMG/M metagenome (GOLD analysis project Ga0307377, IMG submission 202535) | Soil microbial communities from Risofladan, Vaasa, Finland - TR-3 | ecosystem: Environmental > Terrestrial > Soil > Coastal area > Acid sulfate soil | place: Finland: Risofladan, Vaasa | collected... | reverse complement strand
AGATCAGCCAGCATCTGCGCACCCAGGCCGAGCTGGCGCCACTCCTGCTGCTGCACTTCCTCCGGCGCCTGCGTGCTGGGCTGGCGGTCGAGCCGGGCCAGCAGCGCTTCGGGGGTGTCCTCGCCGGACAGCACCAGCAGCACGCCGCGATCCTCGTCGTCGATGCGGCGCAGCGCGGCGGTGACGGTGAGGCCCAGATCGTCGCGCTTGAGATGCAGCACGTCGGACAGCGTGTTGCGCACATGCACGCGAGTGAGTACAGGCGCGCCATCGTCAACCGCCCCACGTACCAGCGCGAAGTGCACGCCGCGACGGATCACGTCGCGATAGGCCACCAGGCGGAACGCGCCGAACTCGGTCTGCACGTCCTCCTCGTGCACGCGCTGCACGGTTTTTTCCGTTTCCAGCCGGTAGCGGATCAGGTCGGCGATCGAACCGATCTTCAGGTCGTGCTTGCGCGCGAAGATTTCCAGTTCGGGGCGGCGTGCCATCGAACCGTCCTCGTGCAGCACCTCGATCAGCACGGCCGCCGGCTCCAGCCCCGCCAGCGCGGCCAGGTCGCAGCCGGCCTCGGTGTGGCCGGCGCGGGTCAGCACGCCGCCGGGCTGTGCGGTGAGCGGAAAGATGTGGCCGGGCTGGGTCAGGTCCTGCGGCTTCGCATCGGCCTTCACCGCCACCTGGATGGTGCGTGCGCGATCGTGCGCCGAGATGCCGGTGGTGACGCCCTCGGCCGCCTCGATCGAGACGGTGAAGTTGGTGTGGTAGGCCGAGGTGTTGTCGCTGACCATCGGCTTCAGGCCGAGCTGGCGCGTGCGCTGCTCGGTGAACGTGACGCAGACCAGCCCGCGCGCCTCGCGCACCATGAAGTTGATGTCCTGCGCGCGCACCTTCTCGGCGGCCATGATCAGGTCGCCCTCGTTCTCGCGGTCCTCGTCGTCGAGAAACACCACCATGCGGCCGGCGCGGATGTCGTCGAGGATTTCGGGGATGGTGTTGAAGGGCATGGGAAGTTCCTTGGGGATGGTGTGCTCCCTCCCCTGCTTGCAGGGGAGGGCTGGGGAGGGGTTGCTCTTGATCTGAAAGTCAAAAGCCTTCCCCCTCCCAACCTCCCCCTGCCTTGCAGGGGGAGGAGCAATGGGATCAGGCGAAGCCGTGCTGTTTGAGGAAGGCCTCGTCCAGCCTGGGTGTCTCGCCGCTGGACAGCAGGCGTTCGATGTAGCGCGCCACTACGTCCGCCTCGATGTTCACCGCATCGCCGACGCGGCGCGCATGGAACGCGGTGTGTTCGATCGTGTGCGGGATCAGGTTGACACCGAAGCGGTGTCCCGCCACTTCGTTGACGGTGAGGCTGGTGCCGTCGATGCACACCGAGCCCTTCGCGGCGATGTAGCGCGAGATCGCGGCGGGCACCTCGAACGTCCAGCGCTGCGAACGGCCGTCCGGCGTGATCGACACCACCTTGCCCAAGCCGTCGACGTGGCCGGAAACCAGATGCCCACCGAGCCGGTCGGCCAGCCGCAGCGCCTTTTCCAGGTTCACCGGATCGCCCGGCTTGAGCTGGCGCAGCGTGGTCAGCGACAGCGTCTCGTTGGAGACGTCGGCACTGAAGCCACGCTCTTGAAGCACGACCGCGGTAAGGCACACGCCGGAGACGGCGATCGAATCGCCCAGTTGGGTGTCACCGAGGTCGAGATCGGCGGTGTCGATGTGCAGCCGTACGTCGCCGCCACGCGGCTCCAGCCGCACGATGCGGCCCACGCTCTGGATGATGCCCGTGAACATCAGCGCACCTCCCGTAGGAGCGCGCTTGCGCGCGATGCTCTTGTTTTGAATCTCCCAAACATCAAAACAAGAGCATCGCGCGCAAGCGCGCTCCTACCCGCTTGCGCGGACGGGATGCTCAAGGTTGCCTGGAAGCGGATGTTCCGGTGGGTGGCACTGATTTTCATGCAACGTTTCCCGCGCTCAAGTCTGCGAAAAACGCCTCAAGGCATGAGGCAGGCGCGCGGCCGCGAAGCCATGCACCTGGCCGTCTTCTCTTTATCCGGACTGTGAGGCAGCAGTTACCCGCTGCCAACCGTCGGCTCCGGCATTGGACCGGATCTGCTGACCTCACGGCTGTGGCCGTGAGCGCTCGCGGGCTCGTTGTCAGAACAGCCTGTACCAAGCCGCCTTTCAACCTACCGCCGGTGGGGAATTTCGCCCCGCCCTGAAGACGTTACGTGTCAATTTCCGGCCAGGCCGGAGCGCGCAGTCTAGCACCGACGACAGGGCTCCTGCCGGCAAACGATCGCGGTACAGCGTTCGCTGCGTGCGACGGCCGCCACTCAGACCGGACGCAGACGCAGGCGCCAGTCGCTGCCGAGCTGGCGCTGCTCGATCGCCTGCAATCGCCAGCGCGCCGCCATGTCGGTCAGCGTCGGCAGATGCAGCAGTGGGCGGGCGCTGTCGCCCAGCAGCAGCGGCGCGATGTAGAGCAGCAGCTCGTCGACCAGACCCGCGGCGAACAGCGCGCCGCACAGGGTCGGCCCCGCTTCGACATGCACCTCGCTGCAGCCGCGTCCGGCCAGCAACGCGAGCACGGCGTGCAGGTCAAGCGCGTCGCCCTGCCCCGGCACCACGACCCGCTCCACCCTGGCGTAGCGATCGTCGATGGGGATGGCATCGGCAGCGTGCAGAACCAGCGTCGGCGCTTCGCCATCCAGAACATGGCTGGCGGCCGGCGTGCGCAGCCGGCGATCCAGCACGACCCGCAGCGGCGGGACTTGCTCCCTCTCCCCTGCGGAGAGAGGAGTCATGCGCGCTTCGACGGGCCGGGCTTCGTCCAATCGCACGGTGAGCCGCGGGTCGTCGGCCAGTACGGTGCCGCTGCCGGTGAGGATCGCCGAGCTGCGCGCACGCCAGCGCTGCACGTCGTTGCGTGCGGCCTCGCCGGTGATCCACTTCGACTCGCCGTTGGCCAGTGCGGTGCGACCGTCCAGACTCATCGCCAGCTTCACCCGCACCCATGGACGGCCGCGCTCGATGCGGCTGAAGAAACCGATGTTGAGTTCGCGCGCGGCCTCGCGCAACAGACCGGTCTCGACTGCGATGCCGGCCGCGCGCAATGTGCCGATGCCGCGGCCGTCGACCTGCGGAAACGGGTCCTCGGCGGCGATCGCCACGCGTGCCACGCCGGCGGCGATCAGCGCGCCGGCGCACGGCGGCGTGCGGCCGTGATGCGCGCACGGTTCCAGCGTCACATAGGCGGTGGCGCCGCGCGCACGCTCGCCCGCTTCGCGTAACGCGAACACCTCGGCATGCGGTTCACCGGCACGCCGATGCCAGCCTTCGCCGACAACCGCATCGCCCTGCGCGATCACGCAACCCACGCGAGGGTTCGGCTGGGTGGTGTACAGCCCACGCTCGGCCAGACGCAGGGCTTGCGCCATGTGCAGGTGATCGAGACTGGAAAACACAGGGGTCATAGTGGGCCGTATGAAAGCGGGCGTGAAGTGTAGGAGCCCGCTTGCGGGCGATGCTTTTCGACATGCCGCGGCTTTCAGCGCATCGCCCGCAAGCGAGCTCCTACTTGGCTGGGGGCCGCTTTCTCTCGTCGAGCAGCGGCAGCTGCAGGCCGTCGAGTTCCGGCAGGTCGCGTTCGAGTTTCTCGATTTCTTCGCGGAATGCCTGCATGTCCTCGAATTTGCGGTAGACCGAGGCAAAGCGCACGTAGGCGACCTGATCGAGCTTCTTCAGTTCGCGCATCACCAGTTCGCCGACCTGACGCGACGACACTTCGCGCTCGCCGCTCTTGCGCAGATCGTTGACGATCGCGCGCACCGAACCGTCCACGTCGCGGCTGGGCACGGGCCGTTTCTGCAGCGCGCGCTCGAAACTCACCCGCAGTTTGCGCTCGTCGAACACCTCGCGCCGCTCGCCGCTCTTGACGATCGTCGGCAACTTCAGCTCGGCGGTCTCATAGGTGTTGAAGCGCTCGCCGCACTGCGGACACTCGCGCCGACGCCGCACGGTGCTGCCGTCCTCGGTCAGGCGTGAGTCGATCACGCGGGTGTCTTCGTGCTGGCAGAAGGGGCAATGCATAAGGTTAGGTGTGAGAGTTGAGAAATGAGGAGCGAGAGGAAAGCCTCAAGCCGGGTTTTCTCTCACTTTTCACTCCTATTCACTCGCTTCTCGCTTCAACCGTAAACCGGGAACTTGCGACACTGCGCCTCGACCTTCGCGCGCACCGCGGCGATCACCGCCTCGTCGCCCGGCGCATCCAGCACGTCGCAGATCCAGTTCGTCAGTTCGATGCAATCCGCTTCCAGGTAACCGCGGGTGGTGACGGCCGGGGTGCCGACGCGCAGGCCGGAAGTGACGAACGGCTTGCGCGGATCGTTCGGCACGGCATTCTTGTTGACCGTGATGTGCGCCTTGCCCAGCGCCGCTTCCGCGTCCTTGCCGGTCACGTCCTTGCCGATCATGTCGACCAGCATCAGGTGGTTCTCGGTGCCGCCGGAGACGATCTTGTAGCCGCGCGCGATGAAGGTCTTCGCCATCGCCTGGGCGTTCTTCACCACTTGTGCCTGATAGGTCTTGAAGACCGGTTCCAGTGCTTCCTTGAACGCCACCGCCTTGGCCGCGATCACGTGCATCAGCGGGCCGCCCTGGATGCCGGGAAACACGATCGACTGCAGCTTCTTCTCGATCTCTTCGCCCGCACCCTTGCTCACGATGATGCCGCCGCGCGGGCCGCGCAGGGTCTTGTGGGTGGTCGAGGTCACGACGTGCGCATGCGGCAGCGGGCTGGGATACACGCCAGCGGCGATCAGGCCGGCAACGTGGGCCATGTCGACGAAGAACAGCGCGCCCACCGAATCGGCGATCCGGCGCATGCGCGCCCAGTCGACCACTTGCGAGTAGGCACTGAAGCCGCCGACCAGCATCTTCGGCCGGTGCTCGGTGGCGAGGCGCTGCACTTCGTCGTAGTCGATCAGGCCGTTCCCGTCGACGCCGTACTGCACGGCGTTGAACAGCTTGCCGCTGATGTTGACCTTGGCGCCGTGGGTGAGATGGCCGCCGTGCGCCAGCGACATGCCGAGGATGGTGTCGCCCGGCTGCAGCAACGCCAGATACACCGCCTGGTTGGCCTGCGAGCCCGAATGCGGCTGCACGTTCGCGTAGTCGGCGTCGAACAGCTGCTTCAGCCGTTCGATCGCCAGCCGCTCGGCGATGTCCACGTACTCGCAACCGCCGTAGTAGCGCTTGCCCGGATAACCCTCGGCGTACTTGTTGGTGAGCTTGGAGCCCTGCGCTTCCATCACCCGCGGACTGGCATAGTTCTCCGAGGCGATCAGCTCGACGTGATCTTCCTGGCGCTGGCCTTCATCGGCGATGGCCTTGGCCAGTTCGTCGTCGTAACCGGCAATCGTGCAGTCCTTGGGGAACATTCTGGCCTCGGGGGTTGGCAAGCGGGATAAGCGCGAAATTGTAGCGCCGCGGGGCCCTTGCGGCCACTGACGCCGCCTGCTGTAGGAGCGCACCCTGTGCGCGAATGCTCTTGTCGAAACGTCCGCAAGAGCAAGAGCATTCGCGCACAGGGTGCGCTCCTACGGCGAATCGGGGCATTCAAGGTGCCCTATAATGCGCGGTTTAGCGATTCACCATTCGCTGCCCGCCTCACCTGGGCGGCGCGACACACGCCTTCGGAGACTCCATGAGTTCGCAATACATCTACACCATGAACGGTGTGAGCAAGATCGTCCCGCCGAAGCGCCAGATCATCAAGGACATCTCGCTCTCGTTCTTCCCCGGCGCCAAGATCGGACTGCTCGGCGTCAACGGCGCGGGCAAGTCCACCGTGCTCAAGATCATGGCCGGCGTGGACACCGACTTCCAGGGCGAGGCACGCGCGCAGCCCGGCATCAAGATCGGCTACCTGGCGCAGGAGCCACAGCTCGATCCGGAAAAGACCGTGCGCGAAGCGGTCGAGGAGGGCGTGGCCGAGATTCTCGATGCACAGAAACGCCTCGATGAGATCTACGCCGCCTACGCCGAGGAAGGCGCCGACTTCGACAAGCTGGCCACCGAGCAGCAGAAGCTGGAAAACCTGCTGGCCGCCAACGACGCACATGCGCTGGAGCGCCAGCTGGAAGTGGCCGCCGACGCGCTGCGGCTGCCGCCGTGGGACGCCAAGATCGGGCCGTTGTCCGGCGGCGAAAAGCGCCGCGTGGCGCTGTGCCGCCTGCTGCTGTCCAAGCCGGACATGCTGCTGCTGGACGAGCCGACCAACCATCTGGATGCCGAGTCGGTCGACTGGCTGGAGCAGTTCCTGCACGACTATCCCGGCACCGTGGTGGCGGTCACGCATGACCGCTACTTCCTCGACAACGCGGCCGAATGGATCCTGGAACTCGATCGCGGCCGCGGCATTCCGTGGAAAGGCAACTACACCGAGTGGCTGGAACAGAAGGGTGCGCGTCTGGCGCGTGAGGAGTCCGCCGAAAAGGGCCGCCAAAAAGCCCTTGCACGGGAACTCGAGTGGGTGCGTTCGGCCGCCAAGGGCCGTCAGTCCAAGGGCAAGGCGCGCATCAACCGCTTCGAGGAACTGAACTCGGTCGAGTACCAGAAGCGCAACGAGACCAACGAACTGTATATCCCGCCGGGCGAGCGACTGGGCCAGGAAGTGATCGAGTTCAAGCACGTGTCGAAGTCGTTCGGCGACCGGCTGCTGATCGACGACATCTCGTTCAAGGTGCCGCCGGGCGCGATCGTGGGCGTGATCGGCCCCAACGGTGCCGGCAAGTCCACGCTGTTCAAGCTGATCACCGGCGTGGAGAAGCCCGACCAGGGCGAAGTGAAGATCGGCCACACCGTGCAACTGGCCTATGTCGACCAGTCGCGAGACAACCTCGATCCGAAGAAGAACGTGTGGCAGGAAGTGTCCGGCGGCGCCGACATCATCACCATCGGCAAGTACGAATTGCAGTCACGCGCCTACATCGGCCGCTTCAACTTCAAAGGCACCGACCAGCAGAAGCTGGTGGGCAGCCTGTCCGGCGGCGAGCGCGGCCGCCTGCACCTGGCCAAGACGCTGATGCAGGGCGGCAACGTGCTGCTGCTCGACGAACCGTCCAACGATCTGGACGTGGAGACACTGCGCGCACTGGAAGACGCGATGCTGGAATTCCCCGGCTGCGTGATGGTGATCTCGCATGACCGCTGGTTCCTCGACCGCGTGGCCACCCACATCATCGCGTTCGAAGGCGATTCGCACGTCGAGTTCTTCCCCGGCAACTACAACGAGTACGAGGCCGACAAGAAGCGCCGCCTCGGCGAGGAAGGCGCCCGGCCACACCGGGTGAAGTACAAGAAGCTGGCCTGAAAGCAGGAGTGAGTGGAGAGAGGTGAGAAAAGAGAGGAAGGCGTCGGCGAACCGGCCTTATCTCACGTCTCACTCCTCTTCACTCACTTCTCAACCGGAGACCTCGATGCACTTCATGCAGTCCCTGCAACAGGCTTGGCAGCGCCACGACTCGCTGGTCTGCGTCGGCCTCGATCCTGAACCATCGAAGTTCCCCGCCCACTTGCGCGATGACGACGATGCGGTGTTCGCTTTCTGTCGCGCCATCGTCGATGCCACCGCCGACCTCGTCTGCGCGTTCAAGCCACAGATCGCGCACTTCGCCGCGCTGCGTGCGGAGGTTGCGCTGGAACGGTTGATCGCGCACATCCACGCGAAGCATCCCGACGTGCCGGTGATCCTCGACGCCAAGCGCGGCGATATCGGCAGCACGGCACAGCACTATGCCACCGAGGCGTTCGAGCGCTACGGCGCCGATGCAGTGACGCTGAACCCCTACCTGGGCCGCGACTCCATCCAGCCCTTTCTGGACCGTGCCGACAAGGGCGCGATCCTGCTCTGCCGCACCTCCAACCCCGGCGGCGCCGACTTCCAGGCGCTCGACTGCGGCGGCCAGCCGCTCTACCTGCGCGTGGCCAAGACCATCGCCCGCGACTGGAACACGAACCGCAACTGCGCCCTGGTCACCGGCGCCACCTGGCCCGAGGAGCTGGGCAAGGTGCGCGCCGTGGTAGGCAACATGCCTCTGCTGGTGCCTGGCATCGGCGCCCAGGGCGGCGACGTGGAAGCCGTGCTCGAACACGGCCGCAGCGCCGACGGCACCGGCCTGATGATCAGCTCCTCCCGCGCGATCCTCTACGCCGGCAACGGCGAGGATTTCGCACTCAAGGCGCGCGCGGCGACGCAGGCGCTGCGCAACGCAATCAATCGCCATCGGCAGCTGCCGGCAAGCTGAGCTTTCCCGGTTTCGCTGGCCGTGCCTTTCCCACCCGGGGACCTCGAATAACCCGGTTCTTGGCACGTTGCAGGAGCGCAGCCTGTACGCGAATACTCTTGTCGAAATACCCGCAAGAGCATTCGCGCACAGGGTGCGCTCCTACCAAATAGGGTTGTTCGAGGCGCCCGGCTGGTCACAGTACGCCGGTCAGCCGTCGCCCAGCTCCTGCCCCGGAAACAACACCTCGGTGTAGCCGAACTTGCTGAAATCGGTGATTCGCGAGGGGTACAGACGGCCGATCAGGTGATCGCACTCGTGCTGTACCACGCGGGCATGGAAGCCGTCGGCACGGCGATCGATCGGCGCACCGCGCGGATCGATGCCCTGGTAGCGGATCATGCTGTAGCGGCTGACCGCCCCGCGCAGGCCCGGCACCGAGAGGCAGCCTTCCCAGCCTTCTTCGAGATCCTGCGACAGCGGCGTGATCAGCGGGTTGAGCAGGACCGTCTGCGGCACCGCCGGCGCCTCGGGGTAGCGTTCGGAGCTGTCGAAACCGAAGATCACCAACTGCAGGTCCACGCCGATCTGCGGCGCGGCCAATCCCACACCGCCGGCGGCGTGCATGGTCTCGAACATGTCGGCGATCAACGCATCGAGCTCGGTGCCGCCGAGCATCGCGTCGGGCACCGGCGGCGCGATGCGCAGCAGGCGTGGGTCCCCCATCTTGAGGATTTCGCGGATCATGCAATGCCCTCGCAGTGACCGGATGATACCCATCTGTGTGCGGGCATGACCGCGCGAACACAAGCCCCGGCGGTCGAACCGCTCAACGGCCGCTGAATGCCTTCTTTCGCGGATCCCGCAACGGGTCCGGGGCGGCACGGGCCAGCGGCGCGCAGTCGGGCAGGCTGCGGCGAATCGGGCATGTACGACGAACTTCATGCACGTGGCGAGGTGGCAAGTGCGCGTCGGGCCAACCGACCGAAGCATGCCGTCGCCTGGCCGGCAATTCGACCAATGGCCAATGCCGATCCGGCCGGTTCGGCATTGACCTGTGTCGTCGGCAGGATGAATCTTGGGGGTACCACTCGGGGAAACTACCATGCATACCAGAGCCGCGAATCCACTCAGTCCCGCGGGAAAGATACTGTGGGCCACCATCGCCATCGTCGGCGCGTTCTGCCTGGGCGTGGTCGCCCTGCGCCGCGGCGAACCGATCAATGCCATCTGGCTGGTCGCGGCGGCGATGGCGGTCTTCGTCATCGGCTATCGGTTCTACGGCACGTTCATCAACAACTCGGTGCTGCAGCTCGATCCCAGCCGCGCCACGCCGGCAGTGCTGCGCAACGACGGCCTGGACTACGTGCCGACCGACAAGTGGGTGGTGTTCGGCCATCACTTTGCCGCGATCGCCGGTGCCGGTCCGCTGGTCGGTCCAGTGCTGGCTGCGCAGATGGGCTACCTGCCCGGCACGTTGTGGATCCTGTTCGGCGTGGTATTCGCCGGCGCGGTGCAGGACTTCATGATACTGGGCATTTCGCTGCGCCGCGGCGGTCGCTCGCTCGGCCACATGCTGCGTGAGGAACTGGGGCCGAAGGCCGGCATCGTGGCGATGTTCGGCGTGCTGGTACTGATGATGATCGTGCTGGCGGTGCTGGCGCTGGTGGTGGTCAAGGCGCTCACGCACAGTCCGTGGGGCACGTTCACGGTGGCGTGCACCATCCCCACGGCGCTGTTGATGGGCGTCTACATGCGCTGGTTCCGCCCCGGCCGCATCCTGGAAGTATCGATTATCGGCGTGCTGCTGCTGCTGGGCTCGATCTGGCTGGGCGCACGGGTGGCCGCGTCGCCGACCTGGGGGCCGATGTTCGACTTCGATGCCAGTGCGCTGGCCTGGCTGCTGATCGCCTACGGCTCCTGCGCCTCGATCCTGCCGGTGTGGCTGCTGCTGGCACCGCGCGATTACCTTTCGACCTTCCTGAAAATCGGCACCATCGCGCTGCTGGCGCTGGCCATCTTCCTGGCCGCACCGATGCTGCAACTGCCCGCGGTGACCAAGTTCATCGACGGTACCGGCCCGGTGTTCCAGGGCGGCCTGTTCCCGTTCCTGTTCATCACGATCGCCTGCGGCGCCGTCTCCGGCTGGCATTCGATCATTGCCTCCGGCACCACGCCCAAGCTGCTCGCCAACGAGGGCTCGGCACAGATGGTCGGCTACGGCGGCATGTTGATGGAAGCCTTCGTGGCGATCATGGCACTGGTCGCCGCCGCCTCGCTGCACCCGGGCGTGTACTTCGCGATGAACTCGCCCGGCGCGCTGATCGGCACGACCGTGCAGCAGGCGGCCACCACGATCAGCCAGTGGGGTTTCGTGGTTACCCCGGATCAGCTGATCCAGACGGCCAGGGACATCGGCGAGAACAGCATTCTCAGCCGCGCTGGCGGCGCACCGACCCTGGCCGTGGGCATGGCCCAGCTGCTGCAGGGGATCCTGCCCGGCGAAGGCATGATGGCGTTCTGGTACCACTATGCCATCCTGTTCGAGGCGCTGTTCATCCTCACCACGGTGGACGCCGGCACGCGCGTGGGCCGCTTCATGATCCAGGAGATCGTCGGGCTGATCCACCAGCCGCTGGAACGCACCGATTCGTGGGTCAGCAACCTGCTTGCCACCGCGATCTGCGTGAGCCTGTGGGGTTACTTCCTGTACCAGGGCGCGGTCGATCCACTCGGCGGCATCAATACGCTGTGGCCGCTGTTCGGCATCGCCAACCAGATGCTGGCGGCGATCGCCCTCATGCTGGCCACCGTGGTGGTGGTGAAACTGAAACGCGAGCGCTACGTGCTGGTGCCGGGCATCCCGGCGTTGTGGCTGATCATCTGCACGCTCACCGCCGGCTGGGAGAAACTGTCCGGCCCGATCAGCTTCACCGCCGCCGCGCGGAAATACGCGCAAGGCATGCAGGACGGCAAGCTGCTGGCGCCGGCCAAGAGCGTCGCCGAAATGCAGCGCATCGTCACCAACAACTACGCGGACATGGCGCTTACCGGTTTGTTCATGCTGCTGGTGGTTACCATGGTGGCGTTCGCCTTGCGTGCCATCCTCAAAGCCTGGCACATCAATCATCCGACCACGCACGAAGAACCGTACGTGGCATTGAGCAGCGTGGCGAGCTGAAGGAGACCGCCATGAACCGATCCTTGCAATCCCTGCAGTCCAGCTGGAAATGGGCGGTACAGACGGCCCGCCTGTGCTGCGGCGTACCGGACTACGACGTCTACGTGAAACACCTGCGCGAGCACCATCCCGAACGCGAGGTGCCCAGCTACGAGGCGTTCTTCCGCGAGCGGCAGGCGGCCCGCTACAAGGGAACCGGCGGCCGCTGCTGCTGAAGTTCGCACGGGTGCGGATACGCAAGGCCATGTCCGCGGACGGCGGACATGGCCTTGCTGCATTCATCCACCGAGCCTGCCCGACACTGTCCCGTCTGGTAGGTTCGCGCCAAGGCCGGCACAATCACGTTCCCGCTGCCGATTGCCGCACCATGGCCGAAGATCCAAGCCGCACCATCACGACGCCCACGCCTTCGCCGGAATCGCAGCACAGTCTGGGCCTGCGGATCATCGCGATCTACAAGGCGATCGAGACTGTGGGCATGCTGCTGGCGGCTGCGGCGGCGTTCCATCTGGAGCGGCAACAGAACTTCGAACAGCTGGTCCACTGGCTTGAGCATCTCTCGCTCACCGACACCGACGGTCTGCGCTGGCAGCTGGTCGAGGTGTTGATGAAGCTCGGCCCCAGCCGGTTCGTCGCGATCGGGCTGCTGGCGCTGGGCTATGCCGCGATGTTCGCCACCGAAGGTATCGGACTGTGGCTGCGCAAGCATTGGGCCGAATGGTTCACCGTGATCGCCACCGCCTCGCTGATCCCGATCGAGCTGTACGAAACCCTGCACCATGTCGGCTGGCTCAAGCTCGGCGTGCTGCTCGCCAATATCGTGATCCTGATCTATCTGGCGCGCATCGCCGTGCAGCCTCGCAAGCACGGCTGAGGGGGCCGGAACGAATGGCGCTTACTTAAAGCCCGTCATTCCTGCGAAAGCAGGAATGACGAAAATGGGACTGATTTCCCGCTGGGCCAGGGCCATTCACACCTCGTGATGCACTGCCTCGGCCGGCAGCTCGCCGGTGATTTTCCTGCGCGCCGGCATCAGCTCCACCAGATACATCGCCGCCAGCACCAGTGCGCCGCCGGTGAGCATGCGCCAGGTCAGCACGTCGCTGCCGAACGCGACGGCGAAGGCCGCGGCGAACACCGGCTCGGTGGTCATCACGATCGCGGCGCGGGCAGCCTGCATGTGCGCCTGCGCCCAGGTCTGCATCAGCATGGCGCCGGCGCCGGCGACCAGCGCCATGTACAGCACCGCGATCCATGCAGCCCGATCCGGCGGCAACACCGGGCCGTGCGGCGCGGTGGCCAGCAGGCAGACTGCGGCGATCGCCACCATCTGCAGTGCCGACATGCCGAACGCCTCGCCCTTGCGCGACCACTGGCCGAGCCCGACGATATGCAGCGCGTACAGCGCCGCCGAGGCCAGCGTCAGCCACACGCCGGGATCGACCGAGACGCCGTTGAGCGACAGCAGCGCCAGCCCCGCGGTGGACAGCAGCACCGCCAGCCACACCACGCCAGCCATGCGTTGCCGCAGCAGGAGCAGCGCGAGGATCGGCGTGAACACCACATACATGCCGGTGACGAAGCCGCTGACGCTGGGCGCGATCAGCGCCAGGCCCCACGTCTGCAGCAGTTGGCCCGTGCCGTACACCAGCCCCAGCAGCAGGCTGCGCACGACCTGCTGCCGACCAAGGCGCAACACCGGCCGGGCGAACAGCACCAGCATCGCCGCCGCCGCGATCACGAAGCGCACGGCCAGGAAATCCGCCACCGGCATGCGCCCGACCACGTCCTTGATCAGCACGAAGGTCGAGCCCCACACCGCGGTCGTCGCCAGCAGGCCGAGGGTGGCGAGGAGGGAGGTGGGGCGTGCGTTCATGAAGTCGGAAGTGAGTGAAGATGAGTAAGGAGTGAGAGAAAGGCAGCGACGCGGCGGGACGGTTTTGCCTTCCCCATTTTCTCACTTCTCTTCACTCACTCTTCGCCTTACGCCACAGCTGCCCGGGGATCTGCGCCAGAAAATGGATCCAGATGGCCATCCGCACGACACACGCCTTCAGCGGATTGCGCGCGGCCGGATCGTGCTTGCAGAACCACAGCCACATGCCCTGATGTTTGTGCCGACTGACGAACACCGGTCGGTGGCGGCTGGAACCGCCCTTGCCGTGCTCCACGCGGACATGGCCGTCCAGCAGCACCCGATAACCGTGATTGCGCACGCGGCGACACAGATCCAGATCCTCGCAATGCAGGAAATAGTCTTCGTCAAAACCGCCAAGCCGCATGAAAAGCTTGCGTGGCAACACCATCAGTGCACCGGACACTGCCTCGGCCTCGATCAGTTCAGCGGGGATTTCCCGCTGCATGTTGATCTGTTCGCCGCTGCGGCCGAGCAGACTGTTGACGGCGCGCCGGAAAAACGGATCGCGCCGCCAAGAGGCTGGATCGGGGCGGCCGTCGGCATCGCAAACCACCGCACCGATCAGACCGGCTTTCGGACTCGCATCGAGATCGGCAAGCAATCGCCGCAGGTCGTCGTCCTGCACCAGGCAATCGGGATTGAGTACCAGCAGCGCGTCGCCTCCGGCCCGCTTCGCACCGATGTTCACCGCTGCGCCGAAGCCGAGATTGCGGCGGTTGTAGATTACCTTCAGCCGCACATCGGACTGATGCGCGCGCTCGATGGCCGCGGGTATGCCGTCGGCGGAGGCATTGTCGACAAGGATCACTTCCAGCGAGATGCGGCTGGCCAGCAACCGGCTCACGCATTCGCGCAACGACGGACCGCTGTCGGCAGACACCACGATCACACTCAGAGCCAGCGAAAACGGAGAACGGAGAACGGCAGGATCTTTCACGGCGCAAGTATGCCCCTGGACGGATTGCAGCAACAAAAATTATCCCGACGCAGTGCCTGCCCGGGGGCGATCTCAGCTCTCGTCGTCCAGGCCCGGCATGGACTGCAGCGCAACCGGCATCTCACCTTCGTGCCTGGCCAGCCATGGCTGGCCGCCGTGCCAGCCGCAGAGCATCCAACCGCTCAGGCGATGAAGCCGGTGCTGGTCGCGATCCCACAGCACGATGCCGCGATCGTCGCTCATGCGGGCGGCAAACCAGCCTCCATCCGGACTGAAGGCGACCTGCGGACCCGCCCCCTCGATCCGCGCGCCATCGGCAAAATGATAACCGTCCGCACGACACTCCAGATGCCCCCCGCGCGGATCGTCCGGACCCTCGGCGGCCGCTTGCCACAGCGGCGGCTGCAACTCGATGATGGTCGTCACCGGGCCGATCGGTGCCATCGCCAGCTCGGGCCACTCGGCCGATGCGGTTGCCTCTGGCGCACGACGCCGGTCCCGATCCAGCCACGCCTCCAGCCCGGCCAGCAGGGTGAAGCCAGCCAGAGCGCCCAGCAGTGCCGTACCCCATGCCAGCAGATCGCCGCCGAACGCCCGCGGCAACGCGATCAGCACGCCCGGCAGCCCCCAGCGCAGGCTGCGCCGCAACAGCACAGCATGCCGCGTGACCAGCCCCTGCTGCAGCAACAGCACGGCGGCAATCGCGAGCAAACACGGCAGGCCGAGCCACCACGGCAACAACGCCAGCAACACGGTCCATGCCACGGCCGGCAGCAGGTCGGGCAGGCGGCGCCGGGCCACGGCTCAACACACCACCGGGCAACCGGCGATCAGCCGCACCATACGCGGGCATTGCGGAACATGCGCATCCACGGTGAATCCTCGCCCCAGTGGTCCGGATGCCAGCTCAACTGCACGCTGCGGAACACGCGCTCGGGGTGCGGCATCATGATCGTCACGCGCCCGTCGGCCGCGCAGAAACCGGCCAGGCCGCCGGGTGAGCCGTTCGGGTTCAGCGGATAGTTCTCGGTCGGCTTGCCGCGGTTGTCGACGAAGCGCATCGCGGCGGCGGACCTGGACGGACTGCAGGTCTGCGGAAAGCTCACCCGCCCCTCGCCGTGCGCCACCGCCACCGGGATGCGCGAACCGGCCATGCCCTTGAAGAACAAGCTGGGCGAGTCGAGCACTTCCACCGTGGCCAGACGCGCCTCGTACTGCTCGGATGCGTTGCGCAGGAATTTCGGCCAGTGCTTTGCGCCGGGGATGATGTCCTTCAGCTGGGCAAGCATCTGGCAGCCGTTGCACACGCCCAGCGCGAATTTCGTCTCGTCGGCGAAGAACGCAGCGAACTGCGCACGCAGCATCTCGTTGTACAGGATCGAGGTGGCCCAGCCGCGGCCGGCACCGAGCACATCGCCGTAGGAGAAACCGCCGCACGCCACGAACCCGCGGAAATCGGCCAGCCGGTGGCGCCCGCTGGCGAGGTCGGACATGTGCACGTCGATCGCATCGAACCCGGCACGGGTGAACGCCGCCGACATCTCCACCTGGCCGTTGACGCCCTGCTCGCGCAGCACTGCGATGCGCGGCCGCGGAGCATCGCCGCCCGCGGCATTCAAGGGCGCGGCGATATCGTCGGCCGGGTCGAAAGCGAGCTTCGGTGTGATGCCCGGATCGGCATCGTCCTGCCGCCATGCCAGCTCGGCATCGGCATGCAACGGGTTGTCGCGCAAACGCTGCATTGCGTGGCTGGTCTCGTTCCAGGCACCGAACAGCGTGCCCCAGTTCCACTTGAACAGCGTGTCGTCGCCGAGGAACAGCTTGATGCCGAGTTTATCCTTGGGCCTGCCGATGCGATGGCTGATGCCGGCCAGCGCGTACTTGACCAGCAGTGCCTCGAAGGCCTCGCGGTTGGCCTCGGCCACCTGCACCACCGCACCGAGCTCCTCGTTGAACAGGGCGCGCAACGTCGTCTCGGCCCAGCCGTCCAGCCGGATTTCCAGACCGCAGTGACCGGCAAAGGCCATCTCCAGCAAGGTGGTGATGACGCCACCGTCGGATCGATCGTGATAGGCCAGCAACAGGCCAGCGGCATTCGCCTCCTGCACCAGATCGAACAGCGCCTTCAACCGCGCGGGATCGTCCAGGTCCGGCGGCACGCCACCACCGCGATTGAACACCTGGGTCAGCGCGGAGCCGCCGAGCCGGTCGCGGCCGCCGCCGAGGTCGAGCAGCCACAGATCGGAGTTGCCACGATCCAGCCGCAATTGCGGCGTGAGCGTGCGGCGCACGTCGCCGACGCGGGCGAAACCGGTGATCACCAGCGACACCGGCGACACCGTGCACTGCGACTGCTCGCCGTCCATCCACACGGTCTGCATCGACAGCGAATCCTTGCCGACCGGGATCGAGATATCCAGCGCCGGGCACAACTCCATGCCTACCGCCCTCACCGCATCGAACAGCGCGGCGTCCTCGCCGGGATGATTGACCGCCGCCATCCAGTTGGCCGACAGGCGGATTTCGCCGAGATTGTCGATCGGCGCCGCCGCCAGGTTGGTGATCGCCTCGCCCACCGCCAGCCGCGCCGCCGCGGCACTGTCGAACAGCGCCACCGGCGCGCGCTCGGCCATCGCCATCGCCTCGCCCCGGTAGCCATCGAAATCGGCGATGGTCACCGCGCAATCGGCCACCGGCACCTGCCACGGACCAACCATCGGATCGCGGTGGCTGAGGCCGCCGACGGTGCGGTCGCCGATGGTGATCAGGAAGCTCTTGGAGCCCACGGTGGGCAGGCGCAGCACGCGCAGCAGCGCCTCGTCCATGCCGATGCCGGCAAGATCCGGCACCAGGTCGACGCGCGGCTTGATCCGCGTCGCATCGCGATGCATGCGCGGCGGCTTGCCGAACAGCACGTCCATCGGCAGGTCGATCGCGATCAGATCGCGACGCGGGTCGGCCACCCGCAGGCGCCGCTCGCGCGTGGCATCGCCCACCACCGCATGCGGGCAGCGCTCGCGCATGCACATTGCCTCGAAATCGGCCAGGTTTTCCGGCGCGATCGCCAGCACGTAACGTTCCTGCGACTCGTTGCTCCACACCTGCATCGGCGACAGTTGCGGGTCGTCGCAGGGAATCTTCGACAGGTCGATCTCGCCGCCGACACCGGCATCGTTGAGCAGCTCGGGAATCGCGTTGGACAAGCCGCCGGCTCCCACGTCGTGGATGCTGACGATCGGATTGGCATCGCCACGGGCACAACAGGCGTCGATCACCTGCTGGCAGCGCCGCTCCATCTCGGGGTTGTCGCGCTGCACCGAGGCGAAGTCCAGCGCCTCGCTGGAGGCTCCGGAAGCCAGCGACGAGGCCGCACCGCCACCCAGGCCGATCAGCATCGCCGGGCCGCCCAGCACGATCACCTTGTTGCCCGGCTGCACCGCGCGTTTCAGCACGTGGCCGGCACGCAGATTGGCCAGGCCGCCGGCCAGCATGATCGGCTTGTCGTAACCGCGGCGGAGGCCGACGATGCCGGGCAGCTCATTTTCGTAGGTGCGGAAATAGCCGCCCAGGCACGGCCGGCCGAATTCGTTGTTGAAGGCGGCCGCGCCGAGCGGGCCGTCGCGCATGATCTCGAACGCGCTGGCCATCCGCGGCGGCATCGGGCGTTCCACTTCCCACGGCTGCGGATGGCCGGGAATACGCAGGTCGGACACCGAGAATCCGGTCAGGCCCGCCTTCGGCTTGCCGCCACGGCCCGTAGCGCCCTCGTCGCGGATCTCGCCACCGGCGCCGGTGGCCGCGCCCGGCCAGGGCGCAATTGCGGTCGGGTGGTTGTGCGTCTCGACCTTGATCGCGAAGTCGATGCGCTCCTCGTGACCGCGCCACACGCCATCGGCCGGATCGGCGAAGAAGCGCCTGCCGGGATTGCCTTCGATCACCGCCGCATTGTCCGAATAGGCCGACAAGGTATGCGCGGGGGAGTGCTGATGGGTGTGCTTGATCATCCCGAACAGGGTCTTTTCCTGCTCTTCGCCGTCCACCGCCCAACTGGCGTTGAACACCTTGTGCCGGCAATGTTCGGAATTCGCCTGCGCGAACATGAAAAGCTCGGCGTCGGTCGGGTCGCGACCCAACTCGGCATAGCGTGCAACCAGGTAATCGATCTCGTCCCCGGCCAGTGCCAGTCCCAGCCGTACGTTGGCGTCGGCCAATGCAACCTGCGGATCGGCACCGAGCGCGACATGCACCAGATCGCCAGGCGACCCGGCCAGGAACAAACCCTGCGCGTCGTCGATGCGGGTCAGCACCGACTGCGTCATCGCATCATGCAACACCGCCATTACTGCCGCGTGATCCGGTGCATCCGCCGCCGGCAGGCCGACCACCTGCCAGGCCAGACCGCGCTCCACCCGCCGCAAGGCGGCACCGGCATCGCCGAAACCGGCACCATGCAGGATCTCGGTGGCCTTGCTCGACCACGGAGAGATCGTGCCCAGGCGCGGCACTACCCAGAAAGTGGCCGGCGCAGGATCCGCATCCTTCGCCTCCAGCACGGCCAGCAGGTGTTGGCGCAGTTCGCCCACGGGTGCCGCGTCGGCGTCGATGAAATAGACGAACCACGAGGTCTGCACATGCGCGCCATGATGCAGCGCATCCAGGTGGGCGTTGAGACGTTCGAGGCGAAACGGCGAGAGGGCGCTCTGCCCGTCGAGTGCGATCATGCGGGGATCGGCGCTGTGCGAGGGAAACGCCTATTCTAACCGATGCTGCAGTACGGCATAACCGCGCGCGGCAATCTGCTGCGGCCGGACCGCCTCAGCCGCCCTTCCGCAACGCCGCCAGCAACTGCTCCGGCGTGACGTAACCGCCCAGCGTATGCCCGTTCGGACCGATGATCGTCGGCGTGCCGTTGATTCCCAGTCGCTCGCCCAGTTCGAATTGACGACTGACCGGGTTGCTGCAACTGGCCGGCTTCGGGGCATGACCCGTGAATGCCGCCGTCAATGCCGCCTGGCGGTCGCCGGCACACCATATCGACGCCATTTCGGTGGAGACCGGCGTGGGCCGACCCGAGGTAGTGGTCAAGCCCTCGCGCGGCCAGGCCAGATATTCCACCGCGATGCCGGCCTTGTTGAACGCGGCAATGTGCTCGTGCAGCGCCCGGCAAAAGGGACAGGTGACGTCGGTGAACACGGTCACCGTGTACTTGGGATGCGCCGGTGCATACACGATGCGCTCGGATGCCGGCACCTTGGCCAACTCGGCCATGCGGAACCTGGCCCAGGCGCCATCGTTGAGATTCTTCTTCTGTTGCAGATCCAGCAGGTCGCCATTCAACAGGTATTTGCCGTCGGCACTGACGTAGAGCATCTGTCCCGATGCGATCACCCGGTAGAAGCCTGGCAGCGGCGCCGGTTCGATCGAGTCGACGCGGGCCTTCGACGACAGCGTGCCGATCACCTGGCGCACCATCTGTCTCGCCGCCGGCGTGACGCCAGCCACGGTCGCGCCACTATCGGCGGCGATGGCGCCGAACGCCAATCCGCTGGCACACAGGGCCAGCAACAGTTTCTTCAGCATCACAAGCCTCATCAGTCCGGGGGAGTACACGACGGCAACGCAACCGACCTATTCTCGCACAGCTGGTTGAAACGCTTTGCTAGCCACGCGGATGATGCTGCGCATGCAGCCGCTTCAGTCCCTCTTTCGCTACCAGCGTGTAGATCTGCGTGGTGCTGAGCGAACTGTGGCCCAGCAGCATCTGCAGCGCGCGCAGGTCGGCGCCGTGATTGAGCAGGTGGGTGGCGAACGAATGCCGCAGCACATGCGGCGAAATGCGCTTCGGGTTGATTCCGACGTTCGCCCCATGGCGCTTGACCAGGGTCCAGAACATCTGCCGGCTCATGCCCTCGCCGCGCCGGCTCAGGAACAGCGCGGCCGGCTGGCGCCCCCTGGCCAGCTGCGGCCGGGCGGCGGCCAGGTAGGCGCCGATGCGTTCCAGCGCTTCCTCGCCGACCGGCACCAGCCGATCCTTGCCGCCCTTGCCGGTCACCCGCAGCACGCCCTGGCGCACATTCAGCGCCGCCAGCGGCAGCTCGACCAGTTCGGACACGCGCAGGCCGCAGGCGTACATCAGTTCCAGCATCGCACGATCGCGCAGGCCCAGCGTGGTGGTCAGGTCCGGAGCGTCCAGCAGGCCCTCGACCTCCCGTTCGGCCAGGGCCTTGGGCAGGCTGCGCGGCATCTTCGGCCGTTCGATCAGCAAGGTCGGATCGTCGAAGCCCGGCTCGGTGCGCGCGAGGTAGGCGTAGTAGCGGCGATAGGCCGAGTGTCGCCGCGCGATAGAACGCACCGCCGCCGGCTGCTTGCCATGACTGGCGGAGATATCCTCGCGCCGCGCCGTGCGCAGGTTGCGTCCGCGAGCGGCCAGCCAGATCGCCAGCGCTTCCAGGTCGCGCCGGTATGCCTCCAGCGTGCGGTCGGCCAGGCCATCCTCCGACCACACCCGTTCCAGGAACGCGCCGATGCTGCGCCGGTCGGCTTCGGCGATACTGGTGCGGGTTTCTTCCTTTTCCATGCGCACGATGCTGGCCATTGCGCGCGCACTACGCAAGCGATCTCCAGCCGATGCCGATGAATCCATCTTCCGCCGACCTGCCCAGCCCGTTGTGGCGGCGATTGCTGGCGCTGGTCTACGACCTGCTGATCGTGCTGGCGATCGTGATGGTGGTCGGCCTGCTGTGCCAGCTGGCCACCGGCGGCAGGTTGATCGACACCGGCGCCCGCACCGCTGTCCCGCCCTGGTATCAGGCACTGCAGGGTGTGGTGGTGTCGGCGTATTTCATCAGCTCGTGGCTGCGCGGTGGCCAGACCATCGGCATGCGCCCGTGGCACATCCGGGTCACCCGCGACGACGGCGGTGCGCCCTCGCTGCAGCAGGCGGCGATCCGCGTGCTGGCGGCGGCGGCACCGCTGCTGCTGCTCATGCTGGAGCCCTGGCTCGGGCTGCCGGCGACGCTGTGGATGCTGCTGGCCGCTTGGGCGGGGTGGTTCGCGATAGCGCTGTTCGACCCACGCCGGCGCGCCCTGCACGACATCCTCGCCGCCACCGAGGTCCGCCTGCTGGACTGAGCTTCACATTTCGGTGAGCGCCCGCGGGGTTCAATCCCGCGATGCCACAACCGCGCCCCGCCGAAAGCCGCAGCGACGCCGACCTGATCCGCGCGAACCGCGGCTTCTACGAGTCATTGTGGACCCGGGCGAAGCTGATCGGCCCGGAACGATTCAACACCTGGCCGCTACTGCGCGAACTGGCCGCCAGGGCGCCGCGCCGGCTGGAAGTGGCGCCCGGCCTGCGCCCGCGGCTGCCACTGGACGGCACCTGCTTTGTCGACCTCAGTCATGCCGCCCTGCATCGACTGCATGCCAGTGGTGCCACCGCGGTACACGGCATGATCGGCGCGTTGCCCTGTGCCGATGCCAGCTTCGACCTGATCTGCGCACTCGACATCCTGGAACATGTCGCCGACGACGACGGCGCGCTGGCCGAACTGGCGCGGGTCGCCACACCCGGCGCCTGCCTGCTGCTGTCGGTGCCGTTGCACCCGGCAGCATGGACGGCATTCGACGGCTTCGTCGGCCACTATCGCCGTTACGAGCCGGCACGGATCGTCGCCAAACTGGCCCGCCACGGCATCGGCATCGAACACAGCGCGGTCTATGGCATGCAACCGAAATCCTCGCGCCTGCTCGACCTCGCCCAGTGGCACCTGACGCACCGGCGCGAGCGCGCCATGTGGTGGTACAACCGGCTATTCATGCCGCTCGGATTGCACTTCCAGAAGCCCTTGCAGTGGCGTAGCGGGCTTGGCAACACGCAAGGGGTCGACGAGATTCTCCTGCGCTGCCGTTGCGTCTAACTGATTGATCAGGATGGCGACTGCCCGTGCGGCATTGCACCACAGTGCAAGCAAACCGCGCTAAGATGAAAGCGTTCTCATCCCTTGGTCATCTCTCTACGATGCTTTATCAAATCCACGAATGGCAACGCGCGTTTCTCGGCCCTCTGAGCCATCTGGCGCAGGCCAGCGCCAGCATGCTCAACGACAACAGCAACCCGTTCACGCAGCTGCCCGGCGCACAGCGGATGGCGGCCGGTTACGAGTTGATCCATCGCCTGGGCAAGGATTACGAAAAGCCCGAGTTCGACATCCACAGCGCCACCGCGCACGATCACGAGATCGCGGTGATCGAACGCGTCGCACTGGAAAAACCGTTCTGCCAGTTGAAGCGCTTCAAGCGTTTCAGCGACGATCCGGACACCATCGAGAAGATGAAGAACGACCCGGTGGTGCTGGTGGTGGCGCCGCTGTCGGGCCACCATTCGACCTTGCTGCGCGACACCGTGCGCACGCTGCTGCGCGATCACAAGGTCTACATCACCGACTGGGTCGACGCGCGCATGGTGCCGGCCGCCGAAGGTACCTTCGGGCTGGATGACTACGTCGCCTACATCGAGGACTTCATCCGGCATATCGGCGCCGAATCGCTGCACGTGATCTCGGTATGCCAGCCGACGGTGCCGGTGCTGGCCGCGGTGTCGCTGATGGCGGCGCGCGGCGAACCCACGCCGCGCAGCCTGACCATGATGGGCGGCCCGATCGATCCGCGGCGCAGCCCCACCAGCGTCAACAACCTGGCCACCAAGCAACCGCTGTCGTGGTTCAAGGGCAACGTGATCCACACCGTGCCGACCAACTATCCCGGCCGCGGCCGCGAGGTCTATCCGGGCTTCCTGCAGCACGCCGGGTTCATCGCGATGAACCCGAGCCGTCATCTCAGCTCGCACTGGGACTTCTACCAGGATCTGGTGCGCGGCGATCTCGACGACGCCGAGTCGCATCGCAAGTTCTACGACGAATACAACGCCGTGCTCGACATGCCGGCCAAGTTCTACCTCGACACCATCGCCACGGTGTTCCAGCAGTTCCTGCTGCCGCGCGGGCTGTGGGACGTGAACGGCGAGCGGGTCACGCCCAGCGCCATCACCGGCGCCGCACTGCTGACCATCGAAGGCGAGCTGGACGACATCTCCGGCCTCGGCCAGACCGAATCGGCGCACGACCTGTGCAGCAGCATTCCCGCGAAGCGGCGCATGCACAAGGTGATCGAGGGTGCCGGCCACTACGGCATCTTCAGCGGACGGCGCTGGCGCGAGACGGTGTACCCGCAGGTGCGCGACTTCATCCGCCGGTTCGACCGCGCCGCGTAGCAGGTACCCGCCGCGGCGCTTTTTGTAGGAGCGCACCCTGTGCGCGATGCTCTTGCTTCGCCCATGACCCTGTGCGCGATACTCTTGCTTCGCCCATGGCACAAAGAGCATCGCGCACAGGGTGCGCTCCTACAGCAGGCTGGCGCAGGCCGTGGCGGAACGGATCAGCCGCGTGCGAAAAAGCCGCGGAACGCCTCGGCCGTGCGCTCGATGCCGGCGTCGTCGATATCCAGATGCGTCACCAGCCGCAGCGTAGGCAGGTAGCCGATGCTGATGCGGATGCCGGCTTCGCGCAGATGGACGTCCAGTTCGCGCAGGCGATCGGCCGGCACGTCGATGAATACCATGTTGGTGTACTGGCCGAGCAGGTCGATGCCGGCGATCTCGCGCAGGAGGCCGGCCAGATGTGCCGCGTGCCGGTGGTCCTCGGCCAGGCGATCGACGTGATGATCCAGTGCATACTGGCCCGCCGCGGCGAGGATGCCGGCCTGACGCCAGCCGCCGCCGGCGACCTTGCGCCAGCGCCGCGCCTTGTCGATCAGTGCCGCCGAACCGACCAGCACCGAACCGACCGGCGCACCCAACCCCTTGGACAGGCATACCGACACGCTGTCGAAATGCCGCGCGATCGCGCGCGCGGGCACGCCGCAGGCCACCGCCGCGTTGAACAGCCGCGCACCGTCCAGGTGCAGCCCGAGACCGCGCTCGCGCGCGAAGTCGTGCGCCGCCTGCAGGTAGTCCAGCGGCAGCACGCGGCCGTGCCAGGTGTTCTCCAGCGCCAGTACGCGCGTGCGGGCGAAATGCGGGTCCACCGGCTTGATCGCCGCGGCGACCTTGTCCAGCGGCAGGCTGCCGTCAGTGTCGTGCGGAATCGGCTGCGGCTGGATCGAACCGAGCACCGCCGCGCCGCCGCCCTCGAACTTGTAGGTGTGCGCGTCGGCACCCACCAGATATTCGTCGCCACGTTCGCAGTGCGACATCAATGCCAGCAGGTTCGACTGGGTGCCGGTGGGCACGAACAGCGCCGCCTCGAAACCGAGATCGTCGGCCAGCCGCCGCTGCAGCGCATTGACCGTGGGGTCTTCCCCGTAGACATCGTCGCCGACCTCCGCCGCCAGCATCGTCGCGCGCATCGCCGCAGTCGGACGGGTCACCGTGTCGCTGCGCAGATCAATCATGGTCATCACCGACCCTCTGTTTTCGCCTGAAATTGCTGTGGGCTCGACACGCACAGCGCTTACCGGCCGGCGCGCTCACACGCGCCGCCGGAAATACAGCCATGCGACCAGTGCCAGCAGCAGCGCCGGCAGCAGGTTGGCGGGCAGCGGCGGCATGCCGTAGACCGTGCCGAAATTGACCATCGCCTTCTGCAGGAAGAACCAGCCGATCGCCAGCAGCATGCCGATGAAGATGCGCTTGCCCAGGCCGCCGGAGCGCAACGCGCCGAAGGCGAACGGCATCGCGCACAGCACCAGCACCAGCACGTTGAACGGGTACAACGCCCGCGCCCAGAACGCCACCGCGTAACTGCCGGGGCTTTCGCCGTTGCTTTCCAGATAGCCGATGTTGCGGCGCAGGTCGCGCATCGAAAGGTACTCCGGCAGGATCACCGATTGCGCCAGCACCTGCGGATTGAGGCTGGACTGCCAATTCTGTCGGGCAATGGTGGTGGTGTGCGTGCCCTGGGCATCGAGCGTGGTGCTGCGCACATCCTCGAGCACCCATTGATGGCCGTCATGCTCGGCGGTCCTGGCCCACTGGAACCGTTTGAGCTGACCATCCGCGTCGAAGCTGAACACGCGCACGTCGGTCAACTGCACCGTGCTGACACCGTCATGCTGCTTGAGCGTGGTACCGCGGGCGTTGATGACATTGTCGCCATCGTGGGCCCACAGCCCGCTGCCGGTCGTCATGCCGAGGGCGTTGGCATGCCTGCGCAACTGCATCGCCTGCGCCTGCTGGTCGCCCCAGGGCGCCACCGTCTCGCCCATGATCACCACGCCGACGATCAGCACCGCGACCACCCCGACCGCCGAGCCGGCGATGCGCAATCGCGACATGCCGGCAGCCCGCAAGGCGGTCAGTTCGCCGGTGGCAGCCAAGCCGCCCAGGCCGAGCAGGCCGCCGATCACCGCGGCATAGGTGAACATCTGGTAGGCGCGGCGCGGAAACGTCACCAGCACATAGACCACGGCGTTGCCCAAGGTGTAGCCGTGCTTGCCGACGTGGATCAGCTGGCGCAGGAACTGGGTCACCGCGTCCATGCCGGTGAGCACCAGCCACACCATCAGCAGCGAACCGATCACGCTCATCCCGACCAGCCGGTCGACCCGCTTGATGTTGAACACGTTGAGGTCGGACAGGCTCATGCCGCTCGCTCCGTGCGCGTCTTGCGCGGGGTATTCTGTTTCCACAGCATCCAGCCGGCCAGCAGCAGCACCAGCGCATGCAGCGCCCAGATGGGTGCCGCGTTGTGCCAGTGCCCCTTGCCGATCTGCGAACGACCCAGCATCAGCAACACGAAGTACAGATAGAAACTGACGACGGCCAGCAGCAGGCGGCCATAGCGCGGTTCGCGCGGATTCTGCCGCGACAGCGGCAACGCCAGCAGCAGCAGCACCAGCGTCATCGGCGGCGCGCTGGCGCGCCAGGCAAGTTCGGCACGCGCCGCCGGATCGCCCGAGCGGGCCAGCGTGGCGCTGTCCAGCGCATGCATCGGATCGTCGTCGCCGTCGTCGACCTGCACACTGGAAAGCGAAGTGTCGTTGCGCTCGTATTGCATCTGCCGCCAGTTGTCGGCGCCCAGCGGTATGTCGTATTGCCAGCCGTTGCGGAACGCGATGAAGCGGCCGCCGCCGTTGCTTTCCTGATACAGCCGGCCGCTGGCCGCGTTGACCACTTTCAGGTGTGGATGACCGTCCTTGCTGTTGCGCTGGGTGGCGACAAAGGTGCGCCCCAGCTGGCTGCCGTCGCGACTCATGCTGTCGACGAAAATGATGCCGCCCTTGCCCGGCAACTCGGTGAAACGGCCGGCATCCAGGCCGGCGGCGATCACCGAGCGGTTGGCCACCGCCACCATCGCGTTGCTGGTGCGCACGGCCCATGGCCCCAGCCACATCGAAACCACCGCCGTGATCGCCACCAGCAGCACGCCCAGGATAAGTACCGGCCGCAGCAGTCCGCGCGGCCCCATGCCGGAGGAAGCCAGCACGTACATCTCGCTTTCCCGGTACATCCGGCCCAGCGCCATCAGCACGCCGACGAAGCTGGCCAGCGGCAGCAGGTTGCTCAGCCCGTCGAGCGTGCGCAGGCCCAGCACCTGGAACATCACGCTGGCCGGAAAACTGCCGTTGGCCACCTGCTGCAACACCTGGGCGAACGCACTGCCGGCGACGATCACCAGCAGCACCACGAGAGTGGCGGCCACGGTCTGCGCCAGCTCACGCAGGAAATAGCGGTCGAGTATGCTCAGCATGCGATAAACTTGTCTGCTCGCCAGCCGGCCTGAACGGGTCGGCAAACCGCAAGTCTAGCCTGTCCGGCCGCTGCCGGGCCCCACAGGAAACACTCGATGACACTTCAGTTCAGCCTCGACGCCGCCGCCCCCGAAACTGTCGACACCGCCTGCGTGGTGGTCGGCGTTTACGAACAAGGCATGCTGACCAGTGCCGCCGCACGGGTGGACAGCGCCACCGGCGGCGCGATCAAGCGCCAGATCGAAAGTGGCGACATCACCGGCAAGACCGGCAGCAGCACGCTGCTGTACGCACCGGCCGGCGTCACCACCAAGCGTGTGCTCGTGGTTGGTCTTGGCGCACAGAAATCGTTCGATGCGGCGCGCTTCCACAAGGTCAACATCGAGGCGACGCGCGCGCTGGGGCGTCTGCCGGTGGCCGACGCCATCTCCTGGCTGACCGAGATCGACGTGCCCGGCCGCGACAGCGCCTGGCGCGTGCGCACGGCCGCGCTGGCGGCCGACCATGCCGCCTACCGCTACACCGCCACGCTCAAGCCGCGCGACAAGAGCGCGCAACCGGAACTCGCCGCGATCGGCTTTGCCGGCGGCGACGACGCGCAAGGCGGGCTCGATCAGGCCGGAGCGATCGCCGAAGGCGTGCGCTTCACCCGCGAGCTGGCCAACCTGCCGCCGAACATCTGCAACCCGGCCTACATCGCCGAGCAGGCCCGTGCCTTTGCCGAAGGCAAGGACAAGGTCAGCTGCACCGTGCTCGATCATGTCGAGATGGAAAAGCTCGGCTTCGGCTCGCTGCTCGCGGTCGCCCGCGGCTCGGTCAACAAGCCCAGGCTGGTGGCGTTGAACTACCAGGGCGGCGCCGAGGGCGACAAGCCGTACGCGCTCGTCGGCAAGGGCGTCACCTTCGACTCCGGCGGCATCAGCCTCAAGCCCGGCGCGGGCATGGAGGAGATGAAGTTCGACATGGGCGGCGCGGCCGGCGTGCTCGGCGCCTTCGTCGCCGCGGTGAAGCTGGGCCTCAAGCTCAACCTGGTCTGCGTGGTGCCGACGGTGGAAAACATGCCGGACGGCGACAGCTACCGGCCCAGCGACGTGCTGACCAGCCTTTCCGGCCTCACCATCGAAGTACTGAACACCGACGCCGAAGGCCGGCTGATCCTGTGCGATGCGCTGACCTGGACCGCGCAGACGTTCAAGCCACAGGCGATGATCGACGCCGCCACGCTCACCGGCGCCTGCGTGGTCGCACTGGGCAAGCACGCCAGCGCCGTGATGAGCAAGCACGACGACCTCGCCGCCGAACTGCTCGCCGCCGGCGAGGAAACGCTTGACCGCGCGTGGCGCCTGCCGCTGTGGGACGACTATCAGTCCCAACTCGACTCCGGCTTTGCCGACGTCGCCAACATCGGCGGCAAGACCGCCGGTGCGATCACCGCCGGCTGCTTCCTGTCGCGCTTCACCGAAGGCCAGCGCTGGGCCCATCTGGACATCGCCGGCACCGCCTGGGACGAAGGCCGCAAGGGCCTGGCCACCGGCCGGCCGGTGCCGCTGCTGGTGCAGTGGCTGATGGATCGCTGCGAAAGCGAGAAGTGAGCGGAGAGGAGTGATGAGTGAACGAAAGCCACCACCCGGCACTCACTCACCGCACGCCGTGCTTCCTCTTACTCCTCACTCCTCTTGACTCACTCCTGCCTCATGCCCCGCGCCGACTTCTACCTGATCGACAAGCCGCGCTTCCGCGAGCAGCCGTTGCTGCTGGTCTGCGCGCTGGCCAAGAAGGCCTTCGCGGCGCAACAGCCCACGCTGATCCTGACCCGCGACTATGCCCAGGCCGAGGCGCTGGATGAACTGCTGTGGGCATTCGACGAGGACGTGCTGATTCCGCATCAGCTCGCTGGCGACGACGACGACGCGGATACCGCCGTGCTGATCGTGCCGCCAGGCATCGAAACGGCCGATCGCCCGTTGCTGATCAACCTGCGCGAGAGCTGCCCCATCGGCCGTTTTCAGCGCGTGCTGGAAGTGGTGGCCGCCGATCCGGCGGAGCGCGACGGCTCGCGTACGCGCTGGCGCGAATACCAGCGGCTCGGTTTCGAACTGCAGAAGATCGATATGTGAGGCCGGC
>Ga0307377_10001510_pt1 | contig 29211 bp, 48 predicted proteins | sample TR3MG_FD_202535 | JGI IMG/M metagenome (GOLD analysis project Ga0307377, IMG submission 202535) | Soil microbial communities from Risofladan, Vaasa, Finland - TR-3 | ecosystem: Environmental > Terrestrial > Soil > Coastal area > Acid sulfate soil | place: Finland: Risofladan, Vaasa | collected... | reverse complement strand
GGGCGTCCAAGGCTGTCAAGCTCGTGCTTGCATGGACAGGACGTTAATGGGCCTTCCCGGCCTTGTCAACCCCGCGCTCCAAACAAAAACGAGTGCGAACTCTGCGCAAGCAACCAGTCGGGAGGGAGATCTCCAAGCCGGGACGCGGACTCGTCGTGACTCATCCTATCCGTCACCCGTGTTGTGGCAAGTACGGGCCAATACAGCAAAGGCCGGCGTCGGATTACCGAGCCAGTGTTGACCGTGCCCCCGAACGCGGTGGTCGCTCCAAGAATACCAGAAGAGATTCGAGAGGATGTCGAGCAGGTCACGAAGGAGACCGTCGAAAAACTCGACAAGAATCGGTTCGTTCTTCGCAAGACAACGGGCTGGCTCGTGGCCGCCTTGATCGTCACCATCCTTGGTGCGTCCGCCTACTTGGGATCGAAGTTCTTCACGCGAGAGCATCAAGTCGATCACTTGCAGAAACAACTCAAAACGATTCAACAAGAGTTGGAGGACGCACGACGCGAACGGCAACGACTTGAACGACGCATCGTGGAACTTGAGACTCAGTTTGAGCTGATGCAGGAGTCCCCATGAAGCTTGACTGGATTACCGACCCGCACTTAGACCACTTGAGAAGCGAAGAAGAGCTTCTCAAGTTCGTTCAGGAGCTCCACGACCGAGACTCGGATGCGCTCTTGGTCACGGGGGACATCGCCGAGTCGAAGACCATCTACGATTTCCTGGGCATCCTCAGCGGCGCCTACCAGCGTCCCATCTACTTCGTCCTCGGGAACCACGACTACTACGGCGCATGGATGAAGCAGACACAGCAGCGTGTGCAGAGCGTCTGCAAGGCCGTCCCCAAAGGCATCTTGAACTGGATGCCAGATGCCGGCGCCGTGCTCCTCGAGAGGGGCGTAGCCATCGTCGGTCACGACGGTATGTACGATGGGAGAGAAGGGACTCCAGGGATGGAGATGTCCATGACGGATTTCTTTCTCCCACACGGGATCTTCGATCTGGCCGACGCCCTGAATCACGGGGCTCGACATCTTTTCGATCGCCTAGAGGAGATTGCCGCAGAGTCGGCAACCCACATCACGAGTTGCGCCAAGAAGGCCGTGGCTCAAGGGGCGAAGAAGGTCATCATCCTCACCCATGTCCCCCCGTTTTTGAAGGCGAGCTACTTCCGAGGCCGACCGTCGGACATGAAGTCGCGGCCCTGGTACGTCAACAAGACACTTGGAGAAGCCCTGCTTGAGCTCGCGGAAGAGTATCGAAAGGTACGGTTCGTCGTACTCGCCGGACACACCCACGGAGAGCGCGCGGTGGGTATCCGGGAGAACCTGTTCGTCCAAGTAGGAGCAGCCCGGTACGGCAAGAGGCCCAAATTCGTGAGATTTGAGACAGCCGAGCTGTAGCCCCTTATTCGTGAAACTCTGAGGGGTACAAAGAGGGATGGTAGATCCCGACTATGGCCCACCACTGTTTGGCCTCATCGAAAACTTCGAGGAGCGGGAAGCGGCCCTCAAAAAGAAGGTCAAGGCAGCTCAGCGCGAGAAGTCCAGGTTCAAACGAAAGTGCGAACAGCAGGAGGAACGCTACGAAGCCAAGCTCAAACGCGAACGCTTTAGGAGCGACGCACTGCGCGAAGAACTCACCCACCCGCGCGATGAACTGAGACGCCTACAGAGCGCGGTGACGGGCTACCAGCGCGACTGCACCAACCTGCGCCAAGAGATCAAGAAGCGCGACCAAGACAACGTAACGGAGCGCGAGAAACTCGCTGCGTGGATCGATCGTCGTATCGCACAGCAGGAACCAGCCCTCACCGCGAAGTTCCTCTCAAGCGAAACTCAGAAGCTCATGGAGGTTGAGGTCGCCGTGCTCAAGCGCTATCGGGAATACGTCCTTGAAGGGGCACACAGCCAAGGGACCGACGACCCCTTCATGCCGAAGTTCGCCTAGCCTTCTTTGAGGAGAAACCGGGGCTCCACTGCTTGGGGCACTGCAACCATCCCGTAGCCTTGGACACCGGCCGGGGTGCAGACCTCCACGATGAACAGGTCCACGGGGGACTGAGCCACGCGTCTTAGGGTTGTGGCCGCGAGTTTCCGAGAGAGGGGCCCCATCGCATCGTAGAGGGGGATCACTACATTCGTGGGGGAAGTGACTCGGATTGCGGAGGTGGGGGTCGAGCCAAGCACCACGCATGCCCCTTCCCAGGTCTTTTCCACCCGGAGGATCGCTCTTGCGCATTGTGCGACTACACGACGCGTCTTGATGGGGCGGTCCGACATCTACTGAGAGGGCCCGATAGGACCGCTAGCGAGGGGTATAAGGAAGGCCATGGAGATACGCCCTTTTCCTGAACCCGATCTGCCGGAGTCTCTCAAGCAACTTGAGTCGAAGCATTGGGCAGCCCTGAGCACTCTCCACTGGAGGGCGGAGCCCATCAACGCCGAGATTTTGGCGTGCCTCGAGGACCACGATCTGGTCCAAGGTACGGAGCTCACGGAACTGGGCAAACTCGCACAGGAGCACCGACACCTGTTCGAGGAATGGGACTACGAAAACGACGGCCGGATCTGGAAGTCGTGTGCCGTCATCGCGACGGACGGCAACGGCAACGACATCCTTCTCCACGCGTACGGACCCGCCATCGACTGGCACATCGGTGCGTACTCCAGCGACGTGGGGGAACTCGGACTTGATGGCCACACAGAGCCTGGTGTGTGGGTGTGGGAAGGCACGATGGGATCGGTACGCCACGAGACGATGGATGGAACGGATTGGGACCACGAGGTCACCGGAGACTGGCGTGCTCCCACCGAAGAGGAGTGGGAGCTGATCCGAGGCGGCGAGTGTCCGTGGGACAGGGAGACGTTGCCACGCTGGCCCAAGCCGAAGAGACCACCGAGCTCCTTCCCAAGCTTCGACAGTCTCTTCAAGAAAGAGGCGACATGATCGAGCAAGCGCTCATCCAGGTGGACGCCAAGGGAGAGTTCCCCAACTCAGCCCTGTTCGCCGCGTACCTTGGGTTTCGACAGCGGGGCTGTGATGTCATCAAAGCGAACCCGGCACAGATCGCAGACACCGAAGCCCGACCTGAGTGTCTCGTTTTCGGTGGGACGGAAGTGGTACGGGAGTATCTTGGACGCCTCGACATCGATCCACCGAACCTCGACTACCCCGAGGCGCTCCGTCCTTTCATGGGGCGTGACTTCGAGATCACGACGCTCGGTGAAGTTCGCAAACGCTACAACGAGCCAGGACCCGTCGTCTTCATCAAACCTGTCGAGCACAAGTTGTTCACAGGACATGTTGTCGGTCAGTTCCGTGACCTGATCGAGACAGCCGGGGTCCCCTCCGACACCCCCGTCTACAAGGTCAAGTACGTCGCACTCGAAAGCGAATGGCGCCTCTACATCCGCGGAGGCAGCATCAACGGCATCAACCACTACAAGGGGGAGCCGCTCCAGTTCCCGGACGCGAAGGTCATTCAGAAGGCCGTCCGCGCGTTCCAGGGCAACGGTGCCCCGAGGGCCTACGCGCTCGATGTCGGCGTTACGGAGAATTGGGACACCGTCCTCGTGGAGGTGAACGACATGATCTCCCTTGGGTCGTATGGGCTCGACCCGTCCCACTACTCCTTCCTCATTGAAATGCGGTGGAAAGAGCTGACCGAACACTTGGTAGAGTAGGGCCATGGACACATCCACACAGACCACAGCACCACAAGACCGCCATGAGCGAGAGGCCCTCCTCGCCATCCCCACTTCTGCGTGGAGCAAGGCTCTCCAAGCCGTCCACAAGGGAAAGATTCTCGTGGTCACAGGAGCAGGAGTCTCGGCTGAAAGCGGCATCCCGACGTTCCGTTCTGTTGACGGCACGGGCATCTACGATGCGGATGACTGGAACCCTCTTGAGTTCCTGCGCAGCACGACCGTCGAACACCAGATCGACAAACTCTGGGAGTACTACCTCGACCGGTTCACCAGTGCGATGGAGGGCAAAGAGCCCAATCCGGCCCATCTCGCCATCGCTTACCTCGAGAGCTTCATGCGCGACACGGACGGCGAATTCTTGCTCGTTACACAGAACATCGACGGGCTGCATCTTGAAGCCGGAAGTTCCCCTGAGAAGTGCATCGAGGTCCACGGCGACAAGAGAATGCGATGCAGCGACGAGTGTTGGCTTCGGAACAACAACGAGGTCCCAAAGTTCGCGCCCATCCCGGACAAGGCTCAGTTTCCCGAAGACCTGACGTGCCCAGACTGCGGCTACATCATGCGGCCGCATGTCCTCTTGTTCGATGAGGTGTATTCGCAGGAGCTGTACCGCAGCGAAGAGGCCAATGACTTCGCCCTCGAGGCCGACGTGATCATCACGGTGGGATGCAGCGCCGTCGTCCCCATCGCTCACATCTTGGCGAACTTCGTGGTCCAGCGCGGCGGCATCGTGATCGACGTGAACCCCGCAGAGGATGGCCCCCTCGGGGAGCTCGCGGAACAGACCGGCGTTCGGCTACGAGGCCGAGCCGGCGTGATCATGCCCGAACTCGTTGATTTTCTCACGTCGTAACGGCGCACACGAAAATGCCTATGGGTACGGTGTGGTCATGGCGACCCACCCCATCAAAGCTGAGTACATTTGGATCGACGGGACGGAACCGACGCCCCGTCTACGTTCCAAGACAAAAATCATCCCGCCACAGGTTTTCGCTCCCGAATGGGGGTTCGATGGCTCGAGCACCGGGCAGGCTGAGGGGTCGAGTTCCGACTGCATCCTCCAGCGGGCCGTCCACTACCCGGACCCGCTGCGGGGAGGCGATCACGTCCTCGTAATGTGTGAGGTCATGAACCCCGATGGCACCCCGCACCCGACCAACACACGGGCGCTCCTGCGTCCCGTAGATCAGCGTCACCAAGAAGAAGAGGCATGGTTCGGATGGGAGCAGGAGTACACGATGTTTCGCGGGAACCGCCCCCTCGGTTGGCCCGAGCAAGGCTACCCGGCCCCACAAGGCCCCTTCTATTGTGGGGTCGGTGCCGACGAAGCGTTCGGTCGCGACATCGTGGAAGAGCATCTCGACGCCTGCCTTGCTGCGGGGCTTCACATCTCGGGCATCAACGCTGAGGTCATGCCTGGACAGTGGGAGTATCAGATCGGCCCGGTCCCTCCGCTTCAAGGTTCCGACGAACTTCACGTCTCTCGATACCTCCTGTACCGCATCGCGGAAAAACACGGGGTCACCATCTCGTTGAATCCGAAACCGATTCGCGGGGACTGGAACGGCGCCGGGTGTCACACCAACTTCTCAACGAAAGCGATGCGTGAACCCGGAGGGAAAGCCATCATCGAGAAGGCCATCGACAATCTCGCAGCTCGTCACCAACATCACATCGAGCACTACGGCGACGGCATCGAGCAACGCCTCACCGGCCATCACGAGACGTGCTCGCACAAGGAGTTCAAGCACGGGGACAGCGACCGTGGCGCTTCAATCCGCATCCCTGTCATCGTGCAGACCGAAGGGTGCGGCTACCTTGAGGATCGACGCCCCTGCGCCAACATCGACCCGTACGTCGTCGCCCGCTTGATGCTCGAGACGTGTTGCGGGTAGAGTCCTGTGGGCAGTTGACTTTCGCCGTTCAAACGGGCCCCTAACTCGTTAGCAATGGCGCGGAGCCGCCCTGCCGTGGGTCACCTGGACCTGAGAGTGGGCGTTCTTCAAATCGCAGAGGCGACCTGCCAGGGCCTCGTGAGCCGAAGTTATGCGAGCGACCCTGTAGAGGGCCTCGCAGGACAATCGACCTTGCGTGTTCTGTAAATTTTGTCCTGTCTCCGTACAAACAAAGTCGATTGACGCTATCGACCTTGAATTCGGCGCGTGGGATAATTGGTAATGCAGATGAACCCTCATCTGCCCCACCAGACAGACCAAAAGGACACACAACATGGCACACAACACATGGTTCACCGCTAGCAAGGATGGGCTTCGCAAGCTCGTCGAACACCTCCCCCGCAAGTTCGTGATCTTCGAGCTCGTCCAGAATGTTTGGGACGAGGAGGCCACCGTCTGTGAGATCTCCATGGAGCGGATCGCGGGGACTCCCTTCGTCCGTCTCATTTGTCGAGACGACAACCCCGAGGGGTTCGCCAACCTTGAGCACGCCTACACGATCTGGGCAGAGTCGAGCAAGAAGAAGGACCCGACGCAGGCCGGGCGCTTCAACGAAGGCGAGAAGAAGGTCTTGGCCCTGTGCCGTAGCGCCGAGATCTCCAGCACGAAGGGGACCATCCTTTTCAAAGAGGATGGCAAGCGCACGACGAGTTCCCGCAAGACCGACGCCGGCTCTGTCTTCACCGGGGAACTGAGGATGACCAAGGAGCAGGAGCGCGAAGTCATCGAGGCATTCGGGGCTCTACTGCCGAGGTCTGACTGCGAGACCACTTTGAACGGAGTGCGTCTCAGTGCTCCCGAGACCGTCTGCGATTTCGAGGTTGCGTTGCCCACCCTGTACGCAGACGAAGAGGGCAACCTTCGTCCCACGAAGCGCAAGACCACCGTCCAAGTGTTTGAACCCCGCGATGGAGAGGTGGCCATGCTGTACGAGCTGGGCATCCCCGTCGTCGAGACGGGCGACCGCTACCACGTCAACGTGATGCAGAAGGTGCCGCTCAACCGGGACCGTGACAACGTCACCCCGAAGTACCTCCGCACCCTCCGTGGGGCGGTCCTCATCGCAACGGTCGATGCGCTCGATGAGGATGGCGTGGATGGCAAGTGGGTGGATGACGCGCTCGCTGATGAGGCCGTCGAAGGCGACACCGTTCGCAAAACGATGGAGGCACGCCACGGGAAGAAGCGAGCCATGTACGATGGCAGCGATCTCGAGGCTAACTCCCACCTCACCGGTGAGGGGTACGAGGTCATTCCCCGCGGGGCCTACTCGTCCGAGGTTCGCAACAAGATCCTCGAAACTGGCGGGGCGTCGAAGTCGGGTGATCTACGGCCGACACCCAAGCCGTTCAGCAACGACCCGAACGCTCCCATCATGGAGGAGATTCCCTTTGAGGAGTGGACCGAGGGGATGCGCGAGGTCGCTGACATCGCACGCCATCTCTCCGAGGCACTCGGGGTCCGGGACGACCTTCTCGTCGTGTACGGGAAGCCCAAGGCGCGATGGTGGGGTGGTGCGTGGGGTGACGCTCTGTACTGGAACGTCACGAGCCTCGGTGCAAAGTGGTTCGACCACTGGCACCAACATCCCGAGGCGTTCCTCAGTCTGCTCATCCACGAGTTCGCCCACAAAGGGGCGCCCAACCACCTCGAGGACCGCTACCACAAGAACTGCACGCGACTCGCGGCAGCCGTCGCCATGTACATGTGTCGATCGGCCCATGCCATTCCCCACTGGGGGAGGGTCATGGAGGGCCAAGACAGCGCCGCCTGAGAGGGATCAACAGCCGAGGCCCGAGGACACCCCCTCGGGCCTCGGGCACGTCTGGGGGCGCCCTATGAGCCCTGAGGGGTATAAGAACTGATGGCCTGGGATCAGAGCGTTCCGTTCACCGAGGAGGGCACCCTTCTGACCTACGTGTACGCCCCAGGCACGGAGGGCACCCCGGCGGGCGCGAGCTACCCTCGCAAACCCGCAACGTGGAAAGAGAACTTCACGTTCAAGGCTGCCCTCAAGTTGGAGGATATCGTGCGCGGACGGAGCGCAGCTCGGTTCCTCTGGTCCGACAAGGATGGTCACAAGTACGAGATGTTCATGACCGACATGGCGGGGCTCGTGAAATCTGGCGCCGTCATCGAGAGCGGCCGCTGTGAAGCAACTTGGACCTTCACGAAGAAGGGCCAGAACTACGGGATCAAGGTAGCGAAATGACCAACATCAATCTTGGCCGACCAGGGCTGTCTGTTCTCCCCCTCGGGGTGGGCGATGCTTTCTCGGCAATCCACCATCCAACCTGCATGCTCGTGTCCCGGTACGAGACACCGGCCTGGGACAACGACCTCATCCTCATCGACTGTCCGCAGAGCATCCGCAAGATGATGCGCGAAGCCGACGACGGGAGGTTCCATGGGCTCGACCTCCCTCGTGTCAATACGCTTGTATTGACACACCTCCACGCCGACCACGCTGGCGGCCTCGAGACCATCGCTGCGTTCTTCAAGATCGCCGTGGGTCGGAAGCTCAGACTCATCGCGCTCCCCGAGGTGCTTGAGGGAGTGCCGCGGTTCTTGGAGTCGCTCAAGAGTCTCGGAACGATGGAGGACTTCTTTGATGTGGTGCCTTTCCCGGAGAACGGAGGGGTGTCCATCGGCCAAGGCCCAGATCACTTCCTGATCGAAGCCCGCAAAACGGACCACCCCATTCCGACCTCCGCGCTTCGCATCATGCACCGCGGGAAGCGTCTCTCGTACTCGTGTGACACGAGCTTCGACCCCGAGTTATGGAACTGGCTGTGGGAGAAGGACCCGGGCCTCGTCATCCACGAGGTCGGGCACGGCATCCACACGAGCTACGACGATCTCATGGGCGCCCTTGAGCCTGAGAGCGAGGACATCCATGTGAAGGCCGCAGCCGCGAACCGATACTTCAAGTTCCGGTTCACCCACTACCCCGACGACCTACTCCCCATGCTGCTCGCTGAGCACGACGAGTTCGTCATGCGCGAGGGTAGGTTGGAGATCATCTCGTGACCATCGACAGTTTCACCGACGCCTTCTGGTTCCTCTCCAACTTCTCGCCGTCACCCCTCACATGGCAGGGCAGGGAATGGCCCACGGTCGAGCACGCCTACCAGGCTGCGAAGAACTACGACCCGAAGGACTGGAAACCTGTGGACGAAGCAGCCGTCGAAGAGATTCGCACGGCCGACACTCCACGCTTGGCGAAGAAGCTCGGTCGCAAGATCCAGATGGTCGATGAGTGGGAGAAGCCCCTCTACGGTCGAGAGGAGGATGAGCCGCTCAAGCGGGAGATCATGCACGATCTTCTGCGCCTCAAGTTCGAGAATCCCGTCCTCCGTGATGCGCTGCTCGGCACGGGCAACGCCCAGCTCATCGAAGGCAATCACTGGGGGGACAAGATCTGGGGTGTCTGTGATGGAGAGGGCACGAACTGGCTTGGCCTCGGTCTCATGAAGGTGCGGACGCAACTCCGCAACCAACACGAGTTCCCCAAGCCCACTTGCTGCGAGGCCATCCAGAAGTGGCCGCTTGTCTACGCAAACGCGGACGAGATGTGGACGCGAAATGACGAAGGGATGCCTGAACTCGTCGAGACCCCCACCATTGCGTGGGAGTTCAAAAGCATAGATCGGTTCCTCACCGAGTTTGGGTATGACGGCGACCCCTACAACATGCCTGAGCCGACGGCATGCCCCTTCTGTGCCACGCCTCTCCCGAAGTTCCGTGAGCGCGCCCAACTCCCCGAGCCCTTCTGCCGCTCGGACGAGTACTACTGTCTCACCTGCGATGAACGACTGATGGGCTGTGAGTGTCTCGCCCCACAGCTTCGATGGGAACTCGACCAATGACCGAGATCATCATGCTCGTTGGAGTCCCTGGCTCTGGCAAAACCTTCCTGACCAAAGACCGCCATGCCGATGCGGACTGCTACCTGTCTCGGGACAAGGAAGGCGGCCATACCATCGACCTCGTGCCGAAGATGGAACAGGCCATCAGCGACGGTGCCAAGAAGATTGTTCTCGACTGCACGTTCGTGACACGAGAGCACCGCGACCCGTTCGTGGCGGCTGCCAAGAAGGCCAAGATCCCGATCACCTGCATCTTCGTGGATGCGACCAAGGAGATCAGCCAGTTCAACATCTGCTGGCGCATGGCCCAGCTCTACGGGAAGGTGCTGCGTACCAAGGCAGACTACGAGGCCCAGGGAGGAAGCCCTCACGCGCTGCCCCCACCGGCCATGTTCTCAATGTTCAAGCGCATGGTGAAGCCCGACGCCTCTGAGGGGTTTGCCGCCCTCGAGGTCATCAAGCCGAAACCCTGGAAGCTCCCGGCCGAGTACTGCAACGGAGCCGTCATGCTCGACTACGATGGCACCGTCCGTGACACCAAGAGCGGCGACAAGTATCCGAAGGACCCGAAGGACGTGGAGGTGTTCCCCCAAGCGGTCAAGAAGCTCCAGGCCTTGGCAGCCGACAACGTGCTCCTGCTCGGGGCGAGCAATCAGAGTGGCGTGGCTAAGAACGATCCACCGATGGACGTGTGCATCGCCTGTTTCGATGAGACGAACCGACAGCTCGGCGTCGACATCCCCGTGGACTTCGACTACTCCCCTGCGGGGCCCGCTGCATCATGGCACCGCAAGCCGTTCCCTGCCATGGGCATCGACGCGATCTGGAAACACAAGCTCGATCCGACGAAGGTCACGTACGTGGGGGACCGCACCACCGACAAGACCTTCGCCAAACGATGCGGGTTCAAGTTTGAGTACGCCAAGGACTTCTTTGGATTGGAAGGGTGAAATGCAGTCAGATGAAAAGAAACGCGGGGGGCTACGCACCAAAACACCGAGGGTGCGGTAACACCCTTATGTCCCCCCACTTGAAACGGTACTCCGATCTGGAGCTACGCCTTCTGGAGCTGCGAAAAACTCACCGAGACGAGGACCCTCCTGGTGCTGACGACATCCTCGATGAGATGGAGGAGGTCTGGTCTCTTCTTTCCGATGTTGAACGCAAAAAACTGAAAGAGGGCCCGAGCCGGACTTTCCCCTCCAGCCAGGTGCAATAACCGTCCCTCATGCCCATCAATCTCCCAGGCCCTTTTCGGTCCGTTCCCGACAACCCCGACGCAGTGGCAGATCGAGTTGTAGAGGTATGTGGCCCATATCTGGAGGCCATCCAAAAGAAGTTCCGAATCAGGACTGTGCGAGGCAACTTGAGTCGGAGCGGAACATCAGCGCTTCTCTGCAACGAGCCTGGTGGCTTCGTGGTCATTCTTGATCACAAAGCCGAGCCGGTCTTGATTCCCCGGTACATGGCTCACGAGATAGGCCACACGATGTTCTACGACTATCGGGCCGACCACCCCCGAAGAACGGCACTGCATCCGCCCTCCCAGAGTGAGGAGTCCTTCTGCAACGCTTTTGCAGACGCGCTTCTGGAGCGGTGCGGTAACGTGTGAGGCTATGAGCTGGTTAGACCATGTCCAAGCTGCGAGCGAGAAGACTCCGCATTGGCTCGAGCAGGTCATCGAGCACCCGAGCTTCAACGCGCTCCATCGAGAGGGCACGACGTGGCTCCTCTACACAGGGGACGGCCAGCCCTTGGAGGCTGAGGATCTGCGTGAGGTCTGCAAGAAGTTCTCGCAGCAGTTCGGGCTTCCGGTTTAGTTGTAGTCGATGGCTGGACGGCCATCCTCAGTCGTGACGGTGGGTACCGCGGGGTCCTCGAGCAGCTTCTTCCACAGTGCCTTGACTTCGGGCCGCTGCAGGTCAGAAGCGGCGAGCACGAAGCCTTCTTCGGCCATCCATTTCGCTGCCGCGATGTAGAGCTTGCGGGCGATCCCCTGGCGACGGAAACCCTCCTCGACGGAGACGTACGCAACGTGGACGGACCCGACATGGAACTTCTCGAACTTGGTATGGCGAACTGCGGCGCGTCGCATCTCTTCGCGTGTCGGCTTCTGGCGCCCTTCGATGGCTCGGCAGAACTGTTCCCGGTCAGCGAGGGTTTCGTCGTACACGGCACGGGGAATGTGAGACACGCTGATGTGCCCCACTTCTTCATCGTTCACCGTGGCCACCACCCGATGGGTCACCCATCCACGTTCGTCGCTACAGTGCGGCACGCAGGGGACCAAGTTCATGATCACATGCGACTGCGCGACCAAGTGGGCTTCAAGTAGTCGTCCGAGATAGCTCATTCTCTCTGCCTTCGTGTTCGCCCTCATGCCCAAGGGTGAGCCAGCAGCGTTCGCCATTGAGGGTGCCATCGCATTGGCCCGCTGCCAGGTCATTGATGGCTTGGCGTCTTTCAGCTCGATGGATCAGCCACTCAAGCCGTTTGGCTAGATCCTCGGGTTCGTACTCAGGCTTTTCGTTCTTGAGTTCTAGGACCCCCTCGAGACGTCCAAGGAAACGCAGGTGAGCTGCGATGGATTTGGCTTCGTCCAAAGCCAAATCTCCCAGGTGCTCCTTCACGTAGGGGTTCTCAGTCATAACCGTGCACTCTACTCGACTCAAGCTACGCTGGAAGGATGCTCGGGTACGCCCTAAAGAAGCTCGTCGTCTTCGTTCTCAGGTGGATTTGCCGCCTGGTCCGACTTCTCGACTAGATCTTCAAACTCTGCTTCGTCGATGTCCACGGAGGTGCCCCAAGTATTGCAGGGCTCCATCGTGGCGTTGATCGTGGCCTCGTGGAAATCGATCCACGCTTGAGGCAAGTTCCTGCGGATGCCGCTGGCCAAGTCGCCTCGTCCCCAATGAGTGGAGCGCCACCACCATCCTGAGTTCCCGCTCCCCTGAACTTTCCGATCTGGCGAGTCCCATCGAGCTCCACGGCAAGGGACTCCCAACGGAGCATGACACTGAGGACACGGCACTTCGACCACACAAGCCGACACGTCCATCGGAGCCCCCGTCGTCGGGTTGATGACGGTGACCTTCTCAGCCATGTCGTTACTCTACCGGGGTGCCGTGCAGGACAACACGGTTGCCCTCCTCGTCATTCGGGAGGGTGATGTTGAGACCCATAACGGTTTTGCCGATCAGCGTGATGTCGCTGTCTCCGACACAGACGCAGACCTCAGCGTCTCCGACTTCGCGCATGGCTTCGCTTAGGGTTGCGATGAGTTCGGTGATCTTCACGACAAAGGGTCTCCGATAGGCGCAACACCGTTGAGCACCCCTTGGATGCGTTGACCGATCCAGCGAATCACGGGGACCGCCATCGTGTTGCCGAGCGCCTTCATCCGTGGGCCGGCAGGACAGCTATCCGCGGGCTTCTTGCGCCAAGGGATCTGCGTGTAGCCGTCAGGGAACCCTTGGAGGCGTTCGGCTTCGACAGGTATGAGGCCCCGAACCCAGAGGTTCCCTTCCGCATCACGCGAGCCAATGAGAGAGCCTGGCTTCGTAGGCCCCCATGTTGCTCGAAGCGTCGGCAACCGGTTGACCCACCACCCACGCCCCGTCTCGGAGGCGTAGCCGATGGGCTCTACATCCAAGGGAACTCGAGCACGAGTTCCTCCTCGGGCTCCGGCTCCTCCAACATCTCCTCCGTCTCGGAGAGGGTGGGCATCCCCCCGGCCATCTCGATCAGACAGCTCCGCACGGGCTCGGGGATCGGATGGCCACGGTGCAGGGCTCGGCGCAACGTCCCTGCGGCCGTCACCGAGCTCGGGAAGTATCTCGCCGGGATGGATGTCTTTTCGAGCTGTTGCCAGAACGAACACACGACGGCGTCGTTGGGCCACTCCGAAATGTTGGGCATCCAAGACCCGCCAGCAGACTGTTCGCGTGGGTCCAACTGCCAGACCAGCGTTGAGCCACCCGTCTGGCGGAACGAGGGGCTGCTCGTCTCCCACCAAGCCGGCAAGGAAGCACCCGAAGGCGTTGTCCGAGCTGTGGAGGACCCCGGGGACGTTTTCCCAGAGGAAGATTCCCGGAGGTCGACCTCGAGCAAGTCGAAGAGTGTCGATGGCATCAGCGAGCCTCACGAACTCGAGCGTCAGGTTGCCGCGCTCGTCGGAGAGTCCACGTCGAAAGCCCGCTACGGAGAAGGACTGACACGGCGTCCCTCCGATCAGTACGTCCACGTCGATGGGGTCGTTGGCGATCTGCGTGAAGTCGCCATGCAGAGGAACGTCGGGGTAGTGGTGAGCTAGGACCGCCCGAGGAAACGCCTCGATCTCGGAGAAGAACGCGGCCTCCCACCCTAGCGATTCCCACGCCACGGTGGCTGCCTCGATTCCCGAACATATTGACCCGTAGGTGACCATGCACTTCCTACTCTACCGGGACTCTTGATGCGCACGCTCGTCCATCTCTTGCTTGACGAGCTTGAGGTCGTGGACCGCTTCCTCGAGGCGCTCGATGGCGTGTGCCAAGGTGTCGCGCTCAGGGAGCCGTTGCTGTTCGGTGCGCAGTCCATTGGCTGTCTGGTAGTCCCAGTCGCTTCGGCCGACGAGATACTGGAACACGATGCCCGTGCTCTTCTGTCCCATGGACAGCCGATCGCGGGCTCGGGAAACTCGTCCGAGGATTTCGGTGATCTTCATCCTGTTGCCTTTTTCTTGATGCGCCTGCGGCCTTTCGCCGTCACCAGGTACTTCGTGCCCTTGGTTGAGCCCTCACGTTTCACGAAGCCGCCCTTGAGCAGGACCGTCACGCGGTTGCGAACGGTGGCCGGGGTGACGTTGGCAAACGGTTGGGCCAACACGGAGATGGAGACGCCATCGGGGTCGTGCTTGGCAATCTCGATGAGCACGTCGTCTTCGGTGACACCCGAATGGCCACCGTGACCTGGCAACGGGCCCCGGCGTGGAGCCGGCTTCATACTGATGCCTTCGGGCCAGATGTCCTCGATCGTCAGATCCGTAAGCCCTTCTTCACGGATGAGAGTGAGAAGTTCTTGTGGAAAGTGGAGCCGCTCCCTGATGACAGGGATGACGGCGTCCTTGCTTGAGATGCGCCGGTTTTTGAGTAGTTGGCGGCGCAGTCGTTCTTCGGCAGACAGGCGTGGCATCGTAGCTCAGGGCTTCTGCACCTTCCGGTGCGGGTTGAGCTCACGGAGCGGGTAACGGATCTTGACGGACTCCCACAGTTTCAAGGAGACATCGAGCATCTCCTCGAGGCTGTCCACGAGGTAGACGTTGGGGAGCTGGAGCTTGACGAGGTGTTGCTTGACGAGCGCGCGTGCCCGAAGGGAGTCCTTCGCTGAACTGCGGGGATTCTTCGTGCCATCCTCGTTGAGCTGGTCATCGAGCAGTTCACCTTTCGGGTCTTTCGCTGCGATGTCCTGTGCAACGTAGATGACGAACTCGCGTCTGTCATCGAGCTTCATCGCGTTCAGCATTGAGAACCCCGTCTCGGCCAAGGAACCGAAGGCGTAGGTCTCGTTGGTGATCGGGAACAGGATGATGGCGTCGTTGGCCAGGTGATTGGCCTCGACTTCGGCAAGAGAAGGGTCCCAGTCCTCGACTTGAGGGTTGTAGCACTCGATGCCGAGTTCGATGTACTTGGGGATGAAAAGCTGCTCGCGCCATTGGCTTCCGCCGCAGGTCCCGAACATTCCGATTGTGAGCATGGGTTCTTATCTCTCCGAGGTTTCTGATGAGTGAAGCATCCGGGTATCGGATGGGAAAATGTCGTAGTAGTCGATGTCGCCGTAACAGGTGTTCTTTGAGCCGCTCTCAGTCTTCTCTTTCCAAACAGCCTCGGCTTCGTCCCATGAGAGGGCTTTGCTGACATCCATCCAGCAGTAGTCAAAGCCGTCGTACAACCGCACGACGTAGAGCCCCGTTGCCGAGGCTCTCTTCGTGGGCTCTTTCACCCAACCCTCCAGGTCTTGTAGGGGTGGTCGTTGGGCAACAGGTCGCGCAGGGGCTGCGGACACGGCCCGGGGTGCACGTCGTTGTCGGACGCCTCGAGATGGCAGTCGCCGGCCCACCGTGCCACTTCTTCACGTTGCTCGGGTGTCAGCCTCTCAAGCATGTCGGCTGAAGGCACATCGCTGAGGTCCACCCCCATGATGGTGTCCCCGGCCTTCGCCATGATGAGCCCGAGGAGGTCCGTGAGGACTTCCATGGTGACGGGGTCGTCCATCGCTCAGTCCTCACCCGGCAACTCGAGAAAGTCAGTGGACAGCTCGGGGCTCTCGAACAGGCTCCGGGTGTAGACACCAGGAGCCGCGTACATACGTCCCGAGATGTGGAACGCTTGGCGCCAGTGCCATTGGTCCATCACGAGCTGAGCGAAGTCGCTGTGGCTCAGCCAAATGTGCTCGTCGAGCGACATCGAGAAGCGGGCGATGGCTTCCTTGTACGCGTCCTCGTGGCTTTCGGGTTTGTGAGGGAACTTGAGACCGGGCTGCGAGATGTCCTCAACATCGATCTCGGTGTTCTCAGCGTTGGCCGCCATCTCCGTGAGCTTCGTGGCGTTCTCCTTGAGGGCCACGGCGAACTGTTGGCGCCAGCCTTCGAGGGCAATGTCGAACGCCTTGACGTGATGGGCACGCGTCTCCTTGAGGCGGCTGATCAACTTCTTCCGGCTGACTCGGGTGTATTGCTGTTGGGTGGTAGCGAGGGCTTGTGCGTCCATGGTGTCTATTTTCTCTGTTCGTCGGGTTTGTGTTGGAACTCGATGCGTTCGAGCGCTTGGAAGAGGATGCTGTTGCGATGCCCCTCGGGGCGTGCGTCGGAACAGGAACGGTCACCGCTGATGTGACGCCATTCCCCCGGGAAGGATTTGCCGTCCTTCACGATGCCGCCTTCGGGCTGTGCGAACTCAAGACGTTCGCCGCAGTATCCGCAGGTCGTCGGCATCGAGTCCCACAATCGAACCTTCTTGTCATCCAGCGGACCGAGATCTTCGACAGGGCGTGCCGTCCCGTGCGGAGGTCCGTTGTCCCAGTGGTGCTCTGTGAAAAGGAAACGGCTCTTGAACTTCGTGCGGATGCCGATGAAACCATTCTCCTTCTCAGGAGCGAAGACCCCGAACTTCAGGTTGCGCGAGTGCAGTCGGTAGACATGCCGTCGTTTGCAATCTGCGATCGGGATGTGGGGCTCGTCCCTCACGCGCTCTCCCGTCCGAGGACGGGCGTGTTCTCGTGGGGGTCGTTGCCTGTCTGCTCAAAGTAGGACCAGCGGTTGAGGTCTTCATGGGCTCCCGGGTAGTCCTTCGTGCACGGCCACCAGTTCCCCATGGAGCGAGTGCTGATTTTCCCGGTGGGGTCCATGATCGCATACCACCCCTTCTCTTGGCACTCGAGGACGCCGGGCCACTCACCGGTCCACTTCGCCTTCTCAGGGTCGTGCCCGGCGCGCTCCTCCTCTTCGCAGTCGCAAGAAAGCGCTTGGCCCTTGCAGACGGTACAGCGTTCCACGTCGCACCCCCCTTGATGTTGGGTTCCGGGATCGACTCCACAGTCAGGACAAGGGCGTGCCATCTCTTTGGTTCTACGCTTTTTCGTGAATCTGGTCGCCCAAGGCCCGGACCTTGGCCGGGTCCAGGGTGTGAAAATCGCGCGAAATGCCGGTAGCCACGAGAAAATCGTCCACGAAGGGCAAGTAGTCCTGCACGTTCTCTGGAGTGATCCCTGAGGCTACTCCGAGCCGGTGATCCCCCAGGGCTTCCTTCATGCCCCGCACCTTCTCCAGGTCGGCAGGGATGCCTGTGGCTGTCCCTGAGGTCGTCACCACATCCATGAACCCCTTGGCGATCTTCGCAGCCGCAGGAGGGTCTTGGATGATGGGGCCTGCCTTGAACGCGACGCTTCCGAAGTACTCGCCGTCCCATCCCGTTTCGCGTTTCGTGATCCACACGTTGCGCGCCTTCTGGCTTGGGCCTTCGTCCCGGATGCCAGAGTCGTCTGCCCACAAGCCATCGACGCGCTCCCCGTTGACGAAGAGGATCGATACTTGGTGCATGGCCGCGTGAGCAGGAATCCCGAGCAGGTTCATCCCGATCCACAGGTCTGGGTGCTCTCGGCGCACGAGCTTGAACTGCTCGACCGTGAGCATCTGGTTGTCCGTGCTGTGGTTGATGAGCCAGACACCGTCAGCTCCGTTCTCGATGGCGACCGCGACTTGGTCGTGCGTGTGTTCGATCGCCTTGAGATGAAGAACAGGAAGAAAGCGTTTCATGGCTACCACTTGATGCCCAGGCCCATCTCTTTCATTGCCAACAAGGCTTCTGCATTGCCTTTGGCATCGTCCACCGGGTGGTGACTGTGCTTCGTCTTGCGAAGGTGTTTGAAGTTCTTGAACATGGACTTCTCCATGCCCTTGTAGAGGCTCCCGAGATTCGTGCTCGAGAAGCCGAACGGGTTGTCTCCGCAGAACCGGTGGAAGTAGTAGTTGATGAACTGCCAGTCGAAGCCGTTGTTGTCGGAGATGAACCGAGCGTCGCAGACCTGCTGGCCTCGAGACTTCCGCATCTCTGAGTTGGATTCAATCCAACCCTTGAACTTCGCCATCGTTTCCTCAGGGCGCATGAAGCCCATGCACTCTTCGCGGCTGTGCCCCGAGACGGCCAGGGCCTCAGGCACCCAGTCATCTGAAATGGGCCGGCACTGCCCGTAGAACGTGCGAGCAAGCCCGGGCTCTACAATGACCGCTCCAAAGCTCACCATGCTGTAGAGAGCCGGACACGGCCCGTCACTCTCGATGTCAACCATAATCCATGTCATTGCAGGGGTTATACCCCCTGCAAGTTTTACGAAACGGGATCAGCGTGGGCACCCCTGAACCTGCGGTAATGCGTCATATCTGACGCATTTTCTCACTCTCGGAGGGTTTCTCAAGGGAATCCGAGTTCAAGAAGGAGTAGAAAGAAAGCATGCCCACGGGTCCCACCGCCTACGAGACCGGAAAGGTGTACGCCATCCCGGTTCAGGACTCCTACGTGGTGGAGCCCCCTGTATGGTCGGACCACTGGGAACGAGCTCGGAACTGGCTTGCCATCCTCGAAGAGACCCCCCACAAGCCTGGAGGGGTAAACCGAACCTGGTGCGAGCGCGGTCGAGGTCGCTTTCGCTACTCCATCGCTACGGTGCTTGAGGGGGACGCTCTTGAGTTCGGCGGTGACCGTATCTGGGCGGATGGCGAAGGACGTTCGCGGGAACGCTGGTACGGAGCGGTCGTCAAGATCACCGATGACGCCATGCACGTTCGCTACTTCGAGACAATCGAAGAGATGTTCGCCATCACCAACGATCGAGAGTCCCGCATCCTCGAGGTGAACGAAGCATGAAGTTCCGCGAAGCCACCGAAGAAGACCACCCTCTGATGTCAGATGGGGTGCAGGTGGGCGCCCTTCGTATCCCCTCCATCAGCGAGGCGCTCGTGACAGACAACGAGGAGGGGCAACGATACTGGGTCGTCGTGTGCCCCTACGCTTTCAATCAAGTCCGTCTACAGGTGTGGCTTGAGCGTTACCGTGGGGAGACGTACCCCAACATCTTCCACGAGCTCTGAACGTACAAGCCTGACACGGCCCGTGTGGCTGTGATGCTCATCGTCGGAACCCTCACCGAGATCCCTGTCGAGTCCCCTCAAGAGGTTGTACACGACCGTGTGCGTGACGAAGTGCTCGTCGGGATACTCGGAGCGCGTCCGGGGTTTGGGACCGCCTCGGATGAGCATCGCTTCCGCATCGACGACCACTGGCCCGTCAAAAAGTGAAGCGGCCGCTGTGCGTCACCTTCGGGGTCTTCAAAGGCTTCGGTAGCAGCGTGGTCTCAGAGGGTACGCCGAGCTCCGTCATCTTCTCCTCGATGAACTCCTCGAGTAGACCTGAGCTGCTTCTGCCTTGCTCTTCCGCGTAGGTCTTGAGTCGTTGGTAGGTGACGCCTTTGACGCTGATGGATTTTCTAGTGGTACCGGTCATGGTGGTCCTTATACGTCACGCCAGGAGGCGCGTGCTTGATGGATGTTGGCATCGAGCGCCATCGGGATCAGCCACGTCAGATTCGGGATGACGTTCGACGCCGGGACCGCCCCGGGCATGATGAACTCGATCTCTTCGTCTGTCGTGGTGGTGCATTTGGTCACATCTCCGAAAGCACGGAAGTAGTGGACCTCGTATCCGTTGATCTTGTCTTCCAGAACGCAGAAGGACTCCCAGTCCTCGTGTCGCACGCCCGTCTCTTCTTCAAACTCACGGATCATCGCGTCGAGCGCGAACTCGCCTTCCTCAACTTTGCCGCCAACCCCGTTGAGGAGTCCGGCTTGCCAATCAGGCCGGTTCTTGCGGATGAGGGCGACCGTGGTTTTGGCAGGGTCGAAGAAGAAGCCACAGACAGCGCGTTGCATCAGGCATTGTACTCCACGGCTCACCACAGCGACCGTATGAGTAGCGCAACGACGATGACCTGTACTGCTATGCCGAGCCCTACGAGGCTTCTCCAGCGCCCGAGGGCCTCCACACGATCAAGTGTCTCGAGCTGGAGCGTGGGCATCCGTCGTCCCACGCTCTGCACGCGGGCAATCTCAGCCGGCAAGCGGACCCACATCACGTAAGACATCCCCGTGAGAAGCAAGACAGCGCACAGTACAACCCCCATGTTTCACGCTACCGGCTTTTTCTGATCAGACGCTCGAGGCATCAGCATCCAAGCCCGGCCGCACTCGTTGCAGCAGAGCACGTCTCCCCACGCATGACGCGGACGGGGCACCTCTTCGACCTTGATCCCCCGGCGCTCCAACACAGGACCAACCCCTTCGGGATTACAGCCCAAGCAGCCCTTGGGTGTCGTATCGTCGGCCTCGCTCATGGGAGCCTCTCAGACGCTCTGAGCGCCTCCGAGAGCCCGTTGGCCCGTGTGCCCCTCAGGAGTGCCCTCGGAACCCTCACGAGGCTCTGAGGGCCTCTGAGCGATTCGGGACGGCGTTCGTGGACAGCTTGCTTCACGTATGTTCTACGCCACTGCCAAGCAGCCGGAGGGCTCGGGCCATGAACTGGCCTTTGATGAGCCCAATCTCATCGACTTCGGTTTCTGTGAAGAGGAGGTGGTGGTGCTGTTTGATCCTCCATCCTCGTTGGGCGGCGATGCGCTCCAACTCAGCGTAGCGGTGGCGTCCGCGTATGCGGCTGTACACACATGCTGGAAGTAGGAGAGCCGTAACTCCGTAGAAACTCCAGAACCAGTGGGGGCCTGTTACCAGAGCGATCAGCGGGAAGGACAAGGTGATCCCGGCACACGAAGGCAACAGAAAAGAGAGGACTCGGTCGATCTTCGTGAAGGGTCTCATCGGATGACCGGGAGGCGACACACTCGTAACGTGTGTTCGTGAAACTCCTGCGGGTCGTAGCGGCGAAGCCCGTCCTCATGGAGTAGCCAGAACGCGGTGATCCCGAAGTTGATCACATGTCGGGAACACTGCCAGCACGAGGGCTCACCTGATGCAACGGCGTCGCCGTCGACCACTTTGACGTGCAGCATCTCAGGACGCATTTCGCCGATCTCCTCTCCGAGCATCACGAACTCGTCCCTCCGTATTTGGAGTTCGCGGTTGAGCTGCGCAAGTGCATCGGCCTCAGCATGGATGCAGAGCTTGTTGCAGTTATCTCGGCACTCGTCTGACCCGTCGCAGGCAAACCCATCCGGCGGGTGGTTGTTGCCCACGGCGAGGAGCCCCAAGTGGCGATCGAAGATGACGACCCCGCGCTTGCTCTTGGCGCACGGAGAGTCGCGTCCTACGATGACGGCTGCTTGGAGCGCCGCATGCTCATCGGGGATGCGTTTCATGCACCCTTCTCCCTCTCTTTGAACTGCCAGTACACGGCATCAGGCACGAGGCTCTTGATCCCCTCGGCGCCCCGCAGTTTGAAGATCTCCCGAACCTGGCTGCTCGAGATGAAATGGTTCTGCGGCTGCGGCACCATGAAGATGGTCTCGATGTGCGGAGCAAGCCCCATGTTGGCGATAGCCAACGCGAACTCGGCATCGAAGTCGGTGACAGTTCGCAGTCCGCGGATCATCGCTCGTGCCCCCAGCTCCGTGCAGAAGTCCACGGTGGCTTTGGTCGACTCCATGCTGTGGACGAAGACGTGTTCTTTGGTGCCATCACGACGCGCCGCCTCAATCATGTTGACGCGATCGGCAGGCTCGAACATGGCGCCCTTCTTAGACGAGTTGTGAGCCACGAGAACGTGGACCTCATCGAAGAGGTAGGTCGCACGCTCGATGATGTCCCAGTGGCCATTCGTGATCGGATCGAAAGAGCCCGGGTAGACCGCGATGCTCTTGTCTTTGCTCTGATTGGTGTAGTGCCTCATGTTGTTCTCCTGTAGACGCGCTCAAACTTCGCGACTGCGCGCCAGGGTTCCACCAGAGGCGGAACGGAAACGGGGTAGTCCTCAAGCCCTGAAATCTCGGTCACGATCAGGACCGTGGTGTCGTGGAGGAGGATGTTGGACAAGAAGTTGGCCCACATCACCGCCGTTTCGGGGCCCACCACAGGGTCGGGGAATTGGGATTCTTCTTCGATGGCGAGCTCGTCAGGACAGACGAGCACAATCAGGCCTGGGGGTGTCGGGTTCCCATGGCCATCTTTCATGTACATGGAGTGGAGGAACATCTGCTGTGCCTTCTCAACCGAGCTGGCGATGTGGTGGGACAGTCGGGGTCTTGAGTTGACGTGTCTGGCTGGATCAATCCACGAGACTCGCTCGCCACGATCCATCACCTTCTTGGAAGCGACACCAGCCGCCCTCTTAGCGTGGCCGCTCCCATCATCGACCAGGTGCACGTAGCACCCCCGAGGAAGCACGTCCTCGATCGGGAAGTCGAGCGCCTTGGGGACTTGCTCGCCTGAGAGCAAACACATCAAATCGCTCTGGTGACCGAAGACCCGCCACGGCAACAACCCGTGTCCAAGGATGTCCCCCGAGTCCATCGCGGCTGCCAAGGCGGCGTTCGCATCGAGTATTTCACGGAAAAAGTACCGCACGATCTTAGGTCTCATCAAAGCCGCGAGAGGGACATCGCGTGGCGTGTCCTCCTGTGCCAAGAACGACGGTCCGAGGAACAGGATGCGCCGACGGTCGTCCCCCTTCTCGTAGAAGAACTCGATGATGACCTGCACCGTGCCACGGTCGGTAAAAGTGTTCTCTCGCTTCTCGGCATCGAAGCGCCAACTGTTTGTTTCGTGGCCCGACCCCCGTAAGAGCCCTTGCATTCTCTCGCACAGCCATTGAGCCTCGTCTCGAAGTTCTTGTGCGATGTGCTTGAACATGTACGGAAGTTCGGCCACGAATCACTCCGCGATGGAAGGGTTGTCCCTGCGATGCAGGGTCTCCATGATCATGCCGACGTTGGACCAGTCCACGAGCCTCTCGGTGAGGATCTCGTCCAAGGTGCGCACCTCGACGTAGGTGATCTCGGTGTCCTCAATGACGCCGTGTCGAGTGCCTGCCCGGTCCATTGCCTTCGCATGGTTGATCTCGTCCTCCGTGAGTTCGACCGCGAACACGTAGGAGCGATGCGAACTGACCGTCGCTCCGATTTGACGTGTGTTGACGAGTCGGAAACGACTGGCTTCGATCTCGATGCCCGTCTCTTCCTTCATCTCTTCGGCGGCCACCTGAGTGGGCACCCGGTCGGTCTTGAAAGACGACCCGCCCGGGAGTTCATGGACGAACCCGTCTCGGGTACGCCCTGGTGCGCGATACTCCTTCACCAAGATAATCTCAGGCCCGTTGAGACCGTAGTAGTACGGGACGATGGCTGAGATGTCCGTGCGCGAGAAGACGTACTCGTTCGACTTGTGGCGTTGCTCGGCCCACAACCACACCTTGACGTGCAGGGCGTAGGAGAACAGGAAGCTCCTCTTCGGCCCGACTCGGAAACTCCACAAGAGGGTGGCCTCGTCCAAGCGATTACCCGCGTGCTCGAGTTCATCGTGCCACGCTTGGAACTGCTTGGACTTCCACACGTCAAGCGGCACGTACCTCTGACCGTCTAACCGCGACGCCCCGTCTCCGATCTCTGCCACGGCCGTTGCTGCCAGCTCCGTGAGAGTCGAACACGGATCTGTCATTCGATGGGCAAAGTAGAGTTCATCGAGGTATCGCGTTTTGGGTGCATCTACGGGACGACCGTAGATGAGCTTACCTGATGCGACATGCTGTCCGAATTCCACGTTGGTGGTGAAGGCCGGCATCTTCTCGAGGTCACGAGGAACCCACGCGAGGATGCGGTCACACATGTTGAGGTGTGTCTGTTCCCAGTGGATTTGGTCCGTGTAGCTATGCTTCCACGTACCATCCTTGGTCTCCGGGATGAAGACGACCCCGTCGTATCCCGCTTCCTCCAGGGCGGCGAGCATGGCAGGGCGCCACGACTCTCCGCCCGTTTCTTTGCGGGGTGTCGGCCCGACCAGAAAGACCGACTTGGAGAAGACTGCCGGGGGCTTTTGAAGTGCGTAAACGATGTCCATGAAATGAGTCCCCCCTATCCTGCGACGTAGCCGGGAGGTGGCACGCGTTTGCCCCCGAGACGGAAGTTGTTGTCGAGGTTCTTGGGGAACACCCAGTCACCGTTGCGTGCCTGCTGACCGTGCAGGAGGACACCATCAACGTGACGTGGAAGCCACTTGCGAAGATGCTCCGGGGCCCCCTCCACCGTCGAGACCGCGTTCTCCCACTCACGCGTCGGTTTGATGCTGGTGATCAGCGTGTGGTCGATGGGGACCGACTTGAGGCTCGGGTCCGGCGGATTGCCATCATGGGCATCGAGGCCGGGGAGGAAATGATTGTCCACGTACTCAGGCATCGGCTCGTACCACCACAGGATCGGCTCGGCTTCGACCTTGCCGTTCCAGATGCAGATGGCCAAGTGCCAGTCGGGGTAGAGCTTGCGAAAGGCCGAGAAGACCTTGGCCTTCGCCAGGTCGAGGTCGATGCGCTTGTCCGCCGGGAGACTCTCCATGGCCTCACGCAGCCCGGTGAGGTTCACCTGCTTCGTGAGCAGGACCGTGTAACTCCCCGAGTCAAAGACTTGGAGATCGTCCATTCCGGCTGAGGCGACCGCGAAGCCCTTGGACATGCCGCCTCGGGTACGGGGACGCACGATGTCTTCGTAGTCTCGGAACAGCTTTTCGGCGCCGGTCATGTCGATGCAGTTGGCCGGCGTCATCAGGGCTGCCGACGGGATCGGCAGGATCATGGCGTTCGGGCCGTCGCCGTGGCTTGTGGCGCTGTTCTGGTACCCGACGACGTTGACACGCTTGCCTTCGTGTTCGACTTGGTGGGCAAGGAGGATGGTGGATGCGAGGGTTGCTGGCTCAAGTGTGATGCACATGTGTTTGTCCGCTTTCTCAGGGAATGAACTCGACCTTGATCTTGGTCGTGTTGGGAGGAAGTTGGTCGAGCTCGATTTCGATGGCGTACTCTTCGTCGTCGGGATCGGCCGGGGTGAGGGAGGTGTGTTTGCTCTGCCAGCGGTCACCGAGCATCGTTTCGCTGCCCTTCTTGTTGACCGCCATAAATCTGACCCAGAGCGCCACGGCTACTCCACCTTGAGGCTCAGGTTGGAGAGCTGGTTTCGGACCACTTCGTCACCGAACACAGAGAAGGTCTCGATCATCTTCTCGATGCAGCGGGCATACTCCCGGGCCATGCCTCGCAGCCACTCCTCGTGAGGCTTGTAGTCCATGCCGAGACCGGAGATTTCAAGTTTGATGCTGCCAAGCGTCGGCTTGACCCATGTGTGGAGATCTCGTTTCTCCATCTCCTCTTTGAGATAGGAGAGGAACGCGAAGGTTGGGGATTGTTCAAGGTCCAGGTCCCCAAACCCCACCATCATCTCAAGGAGCTGCTTCTTGGCATCATCGTAGAATGACATCAGCCCATCCCCACTTCCGCGTTGGGGCGGATGTCGTTGGAGAGATCGTCACTCAGGCGCGTAGCATCCCGCACGAGCTGGAGCGCCGTGGCTCCCTTCATGAGGATGCCCTGGATGGCGAGCTCGTCCGTATCGTTGACGCTGTCGGCCCCGATGAGCGTGATGTGGTCGTGTTCGCCATCAGAGTCCCGGACACGCAGGGAGACCATGACACGGCCTGCGATGCCCCACACCATGAGGTTCACGTTACCCGCGTTGGCTTCGTGCCCTCGATACGATTGGTCGCGGTAGTGCTTCTTGAGCCACGTAGCCCACACGGTCTTTCCGAACTCCTCGACCGCCTCATCGAGTGGATTGAGTTCCTGATCGATCTGCGCCACGACAGCATCGAGTGTGCTGTCAGTCTTTTCGGGACTGTACTGTCGTCGGCTCTTCTCGAGCGCGTGCCCTTGGAGGAGTTGGGTGGTGAGATACCCGGTCTTGCTGTAGTCCTCGATCATCCCGAGACCGATGGTGCGCCCCGCGTGCTCAAGGCGGACGACCTTGTTCGGTTTGCGTTTCTCGAGGTAGCCGATGACGTGCGCAAAGTTCATGGTGTCCGTCTTCGGGGTGTCCTTGAATTTCTTCTTGAGGAACTCCTCGACCATCTTGTGATCGACGAGCTGGCTACTCGCGTTGTAGAAGCCGATCAGTGCCCCGCCGATCTCGTTCCACATGATCGTGATGCAAATGGGACGGTCTTCGATGCGGCCGACCTCAAGCATGATGCCTTGGTGCTGCTTCCATTTGAAACTCGGCTTGTCGTAGGGGCTCGTGTAGCCCATGCCTCGTGCTTCATCGGCCCACTCCTGCCAGAGGAAATGAGAGTGGGCCGAGTCGGCCTCGACCAGGTACTCGGTCTTTTCGATGCGTTCGTTGAGTTCGTAGTCGTCCATGTCGGCTCCTATGCTGTCTGCTGTTTCTCAGGGGTGGTGTACTTGCCTCGACCGATTCTGACGAGGCGCTCTTCTGCTCGAGCCCGAGAAATAGCCCCCCACACACTCGGGTCCGAGTCCCCGATGTGCTCTTCAATCTGTTTGCGAGTGATCGGCTTGTCGAACTGCCCCACGGCGTCGAGGACCATTTGCACGGTCTCATCGAGATCGTCGCGCGGTCCGATACCGAAAGACTCGGGTGTGAACTCCTCAAGGGTGCCGTCCTTTTTGAGGGGATAGCTCGAAGCCACAAGGTCACGGCCTTTGAACCTCGGGGTCTTGATGAGTCGCAGGTACGTGCGGAAGCCAGCATCGGCCACCATCTTCACGGTACGCCTCTGTGTGGGGAGCACCATGAGAACGCGACCCTTGACGCTTCGCAAGAGCCTGAGCATCTCTGCGAACTCTTTCCAACTGAGATTGTTCTCGTAGTAGGACGTGCCCGGGTAGGGGCAATCCACGAAGAACGTGGTGGAACTGCGATCGTGGGTAGCGATGGCCTCACGGTAGTCCATGCAGCTCACATCCATGTTCGCCCACTCCCTCCCTCCCACGGAGTTTGCGAGCGGGGCGAACTTGATGGTCTTCGTTTCGTTGAGGCGACACGCACGAGGGACATTGAAAGCCGCGATCCTTGCGGTTGCCGCCGCCTCGAGAAGGTTGGTGGGATCGTTGTATACCCCCCGGTAGTGCACTCCGAAGTTCACGATGTCCATCGCCATCTCAGAAGTGACCAAGTTGAGTTCGCCGTGCATGCGGTCTCGTACCGCAGTCGTGTAGGCAGCGAGCAGCGGGTGCACGTCGTTGTAGATCACATTGAAGCCCCGCCGGTTTGCGGACCGGGCAAAGCGACCACTTCCGGCGAACAAATCCACGACTCGACGCGACCCTTTGGGGAGTAGCGTTGCGAGGTTGCCGGGCATCCTTGAGTAGATCCACGGAAGCAGGTCGCTCTGGTTCTTCATGCTCGGTGGCACGCTCTGGAGTATGAGTTCTGCGTTGTCGTGGCGACACTCGGAGCACTTCGTGAGGGTGCCGTCGTCATCCGCGATCCCACCGCACATGCAACAGAGCCCCTGAACAATACGAGCTTCTCGGTCAGCCCGTTGCTTCTGCCGACGCTCTACCGTGCTGTACGTCTCTCCACGCAGGCGCATGCGAGCCCCGTTGCACGCGTTTTGAACTTGCACTCGCGTCCGCCCTGGCAACAGCGATTCGATCTGACTCGGGCGCGTGCCCTCGAGGACCGCTTTGTTGACGATGAGAAGTTCACGGGGTGACCATTTACGTTTGCGGGTTGGCGCCATCTTTATCGACGTTTCCTTCGTTTGTGTCCGCGCACCATCCTGCTGCTTGAGCGGAACTCGGGGGGCTTCTTGGAGACCCACTTGAGGAAGCTTTCCATCTCCGGGGCTTCGCGGATCTTCTCCCAAGTGTTGTACTCGTCACGGAGCTGGTTCTCGTTCCAGGTCGCGTGGATCTTGTTGTGGCAAACCAGATGAACGGGGTCTGCAACCTTCCCTCCCTTGAGCTTCGGGATGAGGTGGTGCTCGTTGATCGACGGCCCCGGAATGAGGGGACGGGCACACATGGGACATGCGTCGAACTCCGTCATTTTCCCCCACCCCAGATTTCAATGGCATTCTCGTCGAGTGGGTTGCCGGTTCCGCGAATCTTCAATGAACTGAGCGAGTAACGGGCGCCCTCCGATGCTCGTTGGAGGGCATGGCGTTTGGCCGCTGCCTCGTTCGTTCCCTTCCCCCACCAGAGGAGCCGGCTCCCGCACTGGACGATGGGGCCGCTGCTATGCCGCACGACGAACTCCCACTTGCCCACCTTCTCAGGTTTGAACTCAGGACGGGGCTCTCCTTCCCGCCACACCACAAGACCTGTGTGCCCCTTCCGTGCTTTGGTTCGAGGGGCGTAGAAGTTTGGGCGCTTGGGCTTCTTGATGGTCTCTTGTTTGGTGTCGGTCGTGAGCTGTCGGTACTCATCGACCGCGACCACAATGCCGCTCGTGCACCGCGTGAACTTGTAGCGTGAAGGTGCCGTCCAGCGGGTGTGGTATTTGGGGGGCACCACGTAGCCTCCGCCCTTTGCCGGGAACTTCTGGCAGAGTTCGTAGTAGGACGGCCGGATTTTCCGAACTTCGTCACGCCACTCTTTGCTGAGCCAATGCTTGAGAGGGGGCGGTCGCTTGACACCCCAATCCTTCGGACCGAGGAAGATGACGATCCCTGTTTTCTCGGCCGTGTAGTTGTGCGAGCCGCTACGCCAGACAACCCGATCGCCCAAGGCCACCTGGCTCATCGCATCCGGTTCGTCTTTTTTGTCCATCGTTCTTGAGTCTTACGCAGCAGAAGGTCCGCTCGAGCCGAGGTTTCGTTCAGGCCAACGGCCATGAGCAGGAGCACGTCAAGTTCATCGCTTTCCAAGGCCGAGAGATCGGTGCGGTCGAGCAGGGTACGAGCTCGCGCTCGACGCTCCTCGGTCGTCAGGTCATCAAACCCTTTGTTCGTTGCCACTTCACGCATCTGCTCTGCTTCGGTCATGCCTCGTCCTCCCCTCCATAGGCCTTCCGGTTCTCCTCGTTGAGCAGCACCGCAAGCTCGTCTTGGATGCCGATGACATCGAGCGTGAGCTCGGAGAGGCGCTTGCCTATCTCACGAAACTGTTCGGGCCTTCTGATGCGGTAGCGTTT
>Ga0307377_10001509_pt1 | contig 29227 bp, 37 predicted proteins | sample TR3MG_FD_202535 | JGI IMG/M metagenome (GOLD analysis project Ga0307377, IMG submission 202535) | Soil microbial communities from Risofladan, Vaasa, Finland - TR-3 | ecosystem: Environmental > Terrestrial > Soil > Coastal area > Acid sulfate soil | place: Finland: Risofladan, Vaasa | collected... | reverse complement strand
GGGCTTGTGAGGTGACTTTCTAGCTGGTTTGTCATGCACCACTGGTTTGAGTGTTCCAGGATGGCTTTAGTATTTAGCTTTCGCAAAAACACTCACTTTTTTATAGATTTGGAAGTTATTGCTGGTGACCGTTTCGATTCTAGCGAATCGATGCTCGCCGCAGGGCTTCACCATTCCTCCCCCACCTGAAGGAGGGGGTATCCTGGAGAACATTGATGACAAAAACCCCTGACAACACAAAGAGGCGTTTAGGGCTAATGGAGCGCTGGAATAAGAGCCAGCGCTCTATGCCTCTGGCCTGTTGGGAATACGATATCATCACTATAGATATCCTTCGCAAGTTCACCAAAGGATTCCGCACCAAGAGCCATGTTTTGGATGCTATCGAGATTTTTATGGACCAACAAACAGCGGATGCCACCAAGCTGGTGGGGATGCCTTTGGAGGATTTGCTCATAGAACCGATACGTACTTTGCACCTGGGCAAAAAAGTGGAAAAGGCTTTGACCGAAGTCGAGATCACCCATATTTGTTCGCTGGTGTGTCTTACTCCCTTCGAGTTGGTCAAGATGACTTCTTTGGGGTTGGTTACAGCGGGCAACATCTCTAAACATTTTGGACCGCAGTTGAAGTTCGGTATGGAGGTACCCGATCACAAAACCGTTGAGATGTGTGTCGTGACGACCTTTTGTGGGGCGTTACCCGATGTAGCCGCAGCGAACTCGTCCATGCTTCGCCACCAATCTACCAGGATTGATCGGGACGAGATCAGCATAAGGACCACCTCGAAAGTTGTAGAGGATTCTTTAAACCCAAAACGGCGAGGCCCTAAACGGAAGGGCCGTCACACACCCAAAGGCTCTAAGAGCAATCACCCTTTCAGGCTGACGATGTCCGTCCAATGCGCTGATTCTAGCTTAGAAGTCCGCCACAAGCGTTTCCGAGGTTGCAAAGACCTAGCCAAGAAGCTCAGAGAAGTCGCAGACAGGATCGACGGAATTCAAACCCGCAAAGAATGGGAAAGCTCCGATGTAAACATCATAGATCTCTAGGAGAATAAATATGAGAGCCGAAACCATGCGAAGTTGGTTTAGTGCTTTTTTGCGTGGTTTGCTATGGTTGGTGGACTTTTTGGTGAGTAAGGTGATCGATGTGATAACTGGAGTGGCCGGATTTGTCATCGACAAGGCGGTCAAGACATTTACTTTATATTTTTTTGTACCTGTAGTGTTTCTTATTGTACTATTACTTTACGACATTTTTAAAGAATAGCGCAAGGGGGGCTTATGGGCACCAAGGCTTTGGTGAGCGAGTTAGCAACGATGCGAGCAATTTTTCACAGCATGGGGAAAGAGCTTACCAAGAAAGAAGCCGAACTACGAAACGCTTGTGAACACCCCGAACCGAAACCACACTTCAGTATAAACAAAGGACAAGCATTGTTTAGTACCTGCGAAGTGTGCGAGGCAATCATCCCTCGGCAAAAATAAGCTACCAGAGTAACCCCAAGGTTTGTAATTGGCCGATCATATTATTGGCTCCCTGCGGGTAAGAAGCGATCTTGAATGTGAAACTTCCGAGTGAGTTATAACGGTATTGTCTGCCAGCGACAGTTCCTACTGGTGAAGTAGCTCTAATGATGCCTTGTTTAGCAGCCGCTAGGTTCTCTTGAATAAAAGTGTTCCACGAATCCGCTATGTCCGACAAGCCGCTCGCTTGGTCGAAATCTAATGTAGTAGTCTGCCCAGAAAAATTGAAGCCTAGCTCGACGTTTAGGAGCCTCTGAGCTTGCAAAGCGTACCACGCCGAAAACAACAAGTGATACACAGTCAGTGTTTGCGGCAAACTTCCGTACCCGTAAAATGTAGTAGGATACACAGAATTTACTAATTCTTGGCCTCGGATCGAATACTCCACTAGGTCTGAATCTTCGTAGGCTTGTACCGTACCCAAACGCTTTTGGAGCTTGTCTATAAGCATTCTAAGACACGTTATGAAGTTTAAAACCGAAGGGGTAATCGCTGTCAGACTTTGATAGTGGAAGGATCGAGGTTCGGTGATGAGAGTCTCGACACCCCAGATCAAAGAGAAGAAACAATTCATACCTTGTTTAGACGCTGGGAATGTGTAGTGGTAAACAATCGAGTCACCATCCGCAGCTTCTTGGATGCCGCCTGACCCACCACCAGACACCGCTGTCGCTAATTTTATATCACTCGTGGAGTTATAGATATTGAGTGATACTTCGTTCGGAACTTCTGGCAAACGAAGCATAGCCCGGTAATTTTCCCCAGCGAGGGTGATGAATTTTTGCTCTCTGGTTTCCGAAGCGGTGATAACCGTATCTTTTATATCAAATTCTTCAACGTAGTCTACTTGTCGGTTTGTAGTAGAGACTAAAGTCCACTCGATCCGCCACCGAGCTAGGTCGCTAGAAAGCGGGGCGGTGGGCGGCACGATGAAGTCTGCCTTATAACGGCCAGGGGAAACTTCAGGAATACCTAAGCCGGACTGGACAACATTGTTGTTGATGTCAAAGATCTCGTAGGCCGGGTACAGCGACACATCCAAAGGGATGGCTGGTATCGTGCCCGCAGCGTCTTCAAAGAAATTCACGATGAAGTTGGCTGTTTCGCCCCGGAGAAAAATCCGGTGAAGCTCGGTAGTCGTAGTCATGAAACACCCTTCAGAAACGGTTATCTTACTACTAACTAAGTTAAGCCCGGCTGGGGCGGGAAACCTATGGGAGGGTTTAATGATTAGAATCTGCGCTATTGAAACGAGACTAGGCGGCGAAGACGAAGGCCGTACTATCACCTGGGAAAGGCCTAGAAAAATAAAAGGGAAGATTGTCTTGTGTCGGAACAATGCTGAATTCAGCGTATGGATGCCTAAGAGATTGGCAATATTTATCTTGAAAACCCGAAGCTGGAGAAACCTGTAGGCTTTCACCGGTTATCTTGTAAGGGTATATCAGGAAAAGGGATTTTATATGACTATCTCTATTAAATTAGACCCTACTATCTTTAGCTCCGGTGGGTTGTTTGAAGGTACCCAACCGAACCGGGCGGTGCTAGCTATCGGTGGGGTTCGTGATGATGTTTACTTAGGTAAGATCAATACCGGAACGGCGGCGAACTTGTCTTACAGGGGCGGCCAAACCAGCTTGATGATCGACACCAGGGGGACGGATATCTCCGATCTTATGTTAGAGTACATGATGAGCAACAACTTAAACCTTTCGGTTTACGGGATTCAGCTTATTGATATGATGGAACGGTTTTTGATCGAAGTGTTCCAAGACGGGGTGGCTTTGACCCCTGCCCAAGTTAAAATCTTTACCGCTTAAGGGGACTGCTATGAGTGAAGAGCAAGAAGGAATGTACGAATTGGATTTTGACGCTATCCGCAAGCTAAAGCAAGATGCTATGGACAAGCAGCGCACCCAAGCTAATGTAGTAGACGGTGACATCGTGGAATCTTCTGACGAGGAATAAACTTTTGGCCAAGCTACACAAAGTCTTACAAGAGATTTTGGTGGAATCCGATTACGCCGACCAATACGTTGAGACGTTGAAGTCGGTGCGGGATCACACCACCAAGACCCTTAAAGAATTTGATACGATCATAGATGCTATCAAATCTAAGAAGTCGGATCGACTAAAGCTGTTACTAACTCAAAAAGCCGCTTTGGTTTCTTTTCTCGACGGCTTCGAAGAAGCTTTCGCCGAAGACCCGCTAGCCAAGCGCAAAGGATTTTGATGCCTACCACGCAGGTGCTCGCAGCTTTGAAGAAGGTGGTGTCGGGCCTTTCGCCTGTGTTGTACCACTACACCGACATCAGACGTGCAGGCACTATTTTATCTGACGATCGGTTCAAGTTGGGTACTTCGGTGGGCACCGAAGTCGAAGAAGATCTTCGAGACAAAAAACAAAAGTTTTTCTATTTGTCTACTACACGGCACAAGCTGGGCGGTTTTCATAAGAATACGGCTCACGGCGTGCTTTTTGTCTTAGACGGTAAAAAGTTGGGTGAGAAATATTCAGGTGACCCTGTAGATTATTGGGGTGAAAGTTTCCGCAAGGTCGATCCGGCCAAGTTCGAAGCGGAAGATCGGGTGTGGTCGAAAGACCCTTACATCGAGCCTGCCACGAAGTATATTACAGAAATCCACGCTATCAACCCGAATTTCGACCAAGACCGTGATAAGAGATGGGTTCGTAAATTGTTGATTGAAGCGAAAACCAAAGGGATTCCAATTTTCGTTTATACCGATCGGGTGGCTTTCAGAGCCCTAGACAAGCGTAAGGCACTACCGCTGAGTGACCTTGATTTGAAAACAGAGCCGGAGGACGGGGGGCAGTACCATTCTCGTAAGCGAAAAAATCCTTTATCGGGTTGGTTGGAACTCTACTACAACGACAAAAAAGAGAAACTGTCGAAAGAGGGTAACCGCAAATTAGACTACGTCAGCCACCGGGATGGGTGGGTCAACTTAAAGAATGGTATCCACAACGAGAAAACCGACCCGGATATCATCACTTCCATCACCGACATTTTAAAAAAAGAAAAATGGTCCAAACTGCGTCAGTTCTACGATCACCTTGTAGAAAAGTGGGCCGACCGAAAAGAATCTCTGACAGAGGAGTAAGCCTTGCACGGTGATCGAAGTCGGGTGTTGTCAGCTTTGAATCATGTTATCGCATCCAGTGATATTGAAAATCTCCAGCCTACTACAGTTCTCACGGTCTTTCATGGGACTGACGCTAAAGTAGTTCATGAATTTTTGGTCAACGGTATCGATGCTCGCAAACCGCACCACAGGCTCTACCCGCATCATTCTAGCGGCAAGAAGATCACCAGGGGTATTTATGTGACCCCAGAGCTTAAGGTCGCCAGGAGTTTCGGAAGCGTAGTTGTGGAATTTGACGTAGTAGGTAAATATCTTTGGCCGATGTTTCCGACGTTGATGAAAAAAGACAACGAGATGCTGAAAGATGACTACCCTAATTCCTTTAGGCCTGCCGTCAGCCACGACCTCTTGGAGCGGAGCCAAGAGAATCAAGCTTTATTTGTAGGCGTTTTACCGGCGAAAGCTATCAAAAATGTCTACGTCTTCAAACGTGAGTCCAACGAACACACCAAGATGACCCCTGAAGAATTCCTTAAGGACCAACCAGAAGGCAAGACCAAATATGTAGTAGAGCTTGATGAGAGTATTTCCTTGAAAGAGTTCTACACTAGGGTCGGTAAACGCCAAAAAATGTCAGTAGAGAAAGTTCAAGAGATTGTTGATCGGCAAATGAACCGCAAAGGTGACCGCTGGGATAGCTTCCTTGACGTTTTCGAGCATTTTGCCCCGTACACGGTTTTAAAAAAGTTGTTTCGAAAGCTGCCTTGACGTAACAGCACCGGTTAGCATACAACTGTCCTATGCTAAATTTTAAAAGTCCTAAAGACATCAATGCTTTTTTCGCCGGTTGGCATCTTTTGTCGGAAGCCGAGCGTTTGCAAACCATAAGAGATTTGCGAACCGAAGGTAACCTTACGATTGTCCCCAACGGCACTCCTACGGATTCAGGCTTCGCTTGTCCGATCAACGGGTTCTCCTTGGCCCGCCCTTGTAATATTGATACCTGTCAATACTACATAGGCCCTAAGATTGTAGAGAACAAAAAGCGCACCCCGAAGGTGGAGCTTTTGGAAGCCCAGGCGATCTCGTCGGCGGAATCTAAGAATTGCCTTATAATGTGCTTAGATCGGTCTAAGAACTCCCGTCTTTCCGCCCAAGAGGTGGCGACGGTGATGGGGATTTCGGTCTCTGAGGTCAACACTATCAACAACAACGCCATAGCTAAGATCCGCCGGGCGAAGATCAAGGAAAGAATCGAGCGGCTTCAGCTACCTCGGTTCAAGTACCTGGGTGGCTTTTGCGTGGCTTGCGAAATGAATATCGAAGATGAGCTAGATCTTAACACCCGCCCGGAACTCAACGTCGTGGTTCACGAGTTTGGCTGGTGCTCTGAAGGGTGCAAGCAAGACAAGCCTAAGTGGCAATTCCAAATAGAGCGCCAATTCCATTGTGATTTTATCGATGCTTTGGCGGTAGGGGCTTCGATTCATACCACCTACGAGACCCTCGGAAATGTGTTTGGGGTGAATAATGATTACCTTAAAGAATACAAGGGTATCGTTCAGAAAAGAAAAAACGAACACTACCAGCACCAATACTGAAATCGGAACCCCCTTGTTAGATTGTAACTAAATATTTCTTCTACGGTTATCTTATAAAAAAGACAATTGATCACGAGGGATCTAAATGAATAAGCACCGACTACTGGACAGACTGGAGCAAAAAATCAATGCTTCTGTAGGACATCGTGTTGATCTCCAATTCGCAGATGCCCGTCGAATCAATCGGAACACGGCCCGGTTTATGCTGGCGTACTCCGATGAGAAGCCACCTTCTTCTTCGGAGATCACGGATTTCTTCTCCAGAAAATTTGACTTCAAGGTCACTCCTTTTTTGTCAACCGCTAAGGTTTACGACGATAAAAGGTGTGTGACAGTGGTGGGTCAGGTTCTTAGCTTGACTCGTGATATTTCAGATGTGAAACAGCGAAAGATGGTTCCGGTCATCCAAGGTGCTGTTTATCTAGATGTTGACCTTAAAGAGACTTGGGAAGTCGAAGACCGTGAGGGCCACAAAGTATTGGTCCGCAACGTCAAAGACGACATCATGGCTCTGGTACAGGCTCGAAAGAAGTCTATGCTTGACTCTAGGTCGCAAACATCTTTTGCTTCTTTTTCCCAGGCCGACCTTTTGAAGTATCTCGCTTTGTTAGAGAAGGGCGATCAGGTACGGGTTTTGGTTGACGATAAAGTGGTCGATGCCGAGGTTGTGGCGGTGACTGACGCCGAGATCAAGGTCAAGACTAAAGGTGGGTTGAAGACCCTTCCTCGTCAAAGTGTAGTAGACGTGGTTTCTAAATCGCAAGCTACCGAAGACAAGATGCTCGACGACGCTGAAGATTATTTTACCGAAGCCTTCGGTGATCCTGGATATGCTAAGAAGCTCGCTACCAAGTAAGCTTTTCTTCTTTTTGATTGTTAGGAACGGCTTTCCTTATAAGGCCGTTCCTTTTTTGCGTTATATTTAACCCAAAGGAGCCCACTATGGATATTGAGTTATATGTTTCCGACAAGGTAGACAACCTAGGCCTGGCGTTGAACTTCAGGCAAAGAAACTTCCTAGAAGGGTTGTTGGTGGATGCTTATTCCAAAGGCAACACCCTAGCCCACTCGGTTATGGGTAAGGGGAAGTTTGATTCGGCTGCGATCCCTATTCTAAAAGAAGCGATTTTGCCGTTGTTGGAGCAAAGAGAATCTTTAGAAAAGCTCTCGACCGGGGATTGGGTGGGGTTGATAAACACCAAAAACCTAATGCACAATCTTAGAGATCAATTATTTTCCCGCAACGCTAGCTATACCCACCGGGAAGACCTTCAGCTTCATGATCTAGTGGACTATGAGAATCAAATAGCCGGGGAAGTCGTCGGGCTCACCGAAGAAGGTTTAACCAACGCCCTCGAAGAATGGTGCCAAAACAAACTGATGGGTTTAGCTTCTGAAGAGTTGGAAAAGTCTACTACACCATCTCTGACTACCAAAGTTCCCAAGCCTTTGGTCAACCACAATAAGGAAGCTGAAGGGGTAGATTGAAAAATATATTCGACAAACTACCGGACATCAAGATTTCTTGGGGTAACGTGAAGTTCTTTTGGAACACCCGGTGGATTCGTCGAGTACGGCGTAAAATATTGAAGACTTTTAAATAGGCGACTCTTGTCGCCAGATCTCGTACACCGAATTTTCGGTTTCGATATACCAGCCCGCTTTTGTAGATTCAAATCCCACCACAGGCGAAGTCTTGATAATTCGGAAGCCGTCGGTGTCGGTCAGCGGCTCCGAAAAGAACCAAAACGATTGCTCTAGCTCCGGTGGGTCGAAGTACCAACCTGTTACAGGCTTGGCATCGTTTCGGATCGGGTTCTTTTCGTGCTTGGTTGATAGCTGCTGTAAGACACCCACGATTCGTTCCATAGTTTCTCCGATGCGAAAACCAGACTCGGCGGAACAAAGTCTTTGGCGAAGGTAAAGAGTTGGCCCGTCACCGGGTCAATGTAGCTGCATAGGTTATTTAATCGTTCATTCAAAGTAACTCCGCTTCCTAGCTTATTTTCTAACTATCTATTGAAAAATGTAAGGGACGCTCCATGACACCTTATCGAAAAAAGCTTGAAGTGCCAACCAAACCTCCGGGTCATGAAGTAAAAGGTGCCGTGGTGAAACCGCAGTACCAAATTCAAGCTCACAAGAATATTGAGATTCTGAAGTCCGGTAACAAAAAGAAGGCTTTAATCCACGCAACGAACTACCCCAAGATGGAATTAGACTTAGATGTCTTACCTGCCGCAGCCGAAAGCTATCATATCTCGTCCAACCCTAAAGACTATATCATCGTGTCATTACCGATAGTTACGTGCGATATCCCTAACAGAAACGTCCAGTGCTTCCCTATAGAAGAGGTTTGTCACTTTGACCCGTTGTACGGCCAGATGGTTTATCAAACCTTTAAACAAAAACCTGTTCACGTCGATCATTGCTTTGCCAAAGGTACTAAGGTACGGACGGCAAACAATTGGTCTAAGAACATCGAAGACATTGAGCCTGGGGATCACGTCTTGACCCACACAGGCGCTTTTAAGCCGGTGAAGCAAGTCTACCAGAACGGCTACAAAAGCATCACTAAGGTCGTGCCCACGGGCACCTTAGAAGAGATTTATGTAACAGATAACCACCCAATGTATGTAGTAGATAAACTTCAAGTGTTTGGCCGCCCTAATGAAACAACGGGTGGTCGGGAGAACCGACGAAGGATCGATGGCTTTAGGGAGGAGACTTACAAACCGCACTGGCGGCCCGTTTCTGATATTTACCCATCGAACTACTTGTGCATTCCTATCAGCTACGGCGGGGAAATCAAGGCTGACCCTAATATGGCTTTCCTTGCGGGGGCTTTTCTGGCTGACGGCTGCTTTAGGAAGAACAGCAAATACCGAGACGGTCATGGGATTCTTTTCACGATCGGCTCTCACGAAACCGAGTTTAGGGAAAAGATAAAATCTTGCCTGACCAATCTCGGTATCGGTTACACGTACACGGAAGAAGCGACCAAAGGCTGTGATTGGATAGATGTTTTCAGCGTGGACATCGCTAGGAAGCTACGAAGTTGGTGCGGTGAATATTCGCATGGTAAGCACATCCAAGGCGACATGAGGTCTTGGGATCAAGAGTCAACGAAAATCATGCTTGGTGCCTATATCTCAGGCGATGGTTGCTTTGATGTAAAGAAAAAAGCTTACCGCATCCGATCGTCGTCTAAAGAACTCCTTAGAGATGCCCAGCAAGCTTTTGCCTTTGTAAACATCCCTGTTTGTGTAGGGATCGACCAAAAAGTTGGTGCTGCGGCTTCCCGCAACGTCACCGACAAGAATGGAAAGATAAACACAATCACCCCTAAACATGACTCTGGTTATGTTCGCATACCGGCGAAGTTTGCGGTTGAAATTCAAGAGCATGTAGTAGGAAAGTCCTTCGAGTACAGAGAATCAGACAAAGACTACGTGAAGCTTATCATCCAAGACGGGATGATCTTAACCCCCGTTCACATGGTTCAGCGTGATATTTTAGAGATGGAAACTTTCAATCTTGAAGTTGAGGGCGACAATAGCTACATAGCTAATGACGTTATCGTCCACAACTGCAACGAAGATCCTACTAAAGCCAAAGGCATCCACGCCGACGCCTCGATGGAATTTTTGCCGAAGTATGATCTCTGGAAGATAAATGTTTTAACTTTATGGGATCGATCTAAAGACCCTAAGCTGATTGATGATATTTTGAACAAGCGCCGTAACGGTTATTCGATGGGTGCGACAGTAACATATTTTATTTGTTCAATTTGTGGGCAGGTTGATCCGATGGACCAAACCCGATGCGAGCATATGAAAGATATTGGTAGTCTTTGGGGCGAGCAAAACCGTATAGCGATGCAGCTTTGTACGGGGGTGTGTTACTTCGAGACATCTAATTTAGGAAATGAACCCGCCGATCCAACGGCTTATTCAGAAGATATTTTTGTTTAAAGGAGAAAGTTATGATTATTACGAAGGCAGCTTTGAAAAAAGAATTGAAAGCACTGGGTCTCAAGACCTACAAGAAAAAGGATGGCAGAGAATCCTTTGTCAGGAAGGGCGACATTAAAAAAGTCCTAGCCAACCTAGAAAAATAATAGGTGTAGTAGAGAGTCCCTTAACCCACCCCGATATCACTGGGGTGGGTATTTTCTCCCTTACATTTTCTGAGCTACCCGCTATAGTGGACCACAATCACTGTAATGTAGTATTTCTATTTTGAGTTGAGGTCTTCTATGTCGTTTCTGTGGGTTGCTGTTGTCGTTGCTGTCTCTATTCTTTGCTACAAGAATAGAAAGTTGTTGTTCCCCTGGTTTTGTAAAGAAACGATGGTAGACGGGGCGTTACGCCTAGCCCGAGACGCCAAGAAGAAAGAGAGTATGTAGTATGTCAAGGAGTAGTATGTCTGGAGGAATACCAACACCATCTCAGGCTGAATCGATGCTCGAAAAAATCTGCCCTGAAGAAGTTGTGGCTCAAAGGCTGACGGATGTAATACAAGCTCTGCGGGGTTTAGATCAGCAAGAAAGATACCGAGTGATAAAAGCCGCTGAAGCGTTTTACCAAACAACCGGTAAAAAACAAGATGGGTTTCACCCTGGCCCGCACAAAAGGTGACTCTGTTTACCGACAGGGTTATTTTAGATACGTAATGATTGTTTAGGCGTTTTCTTCGAACCCGGCTTTGGCTGCGGCTACGTGTGCCGTCCGTACACATCTCAATTGCGCTAACAATTTCATATATTCGCTAGAGAGTTCTTGGACCTTCGTTGCCTTTAAAACATTCTGTTGAGCTTTAAAAGGGTCTTCGGAAGAAAATTTGATAGGGATAGCGTTGTCCATGATGCCTTTCGCTAGTCCGCCGTACTTCTCTATCTCAGTCTCAACATTCGTAATGATTTTGTTTAACTTCAATTCAAAACCTCTTACCAGGGTAAAGGATATTATATGCTTAATTTCTATGCTGGCATAGGCTCTCGAAGAACACCACTAGAAGTTTGCCAATTTTTCACTGTGCTGGCCGCTTGGCTGGAAAGCCGAGGATTGATTTTGCGGTCTGGGGGGGCTGACGGGGCCGACACGGCGTTCCAAGACGGGGTTACCGATCAAGACTGCCGACGCATTTACCGGCCTAGGATCGCCACACCAGAAGCAATCTCGATGGCCAAAAGTTTCCACCCGGCTTGGGAAGCTTGCACCGAGTTCGCCAAACGGCTCCACGGCAGAAATTCGATGATTATTCTAGGCCAAGATCTAAAGACCCCTGCCAAGTTTGTGGTTTGTTGGACAGCCAACGAAAACCGAGGTGGGACTTCCCTGGGGCTAAGGATCGCCCGAGCCTACTACATGCTTATTTTATAAAGTAGGTTTGCATAAGTAAACTGTAAATCTCATTACCGGGTGAATTATGGCTAAAACAATCGATAAAAAAGCGTCCATCGATCAAAACGGTACTTCCAAAAATTGCTGGGGGGTTGGCAACGGTACCTCCCAAGAAACTAAAATTTGTTCTTTTCAACCTGGCTTCGATCCTTACATCAGTTTTGATCCTACTACAGGTTGGGCCTTTAAGGAAACTTTTGATGGACCGGTTAAGACATTTGCGAGTCTGAAAAGTCCTTTGGTTTACGACTTTTCCGTTAACTCTGCCAGAGCGTATGTGAATATGCACGGTCATATTCTTTTAGAGTCAAGCATCCAGACCAATAGCGCTGGTAACTTTAACGGTGGGGGAACAGGTAACAAACCTATCGGGGGCGTAGACTTGCTGGGTGGGCTACCTTTCAACCAATTGCCAAGGTTGTTAGCCGAAGTCAAGATGAATACCACTGACGAATTAGGATTGTCTTACAACATTTTTGTTGACCTTTTGGGTAATGGTGACCCGGCTGACGTAGCGGTTATCGACGTTACTAACACTTTGAATAGTGTTGTTGACAAGTACGCCAAGTCTGGTGCTGAAGCGTCGGTGACTGACTTTGATGTAAATCAATTCACTATCAATGCGCCGGGATCTTCGATCGCTGACATGGACAACGTGTTCTACATCGTAGGTATGGGCGGCGGGCCTACTTCAGCATTTTACACTGGTGGCACGGTTTGGTTTGAAAATCCGATCAACCTTGCGATCTTCGAGAGTGGTGGAACTATGCCTGTTACAGGCGAAAGCTTCAGTGGTGGTTTCCCTAACGCTAAGCTAGTAGCTTGTGCGGCTCCCGACCTTTCAGGTGCAGCGATTTGCATACCAACAGACGGTGGGATGCCTCACGGTACGCCAGTAACACCGATCACTTTGCAGATAGGCGGTTCTAGTAACAACGCCCGTGTTGTAACCGAAATCACCGAACTCAAAATAGGTGACGAAGTAATCGTTTAAGAGACCTACCTTTAAAAGCCTTGGAGAATTAAATCATCTCCAAGGCTTTTCTTTGTGCCCCCAGCTAACTTATCTTTAAAGCATACGGTAATCTCGGAGGTTGGTTGATGTTTAAAGATATGGTGTGCGTTTTTGTAGGGCCTAATGACTTTTTGTCTTACAACAAAACCGTCGCTGCGTTGTGTTCCGACTACCGGGTGACCGGGAACGCTGGGGTTCACCTAGAAGAATCCCGCAGGCTCACCGATGATGAGATCGGAAATCTCTTACAACAAGTCGAGAAATTGGGCGAAGAGATCGAAGAGCGCCCACCCAACGACGAAGAAACCGAAATAATTAACCGCATCCAAACCTTACACCCAGAAGTGCGGTATATTATACAATCTTTCCACACCGTCGAAGCCAAAGAAGATGAAAAAGGCCCAGGGTATCGGGTCAAGTACAAGGACAAACAGGAAGGCGAAGAGCCGGAGGAAGAACCGGAAATAAAAGATCCCGATACGCCCGACGAGCCAGAGCCGAAAGCAGAGCCGAAAGAGCCGAAAGCGCCGAAAGGTGGCGCAACGGATGGCTTGGATTGGACCGACACGCCCGACAGTGGAAAGGAAAGTGGTGGGTGGGTGGGCATCCTCAAGAATATGTTTGACTGGTGGAAGAACCCGGACCTTACCAAGGAAGAGCGGGCGCTTTTGAAGGAAGAATTACAAGATGAAAAAGACGAGTTGTACAAGTTGTACAAGAAAAACAAGTCGGAATTTGAAAAGCTGGACAAGGTTTTTAAAAAGAACGAAGACCTGTATGGTTATATAGGCAAGATGGTAGACGCCGACCAAATAGATGCTGGTAGTCTTTCAGCTTTTACCGAGCTTGTGACCCAAAACCCCGAGCTACTAGACACTTTGAATATCTCTACCCATTCTTCCGGGCAAGGCAGTAGCGGCGGTATCTCAGAAATATTGTATGACATCCGAGATTTCGAAGATCACATACCCGAATTAAAAGATCTTCTAGCGGAACGGGATAAGAAGAACACCAATAAAATCATGGATCTCTTCGAGGATTACTTCGAAAAGCTACAAGGTTTTGACCACGCTGAAATAAAAAATATGCGTGTGGATATTGAAAACGAAGTCTTGAAGATTGATGCTCTTTTGAAAAATGTCTTAGATCTTTATGAAGAAACCAAAATCACGCCCTACACATAAAGAAAGTAGTCTATGAGTATTGATGATGCACTGAAAGGCATAGGAATAGCGGCCCAGGATGCGATGAAAGCCCTGGAAGATTTTTCCAACGCCAAAACCGACGCTCTGAAAGCGGGCGACTATAATGCAGTGCGTCAAATTACTGAGCTTGAGAAGGTTACTCGCAAGTTAGCGGAAGCTAAATTAAAAGAAGCTTCCGCTACAGAAACACTCCTAAAGCTCCGAGCCAAAAGCGGTAAGCTCACCAAAGATGAGATCAAGCTTTATACCGAAGCTGAATCGGTAATCTTTGATCTCGTTGATGCTCAAGATGAACTCAAAAACAAACAAGTTGATTTAGCGACTGCTAGGAAGAAAGCCCGATCCGCTCTCTTAGCCAGTAGCCGAGCTTTAAAAGAAAATTTGAAAGATACTACAGCGCTCGGCAAAGCCTATAGCGTGATGGGCTCGGGCTTATCGAAGGTCACGGCTGGGTTGACCGTTGGCGGCCTAGCGATGAAGGCGTGGAACCGGTTTACCGAAGGTGCCGAGATCCGCCAGCAAATCATGATTCAAAACTTCCGAGGCTTTGCGGACGGAGCCAAGGTAGCTGGTGAATCTGTCGGTGAAATGGCTAAGCGGTACACAGATGCGATTAGTAAGAATGATGATATGGCCAAGGCCTTAATCACAGCACGCTCCGCAGCTATTAAGATGGGCGTACCCGTCGAGCAAATGAACGAGACTATGGTACAATTCGCCCGTATCACAGGTTCAGACAACCCAGCAGCTTTGGGTAAGCTGTCGGCAGCCGCCGCCACGGTTTCTAGGACGCTGGGTATTTCGATGCCGGAAGCTGTCGATTTCGTGCAGCAAAGAATGGATAAGTTCGGCGGGACAGCGGCTTCGGCGATCATAGGTTTGAATAACATCCGAACCGCTACCGAAGATGTAAACAAGATGTTCGGGCGTACTATGGTGAGGGGTGACGATGTCGCTCGAACCCTCTTGGATATTTCTCGGTCCACCAACGTATACGCTATCGACCAAAGGATGGTGTCGTCCCTTCTAAGAGAAAACATCACCCGCTTACAAGCCGCTGGAGATTCCTACGAATTAGCAGCCCGTAAAGCCAGGTTGTTTGCCGAAGCGACAGCGGGTGGGGATGCTCCTGCGTGGATGAAGATTATCGTGGGCGGTAAGCTGACCAAGGCTATGAAGGGAGCCTTCGGTAAAATTGCTACCGACGGTGGTAAAGAGTGGGAAGACAAATTCGGGGAATCTTTAGACAACGCCAGCCCAGGTTTGAGTGAAAAAGTTAAAGATGTCTTGGGTGATAAGAACATGGGTAGTTTTACCAAGTTCAAAGTCATCCAAGATCTAACCAAAGGTACTACCGTCGGCGCTCGGATGATGGCCGAAGAGTTTGCTAACTTGGCTAACCAACAAAACGGTATAGCTGTTTTGGCAGTCCAAATGGGTAAGACTGAAGAAGAAATCCGTGGGATACTGGCGGTAAGCAATAACCTAATCAAGACTGAAACAGAAGTTGATAGACTAATCACGATGAAACCGGGGAAGTTACAAAAAGAGCTTAAGGTCAGCAAAGAAATCGCTGCGCTTATGACCGACCAAAACACCTCGTTGTTTCAACGTCGAGAGATGATGAAGAAGGTGCTAGAGACCCAGGCGCTATCTGAGGCCCAGACCAAGATTGAAACAGATCAGATCGAACGCCAAGAAAAGATGAAGAAGAAGAAGGAAACCGCTGGAAAACATATTGAAATATACAAAGAAGAAATCAAACACATTGTCGAGGATAAAACCTTCCAAGAGACTTCGGAAAGGATCGCTGAGACCCAAAAAGAGTTAGCAGCGATGGCTTCCAACGACCCAGCCAGAGAGGGGCTCAAAGAGCAGCTTAAGAAAGATATGGAATCGATTAAGATTCAAAAAGAAACTTTGATGACTAATCGAGCGTTGATGCGAGCTGCGGAAGAAACCATAGCCCAACAAGCAGGCAAAGGGGATGAGGATAAGGAATCTGCTTCGGTGATGGAACAGCTTACCGATGAGAGTATCAAAGAATTCGATGCGTATTCCCAACTGACTCTCAAAGGGGTTCGTTCTACGATCGAAGAGCTATCTTCGATCAAAAACATCGTAGCGGCGACTTTGCTTTGGCACATGGGCGGTAAGTTCGCCAACAGTCTGGTCAGTATGCTCGCTAAGGGCGGCGGTAAGGGCGGCGGTATAGCTGGTAAAGCTGGTAAGGCCCTTAAGGGCGGGGTCTTAGGCCTTCCAAAAGTCTTTCAAGGTCTCGCCCGATTCGGTGGAACTTTGGTAGCCGAGTTAATAAAGTTGGGCGCTTCTATAGTGCGTCTATTAAATCCTTTCAATATTTTGAAAATGGGCGTGAAGAAGTTAGGCGCAGCGGGTCTTTTGGTGGCTACCGGCTTCGGTTTCCTAAGTAAGATCCAAGAAGCTTGGGGTGATAATACTGAAAAGCTTATGGCTATATTCTCCGAACTAGGCGTAACTTTCTCCGCAGTGGGAGATCTTTCTAAAGCTCTCTGGACAAGTATGGGGGTTTGGGTTGATGAAGCTTGGGAAGGGGCTAAAAAGGGGGCGGCTGGGTATTGGGAAGAGGCGAAGGTTCTTTTCTCCTCTGTAAAAGACGAAGTTCTGAAAATCTTCACTTCAATGTATGATGCCTTACCCGACTTCATGAAAGATGGTCTGTCCGCTACCGGCGATGCGGTTGAAAAATACACACCCGATATAATCAAAGAGGCGGCTTCGGCAGCGATGGGTGTCGTCACTGATCCTACTAAGACCGGAGAAAACATCGCACAAGCCGGTTCTGACTTGATGGGCTTTATGTTCGACGGGATTAAAGACGGTTTATCCGGTTTGACTAGCACTATGGATGATGCCACAGCGTCTTTAGGCCCGAAGGCTGGAAGCCGTAAAGAAGCCGCAGCGATGGGTCCAGCAGGTCAAAGGAGAGCCTTAGAAGAAGCAATCGCAGGCATGAAGGCAGGGGCTCCAAGGACTACCAAACAGGATAACAATAGAAGTGAAAGAGCCGCATTCGCTCTTGAGAAATTCTCCGCAGCCGGGTCCGAAGGCGGCTCTCGGTTGTCGCAAAAAGAATTCGAGAAGATCGCCAACATCCTTGAAGGTACTGAAAAGGCGGGCAAAGAAAAAGATCAAAAGGACGCCGCTTACAAAAAAGAGCTTGAGAAGCAAGAGTCGTCCAAAGCTAATATGGACAAGAAAGCGAACAAAGATGTTACCGACCAGACCAAGAAAGGTCAAAAAACAGCCGAGAAGTCTGAGACGCTTCTAGGAAAAGTGGCAGCATCCTTAGCGAAAATGGAACCGAAAACTAAAGCGGTTCTCGATAGTGTAGTAGATGGTGTGTCTGGTGCGGCTACTACAGCGGTCAACACGGTCAAAGGGCTACCCAAAGTCAAAGGCAAGCCTTTTGTAGGCCCTGACGGCAAAGTTATCCCTGACGACCAGCTTACCGATGAACAAAAGCAGCAAAAAATGGATTCTGCCAGCGAAGAGCAAGTAGAAAGCGATCCAGACATCCAAGGGATGGCTAGTGTCGAGTCATACGATGACACTGAAGGTTCGGTTTTATTACGGGTAGAGAATTTCAAAGAAGTTGTTCAAGCTTCTCTAAGAGGTCGCAGCAAAAATTGGCCCAAAAGCAGCACCAAATAAGTTCGCAAGTAGCACCAATAAATTAAAAAGTCGCCTTGGAGGTTACCTTTGTAACATATTCTTTTGGGCCTACTGGTCTTTTTTATATCTATCCATAATTAACGTAATCAGGGGTGGTCGATGTCCGCAAAACTAGAAAAAGCGCTAGCAATTAAGCAAGTTTTGGTTCGCAAGCAATCTTCCGGCGAGGTTGTAATACATTTTCAACACAAAGATATTAAGGACGTTATCTTGTCGCACCGTGGTATTGTGGACATCCTTTCCAAGAGAGGTGTGACTACCGAAGCGATTCGTAATTCCAACCTAAAAGATCTTATCAAAAAAAGGCATGTCGAAGTTCTCTAAACATCGTCACGATATACCCGTCAGCTTCTTCAGGCATTGAGGATAAGAGCACTTGCTGATCTTCTCGGATGCTCGCTTTTCTTTTCTGTAGGACACTGTCCACATAATTTTGGTTTAAAAAGGTGCCCCGCTTTTTACAGCGGATCGGCACATTTTTGCCTTTTAATTTTTTCTTACACACCATTGTGAGCTTTCTAAGTTTTTGTTTGAAGACTTTGCCATTGCACTCGCAAGGGGTGCCCCAGTTATAGGCTGCTACCGCACGTCCTATGTTCCCTTTGTATCTCGTTAGTTGGTAGTCGATAATTTTAGCAGCACACCGGATGTTTTTGCGGGGGTGGTGGATGTACCTCTTGGCTAGTTTGCAATGGTGCTTGGCTGATTCTAAAGTTAGCTGGCCCAGGCCATAGGAACTAACCCGTACTCCTTTGTTGCTGGCCAAATTATCCGCAAAGATTCTGTAATTAGATTCTTGTTGGACGATCGCATCCAACAAGCCTGGAGGTAGAGTGTAGTCTATTTCAGCTTTAGTCACCATCACCCTTAGTCTATCGGTGGTGAAGCCGTACCCGTCCGCCGATAGTGTGATAATAAAAACAAAAAATAACTTCATCCATGACTCCTAAATACTAATCATTTACTTCACACCCAAAGCGATCCCCAGGTGTGTAAGAGAATATCCCTTCCTTAAGATCGAAATCGGGCCACGTTAAATCTTTTTCAGATGTAATATACTTTTTCTTATCAAAAACTCCCCGCCAAGGGAATTCAAATTGCGGGTCCAAAAGCGAAATCCCGGCGTCCGTTTCCGGTGAATAGTATCTACTACACCCGTACATCAACAAAGTTCCGCTCTCTTGAGCCCAAAATCCGTGAGCGAATCCTTCCGGCACCAACAAACATTGTTGAGGTGAATTCAATCTATAAAGCTCTACTACACCATATTTCGGTGAGCCCGTCCGTAGGTCGATAACTATATCTATAAGGCTGCCTTGCAAAACTCGCAACATCTTCGCCTGGGGTTGTTTAGTGTTGAAGTGCATCCCACGGATGGTATCTTTGACGGAGCGGGATACATTCATTTGAACGATCTCAGGGAACCCGCTTTCAGCCAACCGACCTTCGCAATAGACTTCGGTAAAAAATCCCCGGTCATCCCCGAAATATTCCCTTACATTAAACAATAAACACCCGACATCGTTTTCCATACTTGGCTCCCTTTGAAAGTTCTACGTCCTTATTTTTAAAGAGTAGGCCACCACAAACAGAGATTTTTTTATGTCGAAATCAACCGTAGCCAATGAACAAGCCTTCCAGTCGATCTACTTAGACCCTAATGTGACGCACTGGGAAGATCGAATCGTCTTTCACGACCCGATTTTCGAAGATGAGATGCCGGGTGTAATAGCTTTGAAATCTATGGAACTCGAAGATCTGATCGGTCTGGTGGTTGCTGCGCCTCGTAACGTCCTAAGAAATTACCGTGAGCAAGTTAAGGAGTTCGATCTCTTAGAGAAATGGGGTGAAGAAGACCCTGCTACGATCATAGCCAAGCTAGTCAAGCTAGCTAAAGAGCTAGGTGCTGTGATTTCTTACGAGCAATTAGGCCAAGAAGTTACCAAACAACGGGACGTAGAAAAGGAAGCCGACGAGGCTGGGATGTTCTTCGATCCGGCGACCCAGCGGCAAATTGTCAAAAAAGGTGCTCACTACTTCGACCCTTCGTTGCCCACGGTAGAGGATGTCGAAGATCTGCAATCTAAAAGGCAGGCCAAAAGCGCAGTCAACCCAGGTATCGGAGCCTACCCTAAAGACATCACCGAGGGTGGTAAGGGTGTGTGGGATGAGTTGATGTCAGGCCACCAGCCTAAGATCCATAAATATGCTACACCGCAGAGAAGGTGGGAGTTTGCGGAATATATGTATGAGTTGGCTTGTAGCCAAAGAGGAATACCGGCTTTCAACTTGCGAGCGGAAAATCGCCCGAGTGCTGTGTTGAAGAAGTTGAAGTCGTCGAACAAGCAAGCCAAGGAACTTTTGGAAGCTGTTATGTTCACTATTCGCAAGCAAGGTCTATTACAAAGCACAAAGCCGGGTAAAGAAGTAGTACGGGATGTTCGCAAAATGGATAACAACTTCGTGCTGACTACGATGAAGCCTTTGGGTATGGAAGGGTTGGGTACGGTCCAACAAATGATCAAACACCTAACCGACAACCATAACTTTATCAAATTTGATGAAGATCATTGTTTCAAGCAAATCAACCACAACACCCAGATTAGCTTCAGCACCAATAAAAAGAATCAAAGAAAGGTAAACATTTACAACGTGTTTAGAATCCCTGAGAAGGATGCTATGCTGTTATGTAAATCTAAAGACGACAAACAAATAATACATCGACTGACTAAGCTTTTGGACAAATGGGTGAAGTCAGGAAGATTCGGGTAACCTCGGAGGGAAGATGCCTAAGAAGATTCTATTTAAGCCGTTTACGGCTAAGTTCAAAAAGAAAGCTAGGGCGGCTTCCAAAACAGCGATCATCAATAGCTTGCTAAAAGAATATTACGAAACCACGCTAGAAGAAGCACACCAACAACCGAAGTGCTTCGGCGAAGATTCATCCTTCGCTGAAGAAGACCCCAAAGGAATGGCCAATCAATACACCGCTGACTACCGTGAGGCTTTGTTGACTAAAGACCGCACGGCTCTGGAATACTTGTATCTCCATTTTCTGGAAGACCACGAAGCTACTTCGGGATCAGAGTTGTAAGATACCTGACGACTTTCGTTCGTCTAGCTCTTCCATAGAAACTTTGAACAGCCCTTCGAAGGACTTGATGTCCTCGTTGTAGGGTTCGTTCAAGTTTTTAAGCTCTTCTTTCAACCGAGCGTGGTCGGGGGTTTCTAGCTCGTCTTTCTTGGCTTTGAATTCTTCTTCCGCTGTTTGGTACTCGGGATTAGCTTTCATCTCTTCGGTGAAGGATTTAATCATATCTTTAGTACGGGTGATCTCTTCATCACCTTTCTTTTGTCTTTTAACCGCTTCCCAGTTTTGGTACTCCATCGACACCCGGCTGACTAGATCTGTATTATTCAGATTGCGGATCTCATTAACTTTTTCATTCGGTACTTTGTGTTTGTTATTGTATTTAGAAGCCACTGTCAGGTTCCTCCGGGTTAGTTTGGACTATATCCACCTTTTAAGGGTAAGCACCTATTTCAGACCGGGGAGAATAAAGAAAATGGATTACAAGCGGCTAAGGGATAGCCTAGGTAAAAAAGGGATCAAGATCACTGACGGTCGCATCCACAAAAAAGATGCTAACGCTATAGCCAAGATAATGCTCGCAGAAAACGAATTCGAAAAGAAGCTACGGGAAAACGAAGGCGGGCCGAAAGATGTCGTAGACAAAGCTGAAAAGACATCCAAAGAAGGCCATTGGCTCAAACGATACGTAGAGATCGCTAAGATCGTAGGCTCCGAGTGGGCTGACGAGATGGAAACACTACAAAATGTGTACGACAAGTTCGGCAGCAAACCCCGAGGGCTGCAAGAACTCGCCGAAGAACTTATCAGTAACACTGTTTATAAACTGGTTAACGATGAGAATTGGAACAAGATGAACCTCGAAAGAATCTCTTGGGGCCTACCCCAGCACGTTCTAGAGTGGTACAAACTCACCAGACCTACCGGTACAAGCGAAAGAGAAAATGTCTAAACCATAGGGGCGGCTTTGAAGAATGGTTATAAGGACCCGTTTAATTATTCTTTTGTTCATTCTCAATAGTCTTGCGCTATGGGGACCTATCCCTGAGATCGCTCCCGACGGCACACGATTACCTCCCTGGCAAGTTATAGGCAAGCCGTACCAGAAGACGAAGTACGCTGGCTTGCCTATTCTAAGGTGCATCGGTGTTTGTGAGTGCGGTAATCTTCTTGAAGATGTGAAGATTTGTTTCTCCCAACAACAGAAATGCGTAGATAGCTGCCTAGAAATGACTTACCTTAGAGCTACACAGATACAAATAGATTATTAAGGGGATACGATGCGGAAGATCTATATCGGTGATGACCAACCTAAACAAGATATTACGGCAATGGGCCGCCCCCAAAGTTACGAAGAGCTTGAAGAGCGGGTAGGGGTTATGGACATCTACGCTGACGTAGAGCGCTACGGACGCAAAGGTCGAGTAAAGGTTATGGACCACGCAGGAACGACGATGATGCTGGCTTCCGGTGGTGATGATCAATTTTGGCTCCAGCAAAATTCCTACGAGAAGAAGCGTATCGGCGCTATGACCGTCTACTACTTTGTGTTTCCTCGTAATGACTAAGCTAACCACCCTCGACGGTACGCTTTTATCGAAGCGACCAAGATGGTTTTACAATCTGCTACGGCGGCAAAGACGTTCTACGTTTTGAAAAGACCGGTGTTATTCTGGTAGAGGGTGTTCTCGTCGCTCAAAATCGCACAGCGGTATACGGGTTACGAGAACTTCTCAAGAATATTGAATCCGGTAATTTCAAACAAACAGAATGAGTGTAGAATGGCGGCTTCCCCTTTTATCCCTACGATCATCATAGTTCAAGAACTTCATGCTGAGTTCCGAGGGTATCCGCTCTTAGGTTACGAATTCGAGCTAAAAGAACCGGCACCCCGGCGAGACGAAGCTATTACGCTGGACGGGGAAAAGATAGTCGATGACTTTTGGGTGGTTTGTAAAAGAGAATACTACAGAGTCGTTCCCGAAGCACAGTATGAAAACACCACCGGGGATGAAGTTCTGATCCCCACCTTCATAGCCAGGCTGTCTTTTCGGCCATCCTACGTCAAAAGACCTAAGATTCACGGTTACTAATTCCCCGTTATCTTTAAAAGCATAGCAAGTTGAATAGTCTTCTATGGAATGAGGTGTGCTTATGTCTGACTTCGAACTTGATATCGATGTCCCTGATAACCAAACGCAAACAAAAAAAGTGAATAAAGAACTTCAAGGCAATTCGCAATCTTCGTTTGCCGTTGATCTCCCCGACATCGACTTCCAAACCGGCAACGCTCAGTCTGAGTACGTTGTAGAGCCGGATGCCAAGCAACTAGCTGTAAAGTTTGGGATAATCGGAAGCGGGCAAGGCGGTGGAAGATTGTCATCAACCTTTTGGGACATAGGCTATCGCCGGGTTTGTGCGATAAACACAACCTCCCAAGACTTCTTAGGTTTGAGTCTTCCCAAAGAAAGGCAAATGGTTCTCAACGCCGCCGATCGTGGCGCAGGTAAAGATCCTTTGAAAGGTCAAGAGGCCCTTTCTAACTCCCGTGAAGAAGTTTTGAATTTGATGCGCCACTCTTGGGGTGAAGACATCGAGCGGGTAATCATCACCGTAGGGTGTGGCGGCGGTAGCGGCAGTGGATCGGCTATTGGTTTGTACAAACTAGCTAAGTATTACATGCAACAGCTAGGTAAAGAGCCCAAAGTCGGCATGATCGTGACGCTGCCTAAGAAGACCGAAGGTGGTAAGGTCCAAGGCAACGCCTATCGTTTGCTGTCGGATCTTAAAATCCTAGCTGAATCAAAAGCTGTTACACCTTTTATTGTTAGCGACAACGAGCGCATCAATCAGATGTTTCCCAACGTGTCCGCTAAAGCCTTCTGGAACACCGCTAATCGCAACACAGTGGGCCTTTTTGATATTTTCAATGTCCTGGCTTGCCAGCAATCCGCTTACGTTACATTCGACGCTGCGGATTATAAGTCGGTATTAGACTCCGGCGTGATGATCTTCGGGGCGACTAAATTAGATTCGTATTCCAAAGACACCGATATTTCCGACGGTGTAAGAGACAACATTAAAAAGAATTTGTTGGCTGACGCTGACATCACCAAGGCTACCCACACCGCTGCGGTGCTTTGTGCGCCGGATAATCTCCTAGAGATCTTACCTCAATCACATATCGATCTAGCGTTTACCACGCTGGAAAGAATTATGGGCGGTGAGAACAGAGATCTTATGGTTCACCAGGGCGTCTACGAAGGCAAAAAGATGGGATTGTACCTTTACACCATCATAGGCGGGTTATCTATTTCAGACGCTAGGCTTAACTTGATGAAAGCCAAAGCTGGGTTGTTTGAAGCAATACCGGACGTAGACAACGAAACTGAATAAACAAAAAGTAGGGCTGTAGTAGATGACTAAAAATATTGAAGGCTTAAACTACGACAGTAAGCTCTCGGTGGACGACCTAACTTTCCAAGCCGACACGGTGGAAAGAGAGCTTTTAGACCGCACCAGGATTGTTTTTGGAGGTGAATCTCTAAGCTTGCCCCGGTTTGGTGTGATCGACGCTGTAGACCCTAGAACGGTTACGGAATCGGAAATCACCAGGGCTTTGATCGTCTATACGTCTACTACAAATGCTCTGCAAATTAATGTGGCTCCCGGTGTGGCGGTAACACCTAACGGGGCGATCGTTCGCAACACGGCGTTGATAGAGAACATGGACCTCGCCCAAACGAACGCCAACGACATCAACATCGTTTACATCGAAAACACGATCGTAGACGGTGGGCCGATTAGAAAAACGAGGTTCAACACCGACCAAGCGACCCGTAGGGTCTTAGACGACACCGTTATCCGGGTCGCTTTGTTGGCTGACTTCAACAACGCTGTGGTGTTCACCCCCAGCCGCATAGGGAATATTGTGGTGTTGGCGGTGATCACCGTAGTCGCAACGACTTCAGGTAACGAAATCCAAATCGACTACAACAGTTTGACCTACGACTTTAACCGTCCGTGGTATTCCCCAGTGGATATCGAACACCGGATGGCTATCGGAGCGGGAACCCCTACTACATCTAATATCCACGGCTTAACTTTCGGGGATTTAGTTTCAGGCAGCGATACCATCTTCGATCAGATGCTTCAAACCGGAGGGGTGTTATCCAGAGACGATGCGCTCAAGGGCGTGCCGGGTACGCTTTGTACGGAAACCATCACCGCTGCCAGGATTCTAACCGACGCTTCCGGCACGATCACAGCGGCCGGTAGGTTCGGCGGAGCGGGGGCTAATTATATTGTATTGGCCAAGTACCCGGTACAAGTCTCAGCCTTTTACCAAAGCTCCCACAAAGGACGAGCTATTGCTTGGGAGCTTATCCCCGGCACTAGGATCGTAATTTTACCTGGGCCAGAGACCTTCACCACCGATTCCACTATCCGATACAATGAAGTTTTCGCTTTGGAGCCACCAGCCCAGGTTATTTCCAACAATATAACTTTCGGCCAGCCAAGCACCGTTACTAACGAGTTGATTATCACAGGCGGCCAAGAACTTACCGAGATGATCGACCCGACCATCGATTTTGACGGGTCCGGTCCTTACCCCGTAGTCTACACCGTATACGCTAAATCCGACGGGACTTTGCTAAGAGCACCGGAGCCCATCCAAACTTCCATCCTTTTGGAAGACATCGGCACCGTTGCTACTACCATGACCGCTAACTTCACCGGACCAGCGAAGCTTAGAGTAGGTTTAGCCGACGCTAACGCCGTAGGTACGATGTCGATCACGATTCAGCTAACCGGTACCAACGAAAGCAACGTCAACACCGTAGAAGACATCACATTTTCTGGGGCTACTTGGGTATCACCCACGATCCCTGGAAGTGAAGTCGATAATCAATTCGTGACTACTACAAATCAATTCCTGACTCTCACCGAGATCCAAGTTATCAACCGTACCGACGACGGCCCGAATTCTCTAGTACAGTTTTGGTCCGAGATCGAAACCGAGACCACCTTGGATGTTAACCGGATGGCCCGAGCCGCTTTGGTGTATTGGGATGGGATGGCTATCTCCAAGATTCTGGATGTCCGAGATGTTTCAAAAAGCATCCCGGCCCCAGAGAATCGCTTCGCCGGGGCAGCCACCTTCACCGGTTCCGGGGGTACAGCACCTTCTTTGATAGCGGTAGACGACTTCAAGTTCCCTCAATTCAGAGACTCTACGGACGGCACTCAGTTAGAAATAGCAGCTACTTTTTCTATCACGGTGAACGACTACACCACGATCCAAGCTGGTGATTCTATTCTATTCCCCACCGGTAAAACGATTGTGGCGATTGTGGCGGGAGCGCCTACCCGAACCATCGGGGAATACCTCGCTGGAACGTCCACCCAGGCCACCCGAGATGATATGGTGTTGACGATCAACAACGCTATTTTCGATTCAGGGTTCACCGCTGTCGGGAACGCTACGGTATCCGGTCAAGCAGATTGCTCCGCTAATACTTTAGGGGCTAGGGGCAACGGAGCCGTTTCGGAACCTATAGAAGGTGATATCTCAGCCATCACTTTGTCTGGCGACGCTGTCGGCGGCATCGACGGCTTCGGGGAATCTTTCAACACCCGGTTCAATGATTGCATCAACACCAACTTACCCAGCGTTAGTACCTATGAAGTCTACGATGTAAGAGGTCGGTATTTGTCAGTACCCATCCCCATAAACACCAAAACGGATGTGAAAGTTATCTTACACGGCGTACCCGCCCCGCAAACTAATCTTCAAGTAAGAGCCCGGTACGCTCTCGGATCTTCTGAAGTTTGGGTGCCGTGGGAAGTTATAACCGGTGACGGGACGGTGTTTGACATCACCCAGTCACCAGCCATGAGCAAGATCCAATTAGAGTTCTTCGGCAAAGTTTGCGGGTTCTCTTTGTACGAAATGCCTTAAGGAATAACATGAGTAAGTTAATAAAAGCCTTAAAGGTTATAGCGAAGCAAGCCAAACAAGACGGGCTTATTTACGAATACGAAGCTAAGGCTTTGTACATAGCTAATTCTGACACGATGCAAGACGTGATCGTGGTGCCGGAAAAAGAATTCATTTTCGACTTAGACAAGCTGAAGGGGCCGGAACGTTCGACTTTGCCCCGGAAAACAAAGAAGGATAACGACTACGGGACTTTCGTAGTCAACCACAAAGACGGTAAAGAAAGATTTGCGGATGCAACCAAGATGGCTGAATTCATAGCAGAGTCTATAGACCGGCAAGATAAAGTAGCGGTGATAGAAGATCTCATAACCTCCACGTTGACTAGGGTGGTTCACTAATGACTCAAAAAAGAATACAAAACTTTGGCACCCCGGTAGTAGCTTCTTCGTTGAAGTCGCTTTCCAAGTCTTTTGTCGTCGGGGAAATCCTAGAAGGTAACGAATTTATCGTAGACGGGGTCAACCGAGTAAGGGTCAACCCCGGATCGGCGGTCACCCACGAAGGCGTGATCATCATCGAAGATGAACTCAAGTTCATCACGATCCCTAGTACGTCGGTGCCCGTAGACTACACGATCTTCTACCAACACGTTGACGCTGATATCTCCGGTGGTGTACCCGCTGTCCTTACCCTCGACTCCGGGTTGCTAACCAAAGAAGTCGTCGAAGGCGTAATCTTAGGTTATGTAAGATACCCTGGCGGTGCGGTACCGTTGGCCCAAGAACATTTTATCCAACCACCCGTTTTGAAAATAGGGGATGTAGACCCCACCGAAGACAACGAGCGTTGGGTTATCCCGATCCGCAATCACGGCTACATGGTGACTACTACATCCGGGTCCACGATCGACATCACAGATACCTGGGATACGTCAGCCACGATCCCTGAGATGTACGTGACGTTCCGCAACAACACCGCTTTGAGTGGTGGGGTGATACTAACCTTCCCGTTCAAGATCAGAGAACGACCTTTCGCTATCGCCCAGATGACTATCGGGACCGACATCAACGCTTTGGTCACCCCTAGTTTCATAGACAGCGCTGGGACCGTATTCGCTTTGGTCACGTCGCCGTTCTCTTCCGACCCCGACCTAGACCTTAAAACTTTGGATCTTCCCCGAGAAGCGATACAAAACGCTAACGGGTTAGTGTTTATACAGATAGATGTGTCTTTGGTAGCGTCCCGAGAATTCAAACTACAATCGATCGGCTTAAACCAATTCAACTTACCAGTGTAAGGGAAAAAATGAGTAAGACATCAAAAGCAGAGCTTAAGAAAGAATTACGCAAGCTCGGTATCAAGATTGTAACAGCTTTAAAGCGTGTAGTAGCCAACGACGGTGATTTAGAAATCCCGGTTAGCGGGAAGGCTAGCTACCTAAGATCTTACGAAGAGATTATACCCGAAGGATATTGGGACACTGATGCAAAACCGCAGCACGGCTCTCTAGGTGGCAGCAAGATCCGAGACTTCAAGACACTATCTTTTTTAGTCGATGAAATGCTTGGTACTTATGGTGACAGCGGTGAATGGGTTCATGCAGCGGGTTCGAAGGTAGAACTACTTTGAAAGTTTCGCCAAAAAGATAGATCCAAGCTTCCGGGAATGGCCACACGAAGTTTACCGAGGCCAATCCTTAGACGAAGACGAATTACAAAAAATTGAAGACGGTGGGAAATACGAAATCCAAGCCGGATCGTGGTCGGTAGAAGAAGACGAAGCCAAAAGATTCGCCCAAGGTCATCGTGACAACGGCGCTATCGGCATCGTTTTCTCTTACACACCCAAAGATAATGAAGTGATTATAAATCTGTGGGAACTCGCCCAAGACAAAAGCTTGATGAAACACACCCCACAAGCCACTGTAGACACCCTAAGAACCGAAGGTGAGATCCTTATAGACTCAGTCACCGTGGACACCAGCAACCTTTACGTAGGCGCTGACGAAGAACTTGATATTTTTTAATCTTTGTCCCAATACCACGTTAGCATGAAAGGTCCGGCGTAGGCGGAAAAGGAACTTGATTCCCAACACAGGCAAAAGCCAGGTAAATAAAAAGCTTCTATTAATTCGATGCGGTCATAATTTTTATCCCAGATTTTCATACCACCCCCAGAATCCGACGAGAGGATTAAAGATTAGAATATGACTTCTAATGGTCGATTTTGGAAGTCTTAAAAGTCACGCTTTGTTAATTTGAAAACATCGCTTTAAACAGCCGACTATCGCAGACTAGGGATCGAAGCGCCTGACATCCAACCCGATAACTTGGGTCGTGATGCCTTTGGCAAGCTCAAAGCTTTTGATATAGACACCAAAGCTAGGTAAACTAATGAACCGCACCTTAATAGCCGCTTTGCGAAGTGTAGTAGCTGCAAAGCCTGCTGAAGATATAGATCATAAGTTCGAACTGGCGGTGTCCGATTGGATCAACGACGACCAAGACTCCCTAGAAGAGTTCGCGTCTAGGCACCCCGAGTACCTAGATCAAGTAGACAAAGGGATGGAATACCAACCGTTGTACAGGGCTGTCCTTTTGAATACCAATTTGTTCTTG
>Ga0307377_10001508_pt1 | contig 29243 bp, 33 predicted proteins | sample TR3MG_FD_202535 | JGI IMG/M metagenome (GOLD analysis project Ga0307377, IMG submission 202535) | Soil microbial communities from Risofladan, Vaasa, Finland - TR-3 | ecosystem: Environmental > Terrestrial > Soil > Coastal area > Acid sulfate soil | place: Finland: Risofladan, Vaasa | collected... | reverse complement strand
TCTGATCGGTGCGCGACGGGTCGAGCTGTAACACGGTATGGCGGATCTCGTCGCCTTCGCCGGGGCGCTCGATCTTGATCACGCGTGCACCCAGATCGGCGAGCATGCGCGTCGCGTATGGCCCGGCCAGCACGCGCGTGAAGTCGATGACGGTAAGCCCGTCGAGTAAGGGCTCGTCTGAACCGGGGGCTGCGGATCGGATCATGGGAGAATTCGGCGCTGGTCGCTGTACTTGGGGCCGCACAGCTTACATCAGTGCCGGGGCGCGACGCCAGCCGGTGCGGCCTTGCATGGGATCTTGGAGCAGCAAGAGCGTCAAGGGCCGAGCCCGGTCAGGCTCAGCCCTTGATTTGAGGCCACCCCGTCGGGGGTGCTTGTCCGCCTGGCTGGTGGAGCTTAGGCGTCCTTGCGCGTTTCCACGATCTGCAGCGGTCCGGTGTCGGGCGGCGGGGCGCGCCGCGGACGCGGCTGCGGCGGCACGAACCGGGGCTCGGCTGCTGGTTCGGCTGGCTTCACCTTGGACGGATCGGTCTGGATCATCACCAATCCGCTTTCCTGCAGCGCTTTTTCCACCTCGATCTCGGGAACGGGCACTGGCGCCGGTTCCGAACGGACGGGAGTCGGTATCGGTACAGGCACAGGCTCCGCATGCACTACCGGCGGCGTTACTTCCGGTTCGGGCACAAATGGACGTTCCGGAACGACGACGGGGGCCGGCATTTCGCTTGTCAAGGTCTGAACAGCCTCGGTTGGCGCGGAAGCCGAAGCATTTTCCTCCGGCATCGCGTGCTGCACGGGCACCGCCATTTCGGCTTCGACCTCGCTGCCACGTTCGGCGCGCTCTGCCTGCGCCGCATGTTCGGCCTGTTCCGCACGCACGCTTTCGGTGGATTCCACGCGTTCGCTGCGCTCGGCACGCGGAGCGCGTTCGCCGCGCTCCCCACGCTCGCCGCGTTCCCCTCTACCTCCACGCCCGCGTCGGCCGCGGCTGCGCCCGGTTTCGCTGCCCTCAGGGCGTTGCTCGCCCTGCGGCTTGGTTTCGGCGCCAGTCGGCAGTTCCGCTTGAGCCTGCGGCCGTGGTGCGCGCGGCTCGCGTGGTTCGCGCGGTTCGCGCCGCGGACGCTCGCCGCGCTCGGGGCGCGCCTCCCTTTCCGGCCGCGCTTCCCCCTCGGGCCGCTCGCCGCGACCGCGTACCTGGCGTGGCTCGCGTGGCTCGCGCGGTTCACGCGCTTGGCGTGGTTCGGCTCGGTTAACTTCGCCTTGCGCCGGCCGGCCTTCACGCCCGCCACGCTCCTGGCGATCGCGCCCGCCGCGTCCACCGCGTCCGCCGCGTCCGCTGCGCTCCCCACGCTCGTGCTGGGGTTCGCGGCGCGATGGGCGTATCCCGCTGCTCGTTTCGGCCGCGGCTTTCGGTGCTTCACCTTTGAACCAGCCCATGATGCGGGAGATGATGCCAGGCTTGGCGCGGGCTTCGGCCTCGGCCGGTTTCGCCAGGGAAACCGGCGCGGGCGCCCCCAGGGGTATGCCCTGTACGGCGGCCTGCGGCCGTACTGCCTTCGGTTCTGCGCTGGTCAGCGGATTGGTCTCTTCCTCGGCCGGCATCTGCACCAGGTTATAGCTGGCGGGCAGCGGCTCGGCTTGATTCAGATCGTCGTGACGCAGGCGCGAAACCTGATAATGCGGCGTCTCCAGATGGATGTTCGGAATCAGCACCACGCTTACCTTGAGGCGGGCCTCCACGCCGTGGATATCGGTGCGTTTCTCGTTCAGCAGGAAAGTGGCGACGTCCACCGGCACCTGCGCATGCACGGCAGCGGTGTTTTCCTTCATCGCTTCTTCCTGGATGATGCGCAGGATATGCAGCGCCGCGGACTCGATGCCGCGAATATGGCCGATGCCGTTGCAGCGCGGGCAGGTGATGGTGCTGCCTTCGCCCAGCGACGGGCGCAGGCGCTGGCGCGACAACTCCATCAGGCCGAAGCGCGAGATCTTGCCCATCTGCACGCGCGCGCGGTCGAAATGCAGCGATTCGCGCAGGCGGTTTTCGACGTCGCGCTGGTTGCGCTGCGATTCCATGTCGATGAAGTCGATCACGATCAGCCCGCCCAGGTCACGCAGGCGCAGCTGGCGCGCGATTTCCTCGGCTGCCTCGAGGTTGGTGCGGAACGCCGTTTCCTCGATGTCGCTGCCGCGCGTCGAGCGCGCCGAGTTGACGTCGATCGCCACCAGCGCCTCGGTGTGGTCTATGACCACGGCGCCGCCCGCGGGCAGGTTCACCTGGCGCGAGTAGGCGGTTTCGATCTGGTGCTCGATCTGGAAGCGCGAGAACAGCGGTACGTCGTCGCGGTAGCGCTTCACGCGGTTGACGTTGTCCGGCATCACATGCGCCATGAACTGCTGCGCCTGTTCGAAGATCGAATCGGTGTCGATCAGGATCTCGCCGATCTCGGGATGGAAATAGTCGCGGATGGCGCGGATGACCAGGCTGCCTTCCTGGTAGATCAGGAACGCGCCTTTCTGGCTGGTGGACGCGTCTTCGATCGCGTGCCACAGCTGCAGCAGGTATTTCAGGTCCCAGTCGAGTTCCTCCACCGAGCGGCCGATGCCCGCGGTGCGCGCGATCACGCTCATTCCCTGGGGAACCGGGAGCTGGTCCATGGTGTCGCGCAGCTCTTCACGGTCCTCGCCCTCGACGCGGCGCGAGACGCCGCCGCCGCGCGGGTTGTTCGGCATCAGCACCAGATAGCGTCCGGCGAGGCTGATGAAGGTGGTGAGCGCAGCGCCTTTGTTGCCGCGTTCGTCCTTTTCCACCTGGACGATCAGTTCCTGGCCTTCCTTGAGCGCGTCCTGGATGCGCGCGCGGCCGACGTCTACGCCGGCCTTGAAATAGGCGCGGGCGACTTCCTTGAACGGGAGAAAACCGTGGCGGTCGGTGCCGTAGTCGATGAACGCAGCCTCGAGGCTGGGTTCGACGCGGGTGATGACGCCTTTGTAAATATTGCTCTTGCGTTGCTCTTTCGAGGCCGATTCAATGTCGAGGTCTATCAGTTTTTGACCATCGACTATGGCGACACGGAGTTCTTCGGCCTGTGTCGCATTAAACAGCATGCGCTTCATGAATGTTGCTCCCGCGCGCGCATGGGCAGGACAAATCTCGGGCAGGACAAACCTGGGCCTAAATGTTCAGGGGCTTAGCGATGCATTCCAGTCTTGGTTAAGGGGAGTGGAAGGGGAATCGGTTGGGTCTGTCGAACTTTTCTCCGGCAGCAAAACCGGAGGTCGTAATCTGCCGCTGCTTGCAGCGCGCCAAATCAATTACACTCTCGCTACTTCCGGTGAGCGATATTAACCGCATTACCCAGGGTTACGGCCTTCCGGGCCGCAAAACCGGGGACGTGTTCAGGTCTGAAAATGTCATATCGGCACTACAAACCCTGTCCCGCGACTGAGCCAGTGGCAACATTATAAGCAAAATGAAGGATTTAAGTAAAGTTTCGGTGAGACAGGTGGAAATCGACTCCGAGACCGCCGGTCAGCGCGTCGATAATTTCCTGCTAAGGCTGTGCAAAGGTGTGCCCAAGAGCCATATCTACCGCATCCTCAGAGGCGGAGAAGTTCGGGTCAACAGTGGGCGCGTGGACGCGACTTACCGGTTGCTGGAAGGCGACCGCGTGCGCGTGCCGCCGCTGCGGCTGGGAGCCAAGGCGGCGGCGCCCAAAGCGCCGAAAGTGAACTTGCCGTTGCTGTACGAGGACCAGGGGCTGATCGCCGCCAATAAACCTGCCGGCCTGGCGGTGCACGGCGGCAGTGGCATCAGCTACGGCGTGATCGAGCAGTTGCGGCTTGCACGCCCGCAGGCGAAATTTCTCGAACTGGTGCACCGCCTGGATCGCGATACCTCGGGATTGCTGCTGCTCGCCAAGAAACGCTCGGTATTGACGGCAATGCACGAGCTGATCCGCTCCGGGCAGATGGACAAGCGCTACCTGGTATTGGTGCGAGGCCGCTGGCCTGCGGGCAAGCAGCACGTCAAACTCAAGCTGCAGCGCTACGTCACGGGCGCGGGCGAGCGCCGCGTGAGCGTGGACGACGCAGGGCGCGAATCGCACACCGTGTTCGAACTCGAGCGGCCCTGCGGCGACTACAGCCTGCTGCAAGCGCAGCTGAAAACCGGGCGCACGCATCAGATCCGCGTGCATCTCGCGCATCTGGGCTTTCCGATCGTGGGCGACGATAAGTACGGCGATTTCGAATTGAACAAGCGCCTGGCCAAGCAGGGTATGAAACGTATGTTTCTGCACGCATGGAAGCTCGCCTTTGTGCATCCGCTGAGCGGCGACACCTTGAAGCTCGAAGCGCCGCTGCCGCCAGAGCTCGAAAATTTCATGCTCTCCCTGGAACACGGGCGGCGGAAGACTTAGGCGCCGCGCCCCCAGAGGGACTTGTACGTGCCGGTCGCGGACCCCATTTAAACGGATTAGACGGATAAAACATGCCAAGACGATTTGAACTGTTGGTTTTCGACTGGGACGGGACGCTGATGGATTCGGCCGGCGCCATTATCGCCAGCATCCAGGAAAGCTGCAGCGATCTGGGACTGCCGGTGCCGGAGCGCGAGCGCGCTGCCCATGTCATCGGCCTGGGGCTGAAGGACGCGCTGGCCTATGCTGTGCCCGAGTTGCCGCCGGGCGACTACGGCAAACTGGCGCAGCGCTATCGCCATCACTTTCTGGCACGCGATCCCGATATCGAATTGTTTCCGGGGATGCGCGAAATGCTGACCGGGCTGAAGGAAAGAGGCTACCTGCTGGCGGTAGCCACGGGAAAGTCGCGCGTCGGCCTGGACCGGGTGCTCGAGGCCACGGAACTGAAGCCCTATTTTGATTCCTCTCGATGCGCCGACGAGACCCATTCAAAGCCGCATCCGGCGATGCTGCAGGAACTGATGCAGGAGCTGTCGGTCGAGGCGGAGGCGACGCTGATGATAGGCGATACGGCGCACGATCTGCAGATGGCGCTGAGCGCGGGCGTGCCGGCGTTGGCGGTGAGCTACGGCGCGCATCCAAAGGAAAACCTCAGCGGGTTCAATGCGCTCGCTTGCATCGAGACGCCGCAGGAGTTGGGGCCATGGCTGAAAAAAAACGCCTGAGCGCGCCCAATGAACGCCCGAGCGAGACCGGCGAGCGCCTGAGCGAGGCCGGCGTACGGCTGAACACGCTCAGTGAACGCCGGCGCGAGCCCGGCCCGGGCCGAGCCGGGGACGGCGCGCGCCTGCTTTGCGCCAGCAGCGATCTCGCCGACGGCGGCGATGGCGTGCGCTTCGAGGTCGAATGCAAGGGCGAGGCGAGCCCCGCGTTCGCGATCCGCCACAGCGGTCGGGTTTACGCCTATCTCAACCGCTGCGCCCACATCGCGATGGAACTCGACTGGAATCCGGGGAAGTTCTTCGATGCCGATGGTGTGTATTTGATATGCTCGACGCATGGCGCACTGTATGCGCCGGAAAGCGGTGCCTGCCGTGGCGGGCCCTGCCGCGGCGCGGCACTGAGCCGGCTGAATGTATTCGAGGCCGACGGAAAGGTCTATTTGAGGAAGGGTTGATGCCATGGCGCAAGACGAAAAAAACTGGGAGCGCGAGACGCTGGAGAAGCTGGCCTTTTCCGCGCTGAAGGAGCAGACCAGGCGACGCAGGTGGGGTATTTTCTTCAAACTGCTGACCTTAGCCTATCTCACAGTCCTGATTCTGATGGCGTTCGAATGGAGCGGCAGCAGCGAGCTGATCGCCGAAGGCACGCACACCGCCTTGGTTGATCTGGACGGGGTAATCGACGCCAATGGCGACGCAAATGCCGATAAGGTAAGCAGCGCGCTGCAAAGCGCATTCAAGGACAAGAACACGAAAGGGGTGATCTTGCGCATCGACTCCCCCGGCGGTAGTCCGGTGCAAGCGGCGATCATCAATGACGAAATGCGACGTTTGCGCGGCGTCTACCCGAAGATACCGTTGTATGTGGTGGTCGAGGACATCTGCGCCTCGGGCGGCTATTTCGTCGCGGTCGCGGCCGACAAGATCTACGTCAACAAGGCGAGCCTGGTAGGTTCCATTGGCGTCCTTATGGATGGCTTCGGCTACACCGGCACCATGCAAAAGCTGGGAGTGGAGCGGCGCCTGCTCACAGCAGGCGAAAACAAGGGATTCATGGACCCGTTTTCTCCGGAGAACCCGAAGCAGAAGGCATATGCGCTCAGCATGCTCAATGACATTCACCAGCAATTTATCGATGTGGTGAAGCAAGGCCGCGGCAAGCGCCTGAAGGACGATCCGGAGTTGTTCAGCGGCCTGATCTGGACCGGGCGGAAGGCGGTGGAACTGGGCCTGGCCGACGGTTACGGCAGCGTCGAATCGGTGGCGCGCGATGTGATCAAGGCCAAGAACATCGTCGACTATACCGAGAAGTCCAATCCGGTCGAGCGCATCGCCAAGCGATTCGGCGCCGCAGCGGCGAAAAGCTTCGTCGATTTCGCCACCAGCGAAAGCATCCGGCTACGCTAGCGGGAGCGGGTTCTTGCGCTGCAGGTCAAGCGGCCTGCAGTAAGAACAGGGACGGCCTGCGTTCGAGTTGCGGCGGATTTCTTTTCCATTCCGCCACCGCCATGGTGCGGATGTCCTCGCCCGCCAGACTGACCTCGGTTGCAATGCACAGCAGGGTATCCCGGGCGCAATGTTCAAGAATGCTTTGCACCAGCTTCCCGTTGCGATAGGGCGTCTCGATGAAAATCTGGGTCTGGTTCAGCCGCCGCGACTGCTGCTCGAGTTCGCGCAGCGCTTTGATGCGGTCGGCCTCGGGCACGGGGAGATAGCCGTGAAATGCGAAACGCTGGCCATTCAGCCCGGAGGCCATGAGCGCGAGAAGTATTGAGGAGGGGCCGACCAGCGGCACCACCGGGATGCGGTGCCGGTGCGCATACAGCACCAGCTTCGCGCCGGGGTCGGCGATGCCGGGACAGCCCGCCTCGGACATCACGCCCAGGTCGTGCCCGCTGCATAAAGGCGCCGCCAGGCCGGCGATGTCCGCGTCCGGCGTATGCTCGTTCAGGGTGCCGATGTGCAGTTCCTGCAGCGGTTTCATCGTGCCTATCTGTTTCAGATAGGCACGCGCGGTTTTTGGATTCTCGGCGACAAAATAATCCAGCGTGCGCACGCGCTGCTGCACGTCCTGCGGAATCACCGCAGCGAGCACGCAATCACCCAGCGTGGTCGGAATGAGATACAGCGTACCGGCGGCCATGGTCGGAGCGCCCGTCATAGAACGCTCACGCCCTGCGCGGCGAGCATTTCCGTCAGCGCAATCAGCGGCAGTCCGATCAAGGCATTGGGATCGTCGCCGCGCATTTCGGCAATGAGCGCGATGCCCAGGCCTTCGCAGCGGGCGCTGCCGGCGCAGTCGTACGGTTGTTCGCGCTGGAGATAGCGTTCGATCTGTGCATCGCTGTAATCGCGAAAGCGCACGTAAAACGGCACGATTCGCGTTTGCGCCTGGCCGCTGGCCGCATTGCACAGACACAGCGCGGTGTGGAACACCACTTCCTTGCCGCGCATCGCCCTGAGCTGGCGCAACGCGGTGGTGTGATTCCCGGGTTTGCCCAGAGGCATATCGTCCAGCACCGCTACCTGGTCCGATCCGATGACGATAGCCTGGGGATAGCGCGCAGCCACTGCCCGCGCCTTGGCCTCGGCCAGCCGCCGCGCGGTATCCTGCGGCGCCTCATTTGGCAGCGGCGTCTCATCCACGTGCGGCGAAGCGACTTCAAACGGTATCCCCAGCCGCGCGAGCAGTTCACGCCGGTACTTCGAGGTCGAGGCAAGTACGATTTGAGCAGTGGTATTCATGACCGCCAAATCTTAAGCAAGGCATTGAAAATTTTGTTTTTCCTTTGACAGTAGTGGTCAAAAATAATATCATGCGCGCCTATGTTGCAACCGGCGGCCATCGACGGTCTGGCGTTTGCCCGTTCCGCAGGAGTGCTAAAGGGCCGGCTAGGTATGGAATCCCTGCCGCTGCTCGCTCGGTCCGGTTGTTCGAGTGCGGCTCTCGATTTTGTCCTTGTGGGTGAAATCAACGAGCGTGGCAAGCCGGGCATCAGGCTGGCAGTAGATGGCAGTGTGCGCCTGGAGTGCCAGCGCTGTCTTGGCGATATTGACTTTCCGCTGCGGCTGGAAGTGCAGTTGGAACTCGCGGCGAGCGAGGCTGAAGTCATTGCCGCCGAAGACGACGTGGATCGTGTGGTGGCTGGGCGCGAAATGAGCGTCGCGGCTTTGGTGGAAGAAGAGGTCATATTGGCATTGCCCATGGCACCCAAGCATGCGCAATGCCGTGTAGCAGCAGGAGCGGAAAGGGGCGCTGAACCCTCGGCCTTTCAGGCACTCGGCGCGCTGAAGAGATTGAACAAGTAAGGAGTATATACATATGGCAGTCCAACAGAACAAGAAGTCGCCGTCGAAGCGCGGCATGCATCGGGCGCACGACTTTCTCACCAATCCGCCGCTGGCAGTTGAACCGACCACGGGCGAGGTGCATCTGCGCCACCATATCAGCCCGAGCGGCTATTATCGTGGCAAGAAAATCGTCAAGTCCAAAGGCGAGTAAGCGCGCCTGGCGCAGCGCGAACGGGTAATGCGTCCGTTCAAGCGGCGGCGGGCCGGATCGGTTTTCGGCCCGACTGCCGCGAGCAAATAGAATGAACACCACGGTAGCCATCGATTGCATGGGAGGCGATCACGGCCCCGGCGTGACCGTTTCGGCCGCCCTCAGCTTTCAGAAATCGCATCCGCACAGCAATATCATTCTGGTCGGTCTGCAGCAAACGATCGAAGCAGAATTGCGCGCGCGTCACGCGGTCTTGGGTCCGAATCTGCGCCTGCAGAATGCCACCCAAACCGTAGGTATGGACGAGGCGCCCTCACTGGCCATTCGCGGCAAGAAGGATTCATCCATGCGTGTCGCCGTTGATCTGGTGAAAAGCGGCGAAGCGCACGCCTGCGTCAGCGCCGGGAACACAGGTGCGCTGATGGCGATTTCGCGCTTCGTGCTCAAGACCCTGCCTGGGATAGACCGCCCGGCGATCGCCGGCATCCTGCCGACCATGAAGGGCGAGGTGTATGTGCTGGACCTCGGCGCCAATGTCAATTGCACTCCCGAGCATTTGCTGCAGTTCGCCATCATGGGAGCCATGCTGGTTTCGGCCATGCAGCACAAGGAGCGCCCCAGCATCGGCCTGCTCAATATCGGCGAGGAAGAGATCAAGGGCAACGAAGTCGTGAAGCAGACCGCCGAGTTGCTGCGTGCGAGCGGCCTCAATTTCTACGGCAACGTCGAAGGCGACGACATCTTCAAAGGCACCACCGACGTGGTGGTATGCGACGGGTTCGTCGGCAATGTCGCGCTCAAATCGATCGAGGGTGTGGTCAAGATGCTGCGCAGTTTCCTCACTGATGAATTCAAGCGCAACTGGTTCACTTATCTTTGCGGCATCCTCGCCCTGCCCGTGCTGTCCGCGTTCAAACACCGGGTGGATCCGGCGCGCTATAACGGCGCCAGCCTGCTCGGACTGAAAGGCATCGTGGTGAAAAGCCACGGTTCGGCCGATGCGTTCGGATTCGAGAAGGCGATCGAGCGCGCATTCGACGAAGTGCGCGAAGGGGTGCTGCAGCGCATTTCCCAACGCCTGGCGGCGGGACACAACTCGATGGCAACGATATGATCTATTCCAGAATTATCGGCAGCGGCAGCTACCTGCCGCACAATGTCGTCACCAACGACGATTTGGCGCGGCGCATGGATACCTCCGATGAATGGATCCGCACGCGCACCGGCATCCGCCAGCGGCATATCGCGGAAGCAGGGGAGAGTTCGAGCAGCCTCGCCCTGGAGGCGAGCAAGGCCGCGATCGCCAGCGCGGGCATCGCCGCGCAGGATATCGATCTCATTATCGTTGCCACCTCGACGCCGGACTACATTTTTCCGAGTACCGCGTGCCTGCTGCAGGCGAAGCTTGGCGTCAAGGGCTGTCCGGCGTTCGACATGCAGGCGGTGTGCAGCGGTTTCGTTTACGCGCTGGCTACCGCCGACCTGTTCATCCGCTCTGGACAGCACCGCTGTGCACTGATCGTCGGCGCGGAAGTGTTTTCGCGCATACTCGACTGGAACGACCGCGGTACCTGCGTATTGTTCGGCGACGGCGCCGGTGCAGTAGTACTCAAGGCGGACGAGGCGCCCGGCATCATGGCGAGCGCCCTGCACGCCGATGGCAGTCACGCCGGCATCCTGTCCGTTCCAGGCAACGTTCACGGTGGCCAAGTGACCGGCGATCCGTTCCTGCGCATGGATGGGCCGGCGGTGTTCAAATTCGCAGTGCGCGTGCTCGACGAGGTGGCACGCGAGACGCTGGCGAAATGCGGCCAGCAGGTTACGGACGTCGATTGGCTTATTCCGCACCAGGCGAATCTGCGCATCCTGGAGTCGACGGCCAAGCGGCTGCATTTGCCGCCGGAAAAGCTGATCGTGACGGTCGACATGCACGGCAACACTTCGGCCGCTTCGGTGCCGCTGGCGCTGGACCTGGCCATACGCGATGGTCGCATCAAACCAGGACACAAAGTCATGCTGCAGGGCGTCGGCGGCGGCTTCACCTGGGGCGCGGCTCTGGTGCAGATGTGACGGCTCGCGATTCGCGATTTGAAAACGCCCCTTTGATTCGGAACCTATGAAACTCGCGATGATATTTCCCGGGCAGGGTTCGCAGTCGGTCGGCATGATGCAGGCCTACGGCGATATTGCGGCAGTGCGCGATGTCCTGGCCGAAGCGTCCGACGCGCTTGGGCAGGATCTCGGAAAGCTGATGGCAGAAGGTCCGGCCGAGCAGCTGAACCGGACGATCAATACCCAGCCGGTGATGCTCACCGCCGGCTACGCGGCCTATCGTGCCTGGATCAGCCTGGGCGGTGCGGAGCCGGCATTGGTGGCTGGTCACAGCCTGGGCGAATACACCGCACTGGTGGCCGCAGGGGTTTTGTCGTTTCGTGATGCGCTGCCGCTGGTGCGTTTTCGCGCCCAGGCGATGCAGGAGGCGGTGCCGCAGGGGCAGGGTGCGATGGCAGCGGTAATGGGTCTGGACGAAGACGCGGTGCGCGCCGCCTGCGCAGAGGTGGCGCAGGGCGAGGTCGTGCAGGCGGTAAATTTCAATTCGCCCGGCCAGGTGGTGATCGCCGGCCATGCCGCTGCGGTCAAGCGCGCCTGCGATGCGGCCAAGGCGAGGGGCGCAAAGCGCGCGCTGCCGTTGCCGGTGAGCGCGCCTTTTCATTCGGCGCTGATGCGGCCCGCCGCGGAGCGCCTGCAGCAATACCTGCAGAGCGTTGCATTCAGCGCGCCGCGCATGCCGGTAATCAACAATGTGGACGTGGCAAGTTACGACGATGCGGCGCAAATCAAGGATGCGCTGGTGCGCCAGGCGTTCAATCCTGTGCGCTGGGTAGAAACGATCCGCGCTTTTGCGGCCCAGGGTGTCACGCATGTAGCCGAATGCGGACCGGGCAAGGTGTTGGCGGGTATGACCAAACGCATCGACAGCAGCCTTGAATCGCTCGCCCTGCCGGACCGGGCCAGCATCGAGCAGGGCGCCGGGCAATTGAAGGGGGCATGAGCATGCTGCATGGACAGGTAGCGTTGGTGACGGGCGCCACGCGCGGTATAGGCAAGGCGATTGCCTTAGGTCTCGGCGCGCAAGGCGCAAAGATGATAGGCACCTCGACATCCGCCGCCGGCGCCGGAGCGATCGGCGATTTTCTTGCTGCGGCCAAGGTTGCCGGGAAGGGGGCGGTGCTCGAGGTGAACGACGGGGCTGCCATCGACGCCCTGGTAGTCGAGATTGAGAAGGAATTCGGCGCGGTCGGTATCCTGGTCAACAACGCGGGGATCACCCAAGACAACCTCGCCATGCGCATGAAGGATGCCGAGTGGGACGCGGTGATCGACACCGACCTCAAATCGGTGTTCCGCCTGTCGCGCGCCGTGTTGCGCGGGATGATGAAAGCGCGCACCGGCCGCATCATCAACATCACTTCCGTGGTGGGCAGTTCGGGCAATGCCGGGCAGGTCAATTATGCCGCGGCCAAGGCCGGCATCGCCGGCCTGTCGCGCGCGCTGGCACAGGAGATCGCCAGCCGCAATATCACCGTAAACTGCATCGCGCCGGGCTTCATCGACACCGATATGACGCGCGCATTGAACGAGCAGCAGCGGCAGGCGATACTCGGCCGGATCCCGCTCGCGCGCTTGGGCACCGCCGAGGACGTCGCCGCCGCGGTGGCGTTCCTGGCCTCTCCCCAGGCCGGCTACATCACGGGCACGACGCTGCATGTCAACGGCGGTATGTACATGTCCTGAGTGGCGATTATTCAAACGCCGGTCGGTGAATTTTGGTAGAATGCGCGGCTGTTGCCGAAGCAAAATATGAGGGAAGGAGAACCAAATGGAAAACGTTGAGCAGCGTGTCAAGAAAATCGTCGCCGAGCAATTGGGCGTAAACGAGGCGGAGATAAAGAATGAATCCTCCTTCATTGACGACCTGGGCGCCGATTCGCTCGATACGGTGGAGCTGGTCATGGCGCTGGAAGAGGAATTCGAGACTGAAATTCCGGACGAGGATGCCGAAAAAATCACCACCGTCCAGCAAGCAATAGACTACGTCAACAGCCACGCCAAGAAAGGCTGATTTCCCGCGCCCAGCGCGCGTTTTGTTGGAGGCAGCTTGTCCCGCCGCAGAGTCGTCATCACCGGATTAGGCATCATCTCGCCGGTGGGCAATACCATTGCCGAAGCATGGGCCAGCGTCCTCGCCGGCAGATCCGGTATTGCGCGGGTCAGCCGTTTCGACGCATCGCGCCTGCCTTGCCAGATAGCGGGCGAGGTGAAAGACTTCGATCTTTCCAGGTACCTGGATCGCAAAGAAGCGCGCCATATGGATACCTTCATCCATTTCGGCATGGCGGCGGGCATCCAGGCGATCCAGGACAGCGGCATCCAGGTCACGCCCGAGAATGCCGAGCGCATCGGCGTCAACATCGGATCGGGCATGGGCGGCCTGCCGATGATCGAGCATACCCAGCGCGAATTGCTCGCCGGCGGTCCGCGCAAGATCTCGCCGTTTTTTATACCCAGCACGATCATTAACATGATTTCCGGCGATCTGTCGATCAAGTACGGCCTGAAGGGGCCGAACCTTGCGATGGTAACGGCGTGCACCACGGCGACGCACTGCATCGGGGAATCCGGTCGCCTGATCGAGTATGGCGATTGCGATGTGATGGTCGCCGGCGGCGCCGAGGCAGTCGTCACTGAACTCGCCATGGGCGGCTTTGCCCAAGCGCGCGCTCTTTCAACCCGCAACGATGATCCGGCCGGTGCCAGCCGTCCCTGGGACCGCGATCGCGACGGCTTCGTGCTGGGCGAAGGGGCGGGCGTGTTGGTGCTGGAGGAGTACGAGCATGCCAAGGCGCGCGGCGCGAAAATCTACGCCGAGCTGAGCGGTTACGGCATGAGCGGCGACGCGTTCCATATGACGGCGCCGCGCGAGGATGGCGAAGGTGCGGCACGCTGCATGAACAGCGCGTTGCGCAACGCACGCGTGAACCCCGATCAGGTGGATTACATCAATGCCCACGGCACTTCGACGCCCTTGGGCGATCTTGCAGAGACCACGGCCGTCAAGCGCAGCCTGGGTGCACACGCCAAGAAAGCCGCAGTCAGCTCGACCAAGTCGATGACCGGCCACCTGCTCGGCGCTGCGGGGGGGGTGGAAGCCGTATTTTCGGCCTTGGCCGTGCATCATCAGGTCGCGCCGCCCACGACCAATATGTTCAATCAGGATCCGCAATGCGACCTGGACTATGTGCCGAATTCGGCGCGCCGGATGAAAATCGACGTGGCCCTGTCGAATTCGTTCGGTTTCGGCGGCACCAACGGCACCCTGGTGTTCGGCCGGGTTTGAGCCAGTCTTTAACCGTATCCCTGCGACCTTCCCGCATTTTCGCCCTGGCCCTGACAGTCATGGCCGCGGCGGCACTCGCCTGCGCCTGGATCAGCCTGCCGCGCCTGGCACTGGCGCCGGTTGCCCTGGGCATAGCACTGGCATGGGTCTGGCACATTGCGCAAGCCTTGCAGCGCAGCCCATCCGCGCTGCACACCCTGGAGCTTAATGCAACAGGCGGCGCCCGCTGCGAGGATGGCCGCGGGCGGTGGCGCGAGGCCGAAATCCTGCCGCACAGCTACGTATCCAGTTGGCTGATCGTGGTAATTCTGGGCATAAACGGCCGGCGCTACCGCTCTCTGGTGCTGCTACCGGACGCCGCGAAGGCCGAGGAATTGCGCCGGCTGCGCACGTGGCTGCGCTGGCGTGTCGCGCGGGGGTGAACTTTCCGCGGCGGTGACGGTCTGATAAAGGTCGTCCCACGTGCGCGAGGCAAGGATTGAATTTCACCGGTAACAGGGTGACGCCAATCGAAATGCTTGAACTGGACTTTGTCCCGGGCGCGGCGCTTCCGCGGGCGTCCGGGCAGTTGCGGTATACTGGCAACCACACGGGCGCAACAAACGAAGAACAGCCTCAGGGCTTCAGGGAAGGGCGGCGGATGAGTGAGCGCGACATTGACCAGCAACTGGTCGAGCGTGCGCAACAGGGCGACAAACACGCTTTCGAACTGCTGGTCAGCAAGTATCAGCGCAAGCTCGGGCGTCTGCTGTCGCGTTTCGTCCGCGACGCGGGTGAAGTCGAAGATGTGACGCAGGAGGCGTTCGTCAAGGCCTACCGCGCATTGCCTTCGTTTCGCGGCGACAGCGCGTTCTACACCTGGCTGTACCGGATCGGCATCAATACCGCCAAGAACTATCTCGCATCGATGGGCCGGCGCGTTCCCACCACCACGAACTACGATTCGCAGGAGGCGGAAACATTCGACGAAAGCGAACAGCTGCGCGATTTCAATACGCCGGAGAATCTGCTGATGAGCAAGCAGATTGCACATAGCGTGAACCAAAGTATGGATCGGCTGCCTGAAGAACTGAGGGCGGCGATCGTGCTGCGCGAGCTCGAGGGCATGAGCTACGAGGATATCGCGCGGATTATGGACTGCCCGATAGGCACGGTGCGTTCGCGTATCTTCCGTGCGCGCGAAGCGATTGCGGAAGAGTTGCGGCCGCTGCTCGATTTATCCAAAGACAAGAGATGGTGATGCCATGAAAGAGACTTTGTCCGCATGGATGGATAGCGAACTGGACGGTCAGCAGGCCGACCCGCTGCTGCCGCAGCTCAAACGCGATCCGGAGTTGCGTCGCAATTGGGACTGCTACCATCTGATTGGAGACGCCCTGCGCGGCGTGCACGGTGCTGATCTGTGCGCCAGGATCCGCGACCGGCTCGATGCCGAGCCCACAATTCTGGTGCCGCAGCGCCACAGCAAGACGGAAAAGCTGCGCTGGGCCGCGTTGTCGCTGGCGGCGAGCGTGGCTGCGGCCGCCTTCGTCGGCTGGATGGCCCTGTCCGGCACGCGGCCAGCGGGGGTGCAGGTTGCCGCCGTTTCCGCGCCCGAATTCGCCGCCCTTGCAATACCGGCTAGCGCCGAGGTCGCAATGCCGGCCAGTGATGTTATCAACGATTATCTGCTCGCCCACCAGCGCTATTCTCCGAGCAATGCGATGCAGGGCGGCGCTCCCTATGTGCTCACCGTAGCCGACGAGCGGAGCGACGCACAATAATGAAATTTCTGGCTGTGCTGCTGCTCGCTCTGTCGGCGCATGCGGCACGGGCCGATAGCGACGCGCTGTCATGGCTGCAGCGCATCCATGCGGCAACACAGACGCTTAGCTATACCGGGACATTCGTCTATCGCAGCGGGAATGAGGGCGAGACGTCGCGCATTGTGCATAGCGTGGGGCGCCACGGAATACGCGAGTTACTGGAAACGCTGGATGGGCGGCCGCGCGAGATCGTGCGCAGCGACGGCGAGGTAAAGTGCTACCTGCCGGACAGCAAGACGATCAAAATCGACAAGCAGACGGGCCACAAGGCGTTTCCGGCATTTCTGCCGAAAAACCTCGAAGACATCAGCGAACACTATGACGTTAGCAAGGGCGGCATCGAGCGCGTCGCCGGCCATGAATGCCAACTGATCGTGCTCCGGCCCAAGGACATGCTGCGCTACGGCCACAGGTTCTGGGTGGACGCCGATACCGGAATGCTACTCAGGTCCGAGACTTTAAACGCCAGGAATGAGCCGATACAGGAGTTCGAATTTACCCAGGTTCGCATCGGCGCCAAGATCGACCAGCATCAACTTGTGCCCAGATTCCTGGCCAGTTCCCGAGCGTGGCACGTCGTAAATTCGGGAGGCACGGCAGCCAATCTGGAGGCGTTGGGCTGGACCATCAAACCGGAGTTGCCGGGTTTCCATAAAATGGCCGAGATGATGCGCACCCAGGGCGGATCCACCCATGTCGGACATGTGATCTATTCGGACGGGGTGGCAGCGGTATCGGTGTTCATCGAGCCCTTGAAGACCTCGATGCCGCCGCCGGGGCTGTCGCGCCGGGGCGCGATCAATATCTACAGCCGGCAGGTCGCAGGCCACTTGGTGACGGTGGTCGGGGAGGCGCCCGCAAAAAGCGTGAGGCAGCTTGCCGAATCGGTGGAGTACCGCAAGCCGTGACCCATGGTCTGCGGCTTCCGCGGATCCCCTTTTCCGGTGCTCCATTTTTTTTATAATACTGCGCAAGAATGCGACAAGGGGACGAATCGATGCGAAAAACGCTGCTGCTGTGGCTGCTAATGCTGCTCCCGCTGGGGGCCTATGCACAAGCGCGCGGACTGCCGGATTTCACCCCATTGGTGGAGCAGGAGGGACCGGCAGTAGTCAATATCAGCACTGCGCAAACGGTGCGCGCTGAGTCGCAGATACCGAATCTGGATGAGAATGACCCGCTTTTCGATTTCTTCCACCGCTTCATTCCGCCCGATCAAGGCCGGCGGGAGTTTTCGACTCGCTCGCTGGGGTCGGGGTTCATCATCGACTCCAATGGCTACATTTTGACCAACGCGCATGTCGTCGCCGGCGCCGACGAGATCACCGTGCGCCTCACCGACAAACGCGAATTCAAGGCCAAGGTCATCGGCACGGACAGGCGCACGGACGTGGCTCTGATCAAAATCGACGCCAACGGCCTGCCGGTAGTCAAGCTCGGCGATCCGAACAAACTCAAGGTGGGTGAATGGGTGCTTGCCATCGGCTCGCCTTTTGGTTTCGACAACACCGTTACCGCCGGCATAGTCAGCGGCAAGGCGCGCTCCCTGCCGCAGGAGAACCTGGTGCCCTTCATCCAGACCGACGCCGCGGTAAACCCGGGCAACTCGGGGGGGCCGCTGTTCAATCTGCGCGGCGAAGTGGTCGGCATGAACTCGCAGATCTACAGCCGTACCGGCGGCTATATGGGCCTGTCGTTCGCCATCCCGATCGATATTGCGATGGATGTGCAGAATCAGTTGCGCAACAGCGGCCACGTCAGGCGCGGGCGCATCGGCGTGGTGATACAGGAAGTGACCAAGGAACTGGCGGATTCCTTCGGCCTGGCGGCGCCCCAGGGGGCTTTGGTCAACGCCGTCGAGAAGGGTGGCCCGGCGGACCAGGCCGGGATCAAGGTGAGCGACATCATCATCACGTTCAACGGCAAGAATGTCAGCAGATCGGCTGAACTGCCGCGTATCGTCAGCGCTACTCATCCTGGCAGCAAGGTGAACATGGCGGTGTGGCGCGGAGGGGCGATCAAGGAATTGAGCGTGACCGTGGGCGAGATTCCCGCGGATACGATGGCAAGCCGCGAAAGCCGGCGCGCGAAGCCGGCCGAGGCGGTGGCCAACCGGCTCGGGCTGGTGCTGTCGGAATTGTCGGCTGAGCAGCGCAAGGAACTCGGCATCGCGAACGGCTTGCTGGTGGACGCGGTGCGCGGCCAATCCCGTGTGGACATTCGCAAGGGCGATATTGTCCTCGCGCTGATCCACAAGGGTGTCAATACCGAAGCCAAGAGCGTGGCGCAGTTCAACAAGGCGCTGGACACCATCGACAAAGCAACGACGGTCACCTTGCAGGTGCGTCGCGGCGACAACCAGCGTTTCGTCCCCATCAAGGGCCTGGACGGTTAGTGAGGGCGCTGCGCTGATGCGATCCGGGGAGGAGAACGCGAGAGTGCGGCTTACGCTCTATGGCCGCAGCTACTGCCACCTGTGCGATGATATGCTCGCCGCGCTGGTGCCGCTGCTCGACGAGTCCGGCGCCGCGGTGGATGTGGTCGACGTCGACAGCGATGCCGCCCTGGAGCAGCGTTTCGGCATGCTGGTGCCGGTATTGCTGCACGTCGATACGGAACTGTGCCACTATCATCTGGATAGCGCTAAAGTCCGTGCTTATTTGGCTAAAATCCGTTAAAATACTGGACGTTATTCTTCAAAGGGTGCCATGCCGGCACCCTTTTTCATGATGCAGCACATCCGCAATTTTTCCATCATCGCCCACATAGATCACGGCAAATCGACGCTCGCCGATCGATTCATCCAGCTGTGCGGCGGACTGTCGGAACGCGAGATGGAAGCGCAGGTCCTTGATTCCATGGACCTGGAGCGAGAGCGCGGTATCACCATCAAAGCGCAGACCGCCGCTCTGCAGTATAAGGCGCGCGATGGAAACATCTATAACCTGAACCTGATCGACACCCCGGGGCACGTCGACTTTTCCTATGAAGTGTCGCGTTCGCTCGCCGCCTGCGAGGGTGCTGTGCTGGTGGTGGACGCTTCGCAGGGCGTGGAAGCGCAGACGGTAGCCAACTGCTATACCGCGATCGAGCAGGGCGTCGAAGTGCTGCCGGTGCTGAACAAGATCGATCTGCCTTCGGCCGACCCGGAAGGGGCGATACGCGAAATAGAGGACGTGATCGGTATCGATGCCAAGGATGCGCTGCGCGTCAGCGCCAAAACGGGCGAGGGCGTGCAGGACATTCTCGAGGCCGTCATCGCGCGCATTCCGCCGCCGAAGGGGGACCCCGAAGCGCCGCTGAAGGCGCTGATCATCGATTCGTGGTTCGACAACTATGTCGGCGTGGTCATGCTGGTGCGGATGATGGACGGGACGCTGTGCCCGAAAGATAAAATACTGCTCATGTCCTCCGGCACCGCGCACCTGTGCGAGCAGGTCGGCGTGTTCACGCCCAAGTCGCAGGTGCGGGCGCGGCTCGTGGCGGGCGAGGTCGGATTCGTCATCTCCGGCATCAAGGAACTACAGGCGGCCAAGGTGGGCGACACCGTCACCCTCGCCGAGCGTCCGGCGGCAGCGGCGCTGCCCGGTTTCAAAGTCATCAAGCCGCAGGTATTCGCCGGGCTGTACCCGGTCGAAGCCAACCAGTACGACGTGCTGCGCGATGCCTTGAACAAGCTGAAACTGAACGATGCCTCGCTGCAATACGAACCGGAAGTGTCGCAGGCGCTCGGCTTCGGCTTTCGCTGCGGCTTTCTCGGTTTGCTCCACATGGACATCGTGCAGGAACGCCTGGAGCGCGAGTACGACCAGAACCTGATCACGACGGCGCCGACGGTGGTATACGAAGTGCTTCTGCGCGACGGCACGCTCGAGCGGGTGGAGAATCCGGCCAAGATGCCCGATGTTTCGCGGATCGATGAGATACGCGAGCCCGTCATCACCACTACCATCTTCGTGCCGCAGGAGTACGTCGGCGCGATCATGACGCTTTGCACGCAAAAGCGCGGGGTGCAAACGAACATGCAGTACACCGGCCGGCACGTAATGCTGACCTACGAACTGCCGCTGTCCGAAGTGGTGATGGACTTCTTCGACAAGCTCAAATCGGCGAGCCGCGGCTACGCGTCGCTCGACTACGAATTCAAGGAATACCGCGCCTCCGACGTGGTGAGGCTCGACATCCTGATCAACGGTGAGCGCGTGGACGCATTGTCGCTGATGGTGCACCGTGACAGCAGCCGCTACCGCGGGCGCGAACTGGTATCACGCATGCGCACCCTGATACCGCGGCAGATGTTCGACGTGGCGGTGCAGGCGGCGATCGGCGCCAACATCATCGCGCGCGAAACGGTCAAGGCGCTGCGCAAGAACGTGCTGGCCAAATGCTACGGCGGCGATATCACGCGCAAGAAGAAGCTGCTGGAGAAGCAGAAAGCGGGGAAGAAGCGCATGAAGCAAGTGGGCAACGTGGAAATCCCGCAGGAGGCCTTCCTCGCCATCCTGCAGGTCGATTAAGGAAACCAGATGAATTTCGCACTGCTGCTGTTCAGCCTGCTGGTGATCACCGGCATCGTCACGGCTCTGGATGCCGTTTATTTCGGCAGACACCGTGCCGCCGGGTCGAAGGAGCCTTGGTGGATCGAATATCCGAAGAGTTTCTTCCCGGTGATCCTGATCGTGTTTCTGGTCCGTTCATTCGTGGTGGAACCGTTCAAGATTCCTTCCGGTTCGATGATTCCGACACTGCTGGTGGGCGATTACATCCTGGTCAACAAGTATACGTACGGCATTCGCCTGCCGATACTCAATACGAAGATCATCAGCATTCACGAGCCCAAACGCGGCGACGTGATGGTATTCCGCTACCCTGATGATCCGTCGGTAGACTACATCAAGCGGGTGGTCGGCCTGCCCGGAGACAAGATCGCCTACGAGGGCAAACGCCTTACCATCAACGGGCACGAGGTGCCCGAGCATTACACGGGAGACTATTTGCTTAAAGACAGAATCGAATACCTCAAGGAATATACGGAGACGCTGGGCAAGGTCAAGCACTCGATCCTGCTCGATCCGAGCGAGCCGGCTGCTACGACATATGTAAAACAGTACCCGGACCGGCAAGATTGCATTTACAATAATAACGGCGTGATGTGTACGGTTCCGCCGGGGCATTACTTTATGATGGGCGACAACCGCGACAACAGCAGTGACAGCCGGGTCTGGGGTTTTGTGCCCGAAGCCAATATCATCGGCAAGGCGTTTTTCATCTGGTTCAACTTCAGTCAACTGGGGCGCTTCGGCCGTCTTAATTAGGGAGCTACGCAATCATGCGGAATAGGCAACGTGGCATCAGTTTCCTGGTGATCTTCCTTATCGGCGTGGTGCTGGCCCTGGTCGCCGTAGGCGCCATGAAAATCGCACCGGCCTATGCTGATTACATGACCGCGAAAAAAGCCATCATGGAGGTCGCCGCAAGCGATGGAACCGGCAGTCCCAGCGACATACGCAGGGCATTTGCGCGCCAGGCCGATATCGACAATATCACCGATGTGGCGCCGGGGGATCTGGACATAAGCCAGGACGGCGGCAACGCCGTCATCTCGTTCGCCTACACCAAGAAAATCCCTTTGTTTGCCAACGTGTCGCTGCTGATCGACTTTGCCGCCAGCACTTCGCCGGGCGGCGGTGCGGACAGCCAGTAGCACCTTTACGCAGGCGCGATGGACTACGGGCCGCTACAGCGAAAACTCGGCTACAGCTTCGCACAGGCGTCTCTGCTGCAGCAGGCGCTGACCCATCGCAGCCACAGCGCCGCGCATAACGAGCGCATCGAGTTTCTCGGCGACAGCGTCCTCAATTGCTGCATCGCGGATGAATTGTACAGGCGATTCGGCGAGTTGAAGGAGGGTGAGCTGTCGCGTCTGCGAGCCAACCTGGTGCGACAGGAGACCCTGGCCGAACTGGCGGACAAGCTGGAACTGGGAACGTATCTGCGTCTGGGCGAGGGTGAACTCAAGAGCGGCGGTTTTCGCCGTCCGTCGATCCTGGCCGATGGCGTGGAAGCCCTGATTGGCGCAGTTTTCCTCGACGGCGGTTTCGCGGCGGCGCAGGGCGCGATCCGCGGTCTGTATGCGTCGCTGCTCGAACACATGGATCCGCACACCCTGGGCAAGGATCCCAAGACCCAGCTGCAGGAGCTGTTGCAGGCGCGCAAAATCGCGCTGCCGCAGTATGTCGTGGTCGCGACCAAGGGGGCAGCGCATAAACAGATGTTTCAGGTCGAGTGCCAGATCCCGCAATTGGCGATCCGCACCACCGGCTTCGGCGCAAGCCGGCGCATCGCCGAGCAGGAAGCCGCACAGCTCGCCTTTGCGCAGACGCCCAAGTGAAAGCCGCCGACTTTCGCTGCGGCACGATTGCCATCATCGGTCGGCCCAATGTGGGCAAATCGACGCTGCTGAATCACCTGGTCGGCGAAAAGATCAGCATCACTTCGCGCAAGGCGCAGACCACGCGCCATCGCCTCACCGGCATACTCACCAACGCGGACACGCAGTACCTGTTTGTCGACACGCCCGGCTTTCAAACAAAAAACGTCAGCGCGCTGAACCGTCTGATGAACCGCAGCGTTACCCATGCACTGCAGGACGTGGACCTTATCCTGGTGGTGATCGAAGCCGGGCGCATCAGCCGGGAAGACCGTCAGGTTTTCGAGCTGCTGCCGGCTGGGCGCCCCGCGATACTCGCGTTGAACAAGATCGACCGTCTGCCGGACAAGAAGCTCCTGCTGCCTCTGCTGGCGCAATTACAGGCTGAGCGCGCATTTTCGGACATCGTGCCGCTCAGCGCCAAGAGCGGGGAGCAGACGCCGGAACTGCTGCGTGCACTGCGCGCGCACCTGCCGCAACAGCCGGCGATTTACCCCGGGGGCGAGATCACTGACCGCAGCGAACGCTTTCTCGCGGCGGAACTGGTACGGGAAAAACTATTCCGTCAACTTGGCGACGAATTGCCTTACCGCGCCACTACGGTGATCGAAAAATTCGAGACCGAAGGCAGGCTGCGCCGCATCCACGTGGCCATTATCGTCGACAAGGCCAGCCACAAGGCGATGGTCATCGGCAAGGGCGGCGACAAGCTGAAGCTGATCGGAAGCGACGCGCGGCGCGACATGGAGAAGCTGTTCGGCGGCAAGGTATTCCTGCAAATCTGGGTCAAGGTCAAGCATGGCTGGGCCGACGACGAGCGTACGCTGAAGAACCTGGGTTTCGAGCCATGAGCGCGCGTGCGCGGCAGGACAACCAGCCCGGCTACGTACTGCATACCTACGCCTTCCGCGAAACCAGCCTGGTGGTGGAAGCCTTCACCCGCGCGCACGGACGCGTCGCCATGGTGGCGCGCGGCGCCAAGCGCCCGCGCTCGGCTTTGCGCGGCAGCATCATGGCGTTCCAGCCCCTTGAACTATCCTGGTCCGGACGTGGCGAGTTGCGACTGCTGCTGCGCGCGGAGTGGCAAGGCGGGCAGCAACGCCTGCAGGGCAGGGCGCTGCTGTGCGGTTTCTATCTCAACGAGCTGCTGTTGAAGCTGTTGCCGCGCGAAGACGCGCACGAGCAACTGTTCCTGGATTATCAGACCGCGCTCGCGCGCCTGGCCGCAGAACCCGAGCCCGGTGCGGTGCTGCGCCGATTCGAGAAGGCTCTGCTGCGCGAACTGGGCTACGCGCTGGCGCTGGAGGGCGCGAGCGGCGTGGGGATAGACCCAGGCAAGCTTTACGCCTACGAGCCCGAACGCGGACCGGTGGCGGTGAACGGCGCGGCGCAGGCCGGACTGGTGCTCTCGGGGCAAACACTGCTGGACATCGCCCATGATGAGTACTCGGATCCGTCGACGCTGCAGCAGGCAAAGGCGCTGATGCGCCTGCTCATCAGCCATCGTCTGGAGCAAAAGCCGCTCAACAGCCGACGCATATTCGAGGAGCTAAGACAGCTGTGATCGAACTCGGCGTAAACATCGACCATGTGGCCACGCTGCGCCAGGCGCGCGGAACCACCTATCCGGACCCGGTGCGCGCCGCCTTGCTGGCCGAGGGCGCCGGCGCCGACGCCATTACTTTGCATTTACGCGAGGACAGGCGTCACATCCAGGACCGCGACGTCGAGACGCTGCGCGCGCAGCTGAAAAAGCGCATGAATCTGGAATCGGCAGTGACGCCCGAGATGCTGCAGATCGCGCTGCGCATCCGCCCGCACGACGTCTGTCTGGTGCCGGAGCGGCGCATGGAGCTGACCACCGAGGGCGGGCTGGACGTGGCGAGCCAGTTCGAGCGCGTGCGCGATGCCTGCAAACTGCTCGGCGATTCCGGCATTCGCGTGTCGCTGTTCATCGATGCCGACAATGCCCAGATCGACGCGGCCAAGGCAGCCGGCGCGCCGGTGATCGAGCTTCACACCGGCCATTACGCCGACGCGGCCGGGGCAGAACAACAGCTCGAGTTCGAGCGTATCCGCCAGGCCGTCGAATACGGCAAGCGCATCGGCCTGAAGGTCAACGCGGGCCATGGCCTGAACTACGACAATGTAGCCCCGGTCGCCGCCATCTCGGATATTGCCGAACTCAACATCGGCCACGCGATAGTGGCGTATGCGGTTTTCGCCGGCTGGGAGGCGGCGGTGCGCGAAATGAAACGGCTGATGACCGAAGCGCGGCGCGCGTGATCCTGGGCACTGGCACCGACCTGATCGACGTGCGCCGCATCGAGCGTGCGCTGGCGCGCTTCGGCGAGCGCTTCGCCCAGCGCGTCCTGGTGGAGGACGAATACCGGCGCTTCCGTGCGCACTTGAAACCGGCGCATTACCTGGCCAAGCGCTTTGCCGCCAAGGAAGCGTTTTCGAAAGCCATGGGCACCGGTATCCGTTTTCCGGTCAATTGGCATAATGTCAGCGTCGCCAATGAACGTTCGGGCAGGCCCTATCTGAAGTTCTCCGAGCCGCTGGCCGCGCTGCTCGAACAACGCGGCATCAGCCGGGCGCACTTGAGCCTGAGCGACGAAGTCGAGATGGCCTGCGCTTTCGTCGTCCTCGAAGGTGAAGACCATGAATGAAGACCGCGGGAAGGTGGACTTGGGTCCGGTGATGCTCGACCTTGCGGGAACAGAGTTGAGCGCTGCCGAAAGCGCCGTGTTGCGCCACCCCTTGGTCGGCGGCGTGATCCTGTTTTCGCGCAATTACCGCTCGCCGCAGCAACTGTGCGAACTGACTGCTGCGATCCGTTGCCTGCGCCGGCCCGAGCTGCTCATCGCAGTCGATCACGAGGGCGGCCGGGTGCAGCGTTTCCAGGAAGGGTTTTCGCGCCTGCCGCCGATGCGGCGACTGGGCGAGGCCTGGGACCGCGACCGCGCGGCGGCGCTCGCTGCGGCGCGCGACATCGCCTATGTGCTGGCAAGCGAACTCCTGGCCTGCGGCGTCGACTTCAGCTTCACCCCGGTGCTCGACGTGGATTTCGGCGCAAGCGGCGTGATCGGCGATCGCGCATTTCACTCCGACCCGGTGGCGATCGCGCAACTGGCGGCGGCCCTGATCGCGGGCCTGCGCGAAGCCGGGATGGCCGGCGTGGGCAAACATTTTCCCGGACACGGTCATGTGCGCGCCGATTCCCATCTTGCGCTGCCGGTCGACGAGCGCAGCTACGCCGAAATCGAGGCGGCGGATCTGCTGCCGTACAAGGCACTGATCGAGCAGGGGCTGTCGGCGGTGATGCCGGCGCACGTGATCTATCCCAGCGTTGATGCGCAGCCGGCCGGATTTTCGTCCAAATGGTTGCGCGAAATCCTGCGCACCCAACTGCAATTCGAAGGCATGATATTCAGCGACGACCTGTCGATGGAAGGCGCAAGTGTCGCCGGCGGCCTGGTGGAACGTGCGCACGCCGCGCTAGGCGCCGGCTGCGATATGGTGCTGGTGTGCAATGCGCCGGGATCTGCGCGCGAACTGCTGGCCGGGCTCGGGTCCGGCTCTATCAACCGGCGCCGTGCCGAGGCCATGCGCGGCGCGCGCCTGCCGCCGGGCCTCGGTGCGCTGCGCTCGAATGCCCGCTTCGCCCTGGCCAAGGCGGCGCTGGACCGTTTCGCCGCCGCGTTCGCTTGAGCCGCGAACCTCCGAACGGGCAGCATTTCGTGTCCGACAGTTTCAATCTCGATTGCCGTGACTGCCCGCGGCTCGCCGGCTTTCTCGATCAGGTGCGGCGCGACCATCCGGACTACCATGCACGGCCGGTACCCGCGTTCGGCGATCCGGCAGCGCAATTGCTGGTCGTGGGCCTCGCACCGGGCATGCACGGCGCCAATCGCAGCGGACGGCCGTTCACCGGCGATCATGCGGGCATCCTGTTGTACCGCAGCCTGCACCAGTTCGGCTTCGCCAGCCGTGCCGAATCGGTGGCCGCCGATGATCCACTCGTATTGAAGAATTGCCGCATCAGCAACGCGGTCAAATGTCTGCCGCCGCAAAACAAGCCGCTGCCGCAGGAGATCCGCTGCTGCAATCGTTATCTCGCGACCGAATTGCGCCAGCGGCCGCCGCGCGTAATCCTGGCCCTGGGCAGTGTCGCGCACCAGGCGGTGCTGATGGCCTGCGGGCTCAAGCGCGCGAGCTTCAAGTTCGCGCATCACGCGGTGCACCGGCTGCCGCCCGGTCCGCACGCGCCAGAGGGCTTCCTGCTCTACGATAGCTATCACTGCAGCCGTTACAATACGCAGACCAGGAGACTCACAGAAGCCATGTTCCACGCGGTATTGCGCGACATCGTTTCCGAGTTGGGGTCGCGGTGACGGCACCCGCCGATTCGGCGCCGGCCTTCGACGCGCACGCCCTGCTCGGCAGCCTGCCGCATTTGCCCGGTGTGTACCGCATGCTCAACGCCAGGAGCGACGTGCTCTACGTGGGAAAAGCACGCGACCTGAAAAAGCGCGTGAGTTCGTATTTTCAGAAGACTGCGCAGAGTCCGCGCATCGCCCTGATGCTATCGCAGGTGGCTGCAGTCGAAACCACGGTGACGCGCTCGGAGGCAGAGGCGCTGATCCTGGAAAACAATCTGATCAAGTCCCTTGCGCCGCGCTACAACATCCTGTTTCGCGACGACAAGTCCTACCCCTATCTGATGCTGAGCGGCCATGTGTACCCGCGCCTGGGTTTCCACCGCGGCGCGCTCGACGGGAAGAACCGCTATTTCGGGCCGTTTCCGCATGCCGGCGCGGTGCGCGAGAGCATCGCGCTGCTGCAAAAAATCTTCCGCCTGCGCACTTGCGAGGACTCCGTGTTCCAGAACCGCACGCGGCCCTGTCTGCTGCATCAGATCCGGCGCTGTTCTGCTCCCTGCGTGGGCCTGATCGATCGGGACAGCTATGCCGCGGACGCGAAGAACGCCGAACTGTTCCTACAGGGACGTGAAGACGACGTGCTGGAAGCTCTCGGGAAAAAAATGCAACAGGCGGCCGACTCGCAGCGCTACGAGCAGGCGGCGTTTTACCGCGATCAGATTCAGGCGCTATCGACGACGCAACAGAAGCAGTACGCCGAGAGCAGCACCGGCGGCGATGCCGATGTGATCGCCTGCGCCGAGGCTGGCGGCGCGGCCTGCGTCAACCTGGTGATGGTGCGCCAGGGGCGCCAGCTGGGCGACAAGAGTTTCTTCCCGCAAAATGCCGAGGACCGCACCGCTTCCGAGGTGCTGCAGGCTTTCCTCGCGCAGCATTACCTCAACCGGCAGCTGCCGCCGGTCATTGTGCTCGGGGCGGAGTTCGACGCGCAGGAGCTCGAAACCGCACTGGCGGAGCAGGCGGCACACCCTGTACTGCTGGTGACGCGGCCACAGGGGCAGCGTCGCGCCTGGCTCGAGATGGCGTGGAAAAACGCGCAACTTGCGCTCGCGCAGCGCCTGTCCCATGCGAGCAACCAGGAAGCTAGGCTCGCCGCCTTGCGCGAAGCCCTGGGATTGCCGGATACGGTGCAGCGCATCGAGTGCTTTGACATCAGCCATACCCAAGGCGAGGCGACGGTGGCCTCCTGCGTGGTCTACGACCGGTTCGATATGCGCAATTCCGAATACCGCCGCTACAACATCACCGACATCCAGGCGGGCGATGATTATGCCGCCATGCGCTCGGTGCTGCAGCGGCGCTACGAGAAGATTTCGCGCGGGGAGGGCGCCGTGCCGGACCTGATCCTGATCGATGGCGGCAAGGGCCAGGTGAAGGTGGCGAGGGAAGTGCTGGCCGAACTGGGCATGAACGACATTTTTCTCTTCGGCGTGGCCAAAGGCGAGGCGCGCAAACCGGGGCTGGAACAACTGATCTGCGCCGATGCGAGCAGCAGCATTCAGCTAGCGCGCGACAATCCGGGTCTGCACCTGATCCAGGCGATTCGCGACGAGGCGCACCGTTTCGCCATCACCGGCCACCGCGCGCGCCGCGGCAAGGCTCGGGTGACCTCGTCGCTCGAGGGCATCACCGGCATCGGCGCCAAGCGGCGCAAGGAGCTGCTGTCGCGCTTTGGCGGGTTGAGGGGGGTGATAGGCGCGAGCATCGACGATCTGGCCCAGGTGCACGGCATCAGCCGCAAGCTCGCGGAAAAAATTTACCGGGAACTGCACTAAGAATCGCTTGATTGAGGTATCTTGGCGTCTGGATACACGCTTTCGGGCTGCGGGGCGGAACGCTGCCCGGCATCACCGACGAGCGAGGAAACACGCACTTATTTGGATAGCCGCACATGCGTTTCAACGTTCCCAACGCGCTCACCTGGATGCGCATCGTGATGATCCCGCTGTTCGTGGGGGTGTATTACTTTCCGCCTAGTTTGCTCACCTTGCCGCACGAGAACCTGATTGCCACCATCCTGTTCGCGGTTGCCGCGCTCACCGACCTGCTCGACGGTTATCTCGCGCGCAAGTTGAACCAGGTATCCGCCTTCGGCGCTTTTCTCGACCCGGTCGCAGACAAGCTGATGGTGGCGGCAGCGCTGATCGTGCTGGTCGATCTCGGCCGCCTGAACGCGGTCATCGCGGTAATCATCATCGGCAGGGAAATCACCATTTCGGCGCTGCGCGAATGGATGGCTCAACTCGGTGCGGCGAAGAGCGTCGCCGTGTCCCTCGCCGGCAAGATCAAGACGGTGTCGCAAATGGTCGCAATCCCGATGCTGCTCTATCACAATGCGATCGGCGCATTCCTGCCGCAGCAGTGGGGCACTTGGCTGATCCTGCTGGCGGCCGGGCTCACGCTGTGGTCCATGTTCTATTACCTCAAGATGGCCATGCCCACGGTGCTAAAACATGGTTGATCGGGCATGCCAAAGCCCGGTATAATTCGCATCCTCATGCGGCAGTAGCTCAGTTG
>Ga0307377_10001507_pt1 | contig 29244 bp, 23 predicted proteins | sample TR3MG_FD_202535 | JGI IMG/M metagenome (GOLD analysis project Ga0307377, IMG submission 202535) | Soil microbial communities from Risofladan, Vaasa, Finland - TR-3 | ecosystem: Environmental > Terrestrial > Soil > Coastal area > Acid sulfate soil | place: Finland: Risofladan, Vaasa | collected... | reverse complement strand
GTAATTAATTATCTTATCGATAAACGTGTAAATACCTAAGATCATTAGGAGGTGGGCGGGGTATGCTTATCGTTTTGATAGAATATCGTGTCACTGACACAATCGAGAATTCAGCAATTCAGCCTCTTTTTGACATTTCGGCTGGTTGGCATGGATTTTGCACAGTTACAAGGGATAATATTAAGAGTAATAAACTTCACACTGCGACTTAGTGGCATAGAGATCGAATATATGTTGGGACGGAGGGAAATTTTATGGCTTATACAGTTGTGGGGAAAAGCGTTAACAAAGTAGATGCTATCGCCAAGGTGACAGGTAAGGCCAAATATACGAACGATTTTTTTGAAAGGGATATGTTAGTTGGTAAAATCCTGCATAGCCCTTATGCGCATGCGATTATCAAAACGATTGATGTGAGTCTGGCGAGGGCATTGCCAGGCGTGGAGGCTGTTTTAACGTATAAAGACCTACCGTGTATTAGCTATGCTACGTCATTTCCCGGTGTTATTGAGGATGTTTTAGAGGCTGAATCAGAGGTAGAACGGATAAAATTCGGCACGGCAGGACACCCCTATTCACTGGATCCCGGTCATAGGGACGTAGAAGACCGTCATATTTTAACGAAGAAAGCTCGTTTTGTGGGAGATGAGATAGCAGCTGTGGTGGCGACGGATGACCTTATCGCTGAAAAGGCTCTAAAGCTGATTGAGGTCGAATACGACGTGCTGGAGGCGTTAACGAGCACGGAAGCCGCGCTCAGAGAAGGCGCTCCTTTGATTCATGAAGGACGCGAACGAAATATCTTAGCGTCGGGTGGGTTCACGATCGGGGATGTTGAAGAAGCCTTTAAAGAATCAGATCATGTTTTCGAAGGTGAGTACGAAACAAGCATTGTTCAGCATTGCCATATGGAAAACCAAACTTCTTATGCTTATCAAGATACGGAGGGGCGAATCGTGATCGTCACCTCGACCCAGATACCTCAGATTGTGCGTCGAGTCGTTGCTCAAGCACTTGGGCTTCCTTGGGGTAGGGTACGCGTGATCAAACCGTTTGTCGGCGGTGGGTTTGGTAACAAGCAAGATGTTTGTATTGAACCTTTAAACGCAGCGATGACCTTAGCTGTGGGTGGGAGACCGGTGAAAATCGAACTCTCTCGGGAAGAGTGTATGATAGACACCCGAACTCGCCATGCCTTTAAGTTTAAGATTAAAACAGGGATCAACCAAGACGGAAAAATCAATGGAATATATATTTCCGCCATCTCCAATAATGGAGCCTACGCCTCGCACGGCCATTCCATTGCTGGTAGCGCTGGGGGAAAATTTCGGTATCTCTATCCGACGAAGGCGTTGAAATATGACCCCATGACGGTGTACACGAACTTGCCAGTTGCTGGGGCGATGCGAGGGTACGGGTGCCCGCAAATATTTTATGCTTTTGAATCTCATCTTGAAGATATTGCGAAACGGCTGAACATGGATTCCATCGAGATCCGCAGGAAGAACTTAGTGGAAGTTGGGTATGTGGACCCTGTTAGCAAAAATAAGGTCACGAGCTGTGGCATCCGCGAATGTATCGATAAGGGCAAGGCCTTAATTAAGTGGGACGAAAAAAAAGCCATATATAAAGAACAGAGTGGGGAGAAGCTCAGGGGATTGGGCATGGCTTGCTTCAGTTATGCATCTGGGACTTACCCAGTCGCTTTAGAGCTGGCAGGAGCTCGGATTGTCTTAAACCAAGATGGCTCGGTCCAACTGCAAATTGGGGCAACGGATACCGGACAGGGCAGCGATACTATCTTTGGCCAAATGGTGGCTGAAGTGTTGGGACTTCCCATGGATATGGTGCATGTTCTCTCTACTCAAGACACGGACATTTCCCCGTTTGATACGGGGTGTTACGCCTCAAGACAGACCTACGTTTCTGGAATGGCGGTCGAAAAGGCGGCGCTCGAAGTGAAGGGGAAGATTCTCGGTTTCGCAGCGAGTATGACGGATATTCAGGTGGATAGACTGGATCTTTTGGATCAAAAAATTGTCTATAAACATTCCAGGCAAAGCGTCCTGACGTTGGAACAAGTCGCCATGCAGTCGTATTACGATCGGGTCTTAGCAAAACCCATTACGAGTGATATCTCAAATAATGCCCGTATTAATGCCATTCCCTTTGGAGTAACCTTTGCCGAGGTGGAAGTGGATATCAAGACTGGAAAGATCGAGGTCTTGGAAATCTACAATGTCCATGATTCTGGGACGATCGTCAATCCAAAAATGGCTGAGGGTCAAGTACAGGGTGGGGTGAGTATGGGAATTGGCTATGCGCTGTCCGAGCAGTTGCTTTTTGATGAAGTAACTGGTAAACCCCTCAATAATAACTTACTGGATTATAAACTTCCTACCATTATGGATACGCCGGACATTGGTGTAGCCTTCGTGGAAACATACGAGCCCACCGGGCCCTTTGGCGTTAAATCCCTGGGAGAACCTCCGACCATTACCCCGGCTCCTGCGATTCGCAACGCGGTGTTGGATGCGACGGGTGTCGCCTTTAATCGGTTACCGATGAATCCACAACGGGTCTTCGAAGGTTTTAAAAAGGCTGGATTAATCTAGGAAGGCGGTGATGAGATGTACGATATTATAGGATATTATGAAGCGGAAACCGTCAGTGAAGCGACGGCGCTCCTTGCAGAAAATCCCAATCTGAGACTCATTGCGGGTGGAACAGACGTACTTATCAAAATGCACGGTGGACAGATTGAAGATGCTGAGCTCCTCAGCCTGCGTAAGATAAAATCCCTGGAAATTATTCGAAAAGCTGAGGATGGGACGATTGTCATTGGGGCGATGGCCACCTTCACTCAGGTTTTTCATGATCCTATCCTACGGGAATTGATCCCGATATTGACCGAAGCGGCCATTTCCATGGGTGGACCACAAATCAGAAATATTGCGACGATCGGTGGAAATGTCTGCAATGGAGCAACGTCTGCCGACAGCGCATCCTCGTTGTTTGCGCTCAATGCCCATTTGAAATTAGAGGATCATCAAGGGGAACGAGTTGTTCCGATCCGAGAGTTTTACCTTGGGCCTGGTAAGGTGGCGCTGAAACCTGGGGAAATCCTCACTGAAATCCTCATTTCCCCGGCCGATTATCAGGGATTCGGAGGGCGGTATATAAAGTTTGCTATGCGTGAAGCAATGGATATTGCCACGCTAGCCGTTTCAGTTATTTGCAAACTGCAAGGTAAAAAAACGTTTGACCAGGTTAGAATTGGGCTTGGGGTCGCGGGTCCAACCCCTTTGAGGTGTCTTGAGGCGGAAGCGTATGCCCAAGGAAAAGAAGTTTCGGTGGAAACTGTGGCGGAGATTGGAAAGCGAGCAGTTAACTCTGCCAAAGCGCGAACGTCTTGGCGAGCGTCGAAAGACTATCGGGAACATCTTGTGGAAGAACTCGTGCAAAGAGCCTTGAAAATAGCTGTTGTCAACGCGGGAGGTGCGGAACTTGTTTAAAAGAATAGCGTTTTCCGTCAATGGTAAAGCCTTCAATTTCGAAGTGGATATTCGAGAATCGTTGTTGGAAATGTTGAGAAATCGTCTAGGGTACACTGGAGCCAAAAAAGGGTGTGGGGTTGGAGAGTGTGGCGCGTGTAGTGTGCTCGTGGACGGTAAACCTTATGATTCCTGCATTTATCTGGCGGTCTGGGCGGACGGTAAAGCGATTACGACGATTGAGGGTGTGGCTTCAAAAACTGGGGAACTATCCCAGGTGCAAAAGGCGTTCGTCGATGAAGGGGCTGTGCAGTGCGGGTTTTGTACCCCTGGCCTGGTGCTAACCACCACGGCTATGGTTGATAGTGGCAAAGAGTATACTCGCGATGAGATTAAACGGGAACTCTCAGGCCATCTCTGCCGCTGTACAGGGTATCAGGGTATCCTGAAGGCTGCTGAAAAATCGTTAGATGGAAGCAACAACAGCAAGAAAGAATTGAGGAACGGTAATTATGAGTGATAAGATGACGCAAATTCCGTTTAAAAAATTGATTGATTGGGCGCTCATAGAATTCAAACAAAGTAAGACTATCTACGGCATTCCTGAGACGAAGTTCTTTAAAAAAACGAACGACCAGCTCATGCAACTTTTTGGAGAAACTATGGAGACGCCTGTCGGACCGGCGGCCGGACCGCACACCCAATTAGCCCAAAATATCGTCGCTTCGTATTTGAGTGGGAGCCGTTTCTTTGAGCTGAAATCCGTCCAAATTATGGATGAGCTCGAATTTTCTAAGCCTTGTATTCGGGCGGAGGACGAATGCTATAACACGGAATGGTCAACAGAACTGCCCATTATGGGTGCTTTCGGCGAGTACGTGAAAGCCTGGTTTGTGCTTCATGTGCTACAAAAAGAGCTCTTTTACCAAAGTAATCGTCAGTTTATGTTCAACATGAGTGTGGGGTATGACCTCAAAGGGATTCAATCCCCGAAGGTCGATCAATTTGTGGAAGGGCTTAAAGATGCGTCTGAAACAGCGATTTTCAAGGAATGCCAGGCGGTCTTAATTGAAGAATTAGGACGCTTTGAGCATATAGATCAACCCTTTGTTGAGACTATTTCTCCGAATATTTGTACGTCAATCACTTTATCGACCATGCATGGCTGCCCACCTGCAGAGATTGAGGCAATTATAAAATACCTGATCAGCGAAAAGAAACTTCATACGTTTGTGAAAATGAACCCGACCCTTTTGGGTTATGAGTATGTGAGAAACACCTTCGACAAGATGGGTTACAAGTATATTGAACTTAAAGAGGAGTCCTTTACGCATGACCTTCAGTTTGAGGACGGTGTGGCCATGTTAAAACGTCTTAAAGCTTTCGCACTAGACCATAAAAAAGACTTTGGTGTCAAGATGTCCAACACGTTGCCGGTCAAGATTACGAAATCGGAATTACCGGGAGAAGAGATGTACATGTCGGGACGGGCTCTTTATCCGTTGACGATTAATCTAGCGTACAAGTTGGCCTCTGAGTTCGAGGGAGATCTTAAGATTTCTTATTCAGGCGGAGCGGATGCTTTTAATATTGATCGAATCTTTGCGACTGGAATCCAGCCTATCACGGTGGCTACGACTCTGTTAAAGCCTGGGGCTTATACGCGCTTTAAACAATTAGCGGAGCTCTTAGATCCTTTGATGGGTAGTGAGGAGTCTAGTAAGCTAGATCTAGATAAATTGAAGGCTCTTGCAGAGAGTGCGTTTGAGGATGCTAATCATCGCAAAGAAAAGAGAGATCTTAGCAATCGTAAAACAGAGCTAAAGCTGCCAATTGTGGATTGTTTTCTGGCACCTTGTACTGTTGGGTGTCCCATCGAACAGGATATTCCAGAGTATCTTCGCCTAGTGGGTGAAAAGAGATATGAGGAAGCATTTGATGTTATTGTATCCAAAAACCCATTCCCCTTTATTACGGGGACGATTTGTATCCATAACTGTATGACGAAGTGTACTCGTTTGGACTATGATGAGTCTGTGCATATCCGGGGACAAAAATTGGTTGCTGCAGAACATGGATACGAGGGATACATGCAGAAGATTTCTCCGCTGAAGCCGTGGTCATCTGCCAAAGTTGCCGTTATTGGGGCAGGTCCGTCTGGACTTGCGGCTGCTTATTTCCTCGCCAGACGGGGCATGGAAGTTACTGTTTTTGATAAACGGTCGAAAGCTGGCGGTACAGTCGAATATGTAATTCCGGACTTTAGGATCTCTAGAGAAGCGATCATTAAGGACATTAAGCTCATTGAAAAAATGGGGGTTAAGTTCAAATTTGGGGTTGATCCGAACGTTTCCGTTACGGAGTACAAAGCCAAAGGGTTTCAGTATGTCTATCTAGCTATTGGTGCAGGCAAGACCAATGCTCTCGATCTAAAAGGGGATAGTAATCGGGTTATGGGGGCCATTTCGTTCTTAGAAGCCTTTAATGCGAACAGGGATACCTTGAAGCTTGGCAAGAACGTCGCCGTGGTGGGCGGCGGTAATTCCGCGATGGATGCAGCCCGAGCTGCCCTTAGAGTGAAAGGCGTAGAGAACGTGTATATCGTCTATCGCAGAACGAGAGACTATATGCCAGCGGGCAAAGAAGAATTGCACTATGCGGTTGAAGAAGGGGTTGTCTTCAAAGAGTTGCTTGCTCCGGTCTCTTTGTCTGAGGGTGTGCTGAAATGTCAGACGATGGAGCTAGGTCAAGCGGATGCTTCTGGACGAAGGAGTCCTGTTGCCAAAGCGGGTGTGTTTGAAGAATTACCAATCGATACTGTATTGTCGGCGATTGGGGAACTGATTGATTATGATCTGTTGAAGAGTAATGGAGTCGAAGTCGGGGACAAAGGTAGAATCCTGGTTAATGCCGAAACGCTGGAAACCAGTGTGAACGATGTCTATATCGGCGGGGATGCCCTCGTTGGACCTTGGACTGTGGTCGGAGCTATAAAACATGGCACGAAAGTAGCGAAAGCTATTCTGGAAAAAGAACGACTTGAGTTGAAACAAGAGTTTGCGTCACGGATCTCCTTCAATCAGAAAATACAGTTGTTAGAAATTGCCGAAAAGAAAGGAGTTCTGAAACCAGTCTTTGATTCTGAACAAGAATCAAGCCGATGCTTAGAGTGCAACAAAGTGTGTAATATCTGTGCGGAGGTTTGCCCAAACCGCGCCAACCTGATGATTCCAGTCAAGGGACACGGTTTAACGAATCTTAATCAGATCCTTCATGTGGACGGAATGTGTAATGAATGCGGCAACTGCGCGACCTTCTGCCCGTATTCCAGTGAGCCATACAAGGCTAAGTTAACGTTATTCTGGAGCGAAAAAGACTTTCAGGAAAGTTCTAACTCTGGCTTCCTGATCGTGGGGAAGGGCGCCGAGATGAACGTTACGCTTCGTCTTGCTGGGGAAATCATCAAGGTCAAGTTTGATGAAGCAGGTATCGCGGATGTGCCGATCGATGACTCAGTCGCGGCCTTTCTCTGGACAGTCATAAAACAGTATAGTTATTTGTATACAATTTAAAATAAAGCGGATAGAAAGTTAGATCATTTTTCACTATTTCCTAATTTTTAAATCTAGATGTCAAAGGGGTTTTAGGAAATGCCAGTCGATTTATCCGTGGATTTTTGCGGAATCAAACTCGAAAATCCCTTTATCTTGGCCCCCTCTCCCTGTACAGATCATCTCGATCTCTTGATACAGGCTTTCGACGCAGGTTGGGCCGGGGCAGTATTAAAGACGGTTGCAGTAGATTCAAGTATAGTAAGTCGAGTTTTCCCCTTGGTCATGAGTATTGAACAAGAGTCTGCATTTATAGGCCTTCAAAACATTGATCTCTTCTCTGAACATTCGGTAGAAGATATCGAACAAAACGTGCGTACATTAAAAAAACGTTTCCCGAATAAAGTAGTGATCCCAAGTATCATGGCCAGCACGAAGGAAGATTGGCAGTCGCTGGCGAAACGGTTTGTAGATGCGGGCGCAGACATTATTGAATGCAGTATTTGGTGTCCGCATGGTGCTGAGTGGAGTTTATGTACCATGGTTCAAGAGCCCATTGGGACGGAGCAAATCGCAAGTTGGGTGAAAGAAGCAGCCGGAGACGTTCCCGTTGTCATCAAATTATCCGCACAGGATTCCGATATTATTGCCACAGCGGTGGCGGTAGAACGCAGCGGTGCGGACGGAGTGTGTGCGATAAATACGTTAAAAAGCATTACTGGCGTTAACTTAGATACATTAATCCCCTATCCCAATGTAGCCGGGCTCTCAACATATGGAGGGCTTTCTGGACCGGCCTTGAAACCGATTGCTTTGCGCTGTACAGCGGAGATAGCGCAGAAAGTGGATCTGGATATAGCGTCAAGTGGTGGGATTACCACTTGGCAGGATGGTGCGGAATTCCTTCTTCTAGGGGCTAGTTCCTTGCAAATTTGTACCGCTGTTTTGCGTTTGGGCATTGGCATCATTCGTGAGCTTACCCTAGGTTTGGAAGGCTGGATGATAGAAAAGAGTTTTCAGAACATGACGGAGGTGATCGGACGGTCACTCCCTTATTTAGTGGGACATTCCCAGCTCCCGAGAGGAATCCAACTTGTATCTCAGATTCAAGCCGACGTCTGTAATGGCTGTGGAATTTGTTATACTGTTTGCCGAAGTGGTGGACATGAAGCGATATCGTGGGTGGAAGGGCTTCCACAGGTTATCATTAGTAAGTGTATTGGGTGTGGTATTTGCCGGGCGATGTGTTCTGGTAAGGCCATTATCTTGGTTCGACCCAATGAAGAACTTAGTACGCCTCAGGATGCCAATGATAATTACAAATTTAATGAAGGAGGATGAGGATCGATGCTTCTAATCGGTAATGGTACAGTGTTAACCCTAGGTAAAAGTAATCAGGTCATTCCAAAAGGTGGCGTTCTAATTCAAGACAGCAAGATTCAAGAAATCGGTTTAACGCAAGATTTGCAGACCCGTTTTCCAGACGCGGAGTTTATCGATGCTCACGGAAAACTGATCCTGCCAGGGATGATCAATACCCATATGCATCTCTACAGTACCTTCGCTCGGGGAATGGACTCCAAAAGTAACCCCCCAAAAAGCTTTAGAGATATCCTAGAAGGACTTTGGTGGAAACTCGATAAATTATTGTCTCTTGATGATGTTTATTATAGTGGACTGACTCCCTTAATTGAGTGTATCAAAACGGGTACAACGACGATTATTGACCATCATGCTAGCCCGATGGCTATCAAGGGAAGCTTGTCCATTCTTGCCAAGGCGGCCAAGGAAATGGGAGTTCGTGCCGCTTTTTGCTACGAGGTCTCAGATCGGGATGGCGAAGAGATTGCCCGAGAGGGTATTCAAGAAAATGTTGACTTTATCGCAGCGTGTCAGGCCAACCCTGACCCCATGGTCGCGGGGATGTTCGGGCTCCACGCTTCGTTAACCTTATCCGATAAAACCTTAGCTACGTGTAGTGAGGCAGCGAGGAGTCTCGGAGCCGGTTTCCACGTTCATGTTGCCGAGGGAATAGAAGATCTAGAAGATAGTCTCGCCAACTATGGAATGCGGGTGGTCGAACGTTTAGATAAATTCGGTATTTTGGGACCGAAGACCATTGCAGTACATTGTGTGCATACCGATGATCATGAAATCGACCTTCTCAAAGCTTCTCAAACCCAAGTAGTGCACAACCCGGAATCAAATATGGGGAACGCTGTCGGAGTAACACCCGTCCTGAAAATGCTTAGCCGTGGAGTTAAAGTAGGGCTTGGAACAGATGGGTATACGTGTGATATGTTTGAGAGTGCTAAAGTAGCGAACGTGCTTCATAAACATGCGGCCGCAGATCCAAGTGTTGCCTGGGGCGAAGTTCCACAAATGCTTTATGGAAATAACCCTGAGATTGCAGAAGAACTCTTTGGTGGGAAATTCGGGGAATTAGTCGAAGGAGTCTGGGCAGATGTTATTGTGGTGGATTATATGCCACCAACTCCTCTGGATTCCAATAATTGGACGGGGCATCTTCTCTTTGGGGTCTCTGGACGATCTGTTGAAACGACGGTGATTAATGGGCGAGTACGCATGCTCGACAGAAAACTCATAGACATCGATGAGGTTGCCATAGGGGAACGTTCGCGCGAATTGGCACAGAGCGTATGGAATAGAATTTGAGGTGATTTAAGTGAAGAATGTGTTGGGACTACGCTGTATTGACTGTAAGAAGGAATTCCCTGCTGAAGCAGGGACGTATACTTGCCCTTCTTGTGGCTCAAAGGGCGGCATTATGGAAGTCGTATACGACTATCGAGAGATCAACCGGATGACGACTCGTGAGCAACTAACCCAGTCTAAAGATTATTCAATCTTTCGTTATATGCCGTTTCTACCGATTCGCCCAGAGTCTGCCCGCCCCCATTTGAGAGTGGGCTGGAGCCCACTGTATAAACCGCAGGGGTTGGGGAAAAGTTTAGGGATGAGTAACCTGTATATCAAAGATGACGGACAGAATCCGACCGCTTCCTTGAAAGATCGGGCCTCGATTATTGCAGTAATTAAAGCAGCTGAGGAAAAGGCTCCGACGGTTGCTTGTTCTTCAACGGGTAACGCGGCATCATCCTTGGCTGGAAGCGCTGCTGCCATGGGCTTAAAGAGTGTAATCTTTGTACCGAGCCGTGCTCCGCAAGGGAAGATCACTCAATTGCTGATCTTTGGAGCTACAGTGATCAGTGTTCAGGGGTCATATGAAGACACCTTCCGACTATCGGCAGAGGCGATTGATCGCTTTGGTTGGTACAACCGGAATGCGGCCATCAACCCTTACCTTGTTGAAGGTAAGAAGACGGTTGCTTTGGAGATTGCGGAGCAATTAAACTGGGAAGTGCCTGACTGGGTGATCCTTTCCGTCGGAGACGGCTGCACTATAGCAGGGGTCTGGAAAGGCTTTAAGGATCTCTATCAAGCTGGGTGGATTAATCGTTTGCCTAAAATAGCAGGAGTTCAGTCTACAGGCTGTTGCCCACTCGTCGATGCCTTCTTGGAAGACCGACCATGGACTCCGAAGGAAGAGAACACCATCGCCGATAGTATTGCAGTCGGTGTGCCACGTAATCCAGATAAGGCCTTAAATGCTGTCCGCGAATCGGGTGGCATGATGGTTGCTGTATCCGATGAAGCGATCATGGAGGCGATGCGCGAACTGGGTAGAACCAGCGGTATTTTCGGGGAACCAGCCGGCGTGACTGGAACGGCTGGCCTTAAAGTTCTGGTGGAAAAAGGGATTATTGGAGCCGACGAAAAAGTAGTTTCTATTGTCACAGGTAATGGCTTAAAGGATGTACAGAATGCGATTAAAGCCGTGGGTGAACCCATCAAAGTCGAGCCTTCGCTGAAAGAATTGTTAGTGAAGTTGGATGGAGTAGTGCGAACTACGAAATAAAGGAGATAACAGAATGAAAAACTTAATCGATTTAACCATTAATGAGGAGCAACTTAAGAAAACGGTGCAGAGTGTTAAAGAGAAAAACGTCGTTATTCCAACCATGGCGCAAATGAAGGATCCTAACAAGATACCTGCATCAGTAAAAGAAAAGTTGAAAAAGACTAGTCTATGGGATGTTGACCCCATTAATTTGTTCAGAATTTCTTGGAAAAATCAGCCTGTAAAAGAAGGCGGATTATACAATGAACTACCAAACTATGTAGAAATTCCTTCTGAAATATCAGGGGTTAAAGCAAGAATTATTGCTATGTCAGGAAAGTATTTTCCAACCGGAGCTCACAAGGTTGGAGCCAGCTTTGCTTGTTTAGTTCCTCGTTTAGTTACTGGACAATTTGATCCAAATTATCATGAAGCAGTTTGGCCTTCAACAGGAAATTACTGCCGTGGTGGGGCCTATAATTCTGCCTTGTTAGGGTGTAAGTCCATTGCTATTTTACCAGAGAATATGAGTAAAGAACGTTTTGAATGGCTGAAAACAGTCGCCGGAGAAGTTATCGCTACGCCAGGTTGTGAAAGTAACGTCAAGGAAATTTACGATAAAACCTGGGAACTCAAAAGAACCCGAGATAATGTTGTGATCTTTAATCAGTTCGGAGAACTTGGCAATCATTTATGGCATTATGAAGTCACGGGTAATGCAATGCATGATATTATCAAAGCTGAAATCGGTCCGAAGGGAAAACTTGCGGGGGTATGCTTAACGTCAGGTTCTGCTGGCACACTAGGGAGCGGAGACTACTTAAAAGATCAATTCCCACAAGCTAAAATTGCGGTTGGTGAAGCATTGCAATGCCCAACGTTACTGAACAATGGTTTTGGTGACCATAGAATTGAAGGGATCGGGGATAAACATATCCCTTGGATTCATAATGTAAAAAATACAGATATGGTGATCGCCATTGACGATAATAATAGTTTGGGTATGTTCCGTCTCTTTAATGAACCTGCTGGACAGGACTATTTAAGAGAGCAAGGGATTTTTGAAGAGGTCATTGCTAAGCTTTCCTGGGTTGGGATTTCCGGCGCGGCAAATATCATATCCGCAATAAAATTCGCCAAATACTATGAGTTAACGGAAGATGATATTGTCATAACTGTCCTGACGGATTCTGCAGAAATGTATCAGTCGAGATTGCAAGAAATGGAAGCAGAAAGAGGCGCCGAATATAGTTCGCTTGATGCTGCCATTGACCATAACCGATATATTTTGGGTGTAAGAACCGACAGTATGGAAGAGTTAAATTACCAGAGCAAAAAGCGCATTCATAACCTCAAGTACTACACTTGGATTGAACAACAAGCGTATGATTTGGATGAGCTGAATGCCCAGTGGTACGATTATGATGAATACTGGGGCAAGTTGCATCAAATGGGTCCGGAACTCGATAAACTGATTGAACAGTTCAATGAACGAACTGGTATCTAAACAGTAGGCCTCCTAAAAGGTAGCACCTTGGCCTTGTTTTTCTTAGGTACTGGATCGCTGCTACAAGATTCACACCCTCCGCCACAGCCTGTTTTACTGCCAATAAATATTTTGCGCCAAGACACCTGCCACTTCTCATCTGCTTGCTCTACCTTGGTCTCCACTTCATACTGGGGGACACGTTGTTGATTGGCTAACCTCGCTTCCGTTGTAGCAACAATATTTGCAATTTTTAATGCTTGTTTCTCAGAGTCATAGAGTGTCTGTATTTCTACCCATTCCATTATTTCCATCATGAATCGCTCCTTTAATGAACCAATACTATTTCTATAATAACCACTTAATCAAAGAGATTGCAAGATGTTGGCAAAAATACTAAGCAATATAATCACTCGAATATAGTTTCTTTAATTAAGTATCAAATTATGGTAATATATAGAAGAACGTGAATGGGAGGGTTGTGTTATGTCTTTACCAAAAGAAAATAAAAAACAAACCTACGCTGATTACTTAACATAGCCGGAAAATGAACGATGGGACTGCCAAGCAGGACAGGGTAGTAAAATTCAACAGGTACGAAAAGGCGGGCGTTAAAGAATATTGGATCGTAGAACCTGCACTGTAGATTTAATACCAGTGTTTGAAGGCATTCCAAATAATTGATTACAGGAAAGTGGTTAGAGGCAGTGGTTCTGTAAGAACTACTGCCTCGTTTTTGTAGAATGACCAAATCGCATATTTACATTCTTGTTACTTATCTTTACTACGTGTTATCCAAGACGAAAACGTCTCGTAAAATTGTTTTGATTTACCCGTCCTAATAATCTTTTCATACATCTCAGGAGCTTGTTCCTCAATTGCTTTTACTTTATCTTGTATATTATTAGATGATCCTGTAATAACTTGATACTTTTCGCATAACAGTTCATTTTTTCTTTGTATGATCCGATCCGTGACTGGTGTTCGTGTTATCGGTGGTGGTGTATGCGTGTTACCAAATGTGAAACTTACTGTAGCGCCATTTCTCGTAAATTCATCTAAAGGATAGCCTGCATCCCATAATCCATTCACAAACGCATCACGCATCATTACATTATGCAACGTAATAGTTATATCCATAGTTAGTTCTGAAGGGTCTGAAAACTCACCAAGTTTAAAACCTGTTAGCCACCAGTGTTGTCCTTCTCTTGTAAAGAGTGTGTTACCGTTCTTTTTTAAAGTATAGGACATTTTTAATAGATCGGTATTGCTTACACAATCATAATACGCCCCACGTAAAAAACCAAGGATATTTAGATCATTTGCTTTTGTATAGACCCCTATCTCGGCACCAGTTACTAAATCATACTGACCCTTCCAAAAGCCAATCATCCATTTTTTTCCGAGATATTCAAAGTGAATTGGTTCACAATCAATTATCATCCCCATAGGCGCAGCCAATTCATCATAAAGGCGACAATACCCTATATCTCTCTGCCACGGATCCATGGTTGAATAAAAGATGTCCTGTTTTGGATCGTATGAATAACCAGCAATTTCTATGGCTTTATCCAGTTCGTCATTACCCGTCCCCTCAGGTACGACGCTGAAATCGTCACCGTTTCTCCAGTTGACAGTTTTGCCCTTAGACTTTATTATCTGAACGGACATGCGAATCGCCCCCTCAGTACATATTATTTAGTCGATGCATAGTATGGTGCATAGATTTTTGTATTTGTTGACTAAATGTTTTAGGAGGGGAACATTTTGCAAAGAGATGCCCATTACTATGCTATTTTAGCGTTTTGTCGAGCATGTGGTTTTAATAAAGAAAGCGCCTATGTAATTGCATATGCTTCACAGTTTGTGGATGATGCTAAAATCAATCTTATGTTTTTGAATAATACGAGTGATATTATTGAGCATGATATTGTTGGCAATAAGCCGGCTTTTTTTAATATGGCGACTTGCCATTCTTACTTTCGAATTAAAACATTTAACTACGAGGCTATGGTAAACAACACTATTGCCTTTCATTTTGTTCCAGGCTGTCAGGGTGAGAACTTTACAAAAAAGCTCCGTTGTAAAGAAGAAGCTCCAATAATTCTAGATATCTTAGAAGATGTGTTCATTGAGGATGACTTGATTAAGCTAGGTATCATTTTGCATGCGTACGCAGATTCCTATACTCACCAAGGGTTTAGTGGGATGTTGAGTAAAGTCAATGATATTAAGAACTGTGAAGCAAAGAATAAAGTGAACTTAGGGTTGTTTTACAAAATACTGAATTTCTTTGCGCAATTTAGTCGGAAACAATATGAAAAATTATTTGATCGTATTATGCCTGCCTACGGACATGGTCAAGCTTTGGAATTTCCAGATATCCCTTACTTGGTGTGGTCGTATGAATATGACGATAGTGACGAATTCAATGGTTCTTATCTGAAGGTCCAGATCGATAATAAGGCAAGATTTAAACGAGCTTTTAATAACATCAGAAAACATTTGGAGAATTACTTGATAAAACATCCTCAATACTTTGATAGTGAGCTAAGGTTTGATAATTTCGATCTTCTTATAAATACGCTCGTATCGGAAGATTTCCAAGACAATAAAAGGGAGATGAATTGGAAAGGACTTTTAATTGAACAGGGATTATTTAACAACGCTGACCTAGATTCAATAATCTACGACGAAAATAAATGGTTGAAAGAAGCATTTAGTAATTTTGACCAGGAGGTTTTTGATAATCGGACAGTGGAGGGAGTTCAATTAGCTGATAACTTTTTGAATTCTAACTGGTATTATTTTTATCTCGCGGTTAAATGGTACAAGATAAAATTCTTCGAATACTGTACCAAGTATCAATTAAACATTCCTAATTAACGTATAGCCTTTAGAACTGTAGTGTAGCCATCCATGGCTGCAGGGACACTCGGCCATCCTTGGCCAGCGCGACGTACTTGTTGAAGGTAAGGTGCGCTTTTTTTTCATATAATGAACTTAATTTCTTATTTACAATAGGCAATAAGCGAAATGAGACAGAAAATTGTATATAATATAATTTAAAGTAAACTAATTTTAGGGGTAAAACATGTATCAACTTAGCGATATTAAGTGCACGGTACAAACGACTGCAGATGCGATTGCTGCAGCTCTGAAAATTGAAGTTGAAATTGCAGATGCCGATCTTATACGGGTTGCCGGGACGGGAAAATATAAGAGCCGATGCGGTTTCCCGATGGATGATGGTTTTGTATACAAGCATGTGATGACAACGGGGACAGCGGTTATTATTGACAATCCCGGATTTAATGAACTCTGTCAGCCTTGTCCATGCAGAGGAAAATGTCAGGAGTATGCAGAAGTTGCTATTCCCATTCGTGTAGAAGACCAAATTATTGGGGTGATTGGTTTAGTGAGCTTTGATGAGGAGCAAACTAAGCGTCTAATGGACAATAAGCGATCCCTTTTGATCTTCTTGGAAAAGATGGCCGAACTCCTTGGCGGAAAGGTTGTTGGAAATCAGCAAAACCATGAACGTGAACTGATGACGAGCCAGCTGCTCACTGTGTTAAATCTCTTGCATGATGGGATTTTACTGATCAATGATCAGCAGCAAGTGACACATTACAATACTTTAGCCGCTAAATTACTGGACATTGATACCAGACAAGAACTAGTTTTGTACCAATTGTTGGAAGATAAAAGGCTATGGTTTGCCGTGGAACGTGGGGAACCGTTTTCTGGTCCGATTCAAGGAAAGAGGGTTGCCACCCAACTTTATTGTGATGTTGTTCCTATTAAAAATAATGGAGTCATCGAAGGCGCAGTAATCTCTGTAAAAGACATTAAGCAAATTAAGAAGTTGGTCAAAGAAGCAACTGTCAGTGAGATCGAAACTCATTTCTCACAAATTATTGGCGATTCTCCTAAAATGAAGGCACTTAAAGCAATGGCTTTGCACGTGGCTCCGAGTAAAGCGACGCTCTTGATTCAAGGAGAAAGCGGCACAGGAAAAGAACTGTTAGCTCGAGCAATTCATCAGAGCAGTAAACGAAAAGGGCATGCCTTTATTGCCATAAATTGTGGGGCTATTCCCGAAAATCTACTAGAAAGTGAATTGTTCGGATATGAAGAAGGGTCGTTCACGGGCGCCAGACGGGGTGGCAAACTAGGCAAATTTGAGCTTGCACACAACGGGACGATCTTTTTAGACGAAATCGGGGACATGCCGCTACACTTACAAGTCAAAATCCTAAGAGTCTTGCAAGAAAGAAGAATTGAACGCATTGGTGGTACGCGATCTATTCCCGTGGATGTTCGAATAATCGCCGCAACGCACCGAAATTTAGATGAAATGGTAAAAACGGGAGAGTTTAGAGAAGATCTCTATTACCGTTTAAATGTAATTCCTTTAACAATTCCGCCGCTCCGTGAACGTCTAGAGGATGTGCCGATTTTGGTTCAATTCTACTTGGATTATTATGCAACGGTAACTGACAGGTCAGTTAGCGGAATCTCCCAAGAAACTGTATATATACTGGCTAATTATCAGTGGCCAGGTAATGTGCGCGAACTGGGTAATGTTGTTGAATACTGCGTTACAATGGTGGCAGGGGGGAGAATTACAGCCGACATTTTGCCACAGCGAATTAAAACGGTACTTAAACCCGAATCCCAAAATTTATCCTTAAACTTAAAGCTGTTAGAGAGGGAAACAATCATGAAGGCCTTAACTCTGGTCGATAGCGAGGGGCATAAGGATGATGCGGCAAAATTACTGGGGATTAGCAGAGCAACCCTCTATCGAAAAATTAAAGATTATCAAATTGGTGAAACTAAGACTTTTTATTAGATAGCAGGGATGATGAGAACTAAAATACCATAGGAATTGTGTATCAAATATAGACAATCGTATCAAAATGAGACTGGAAACACAGAGTATTGAAGCGGCTCTGTTTTAAGAAATAAGTTTTGTCAGCTCCATAAAATTACGTCTCAATTTGAGACTATGCCAGAGTATAGAATGATGAAATTGATGAAGAAATGCCAATTAAAATGATGCTACAGAAAGAATTTATGTATTTAAACTATTTGGTATTGTTCTTGCATTTAATATAGAACCTGAATGATCGTGCTATGCGGCATGAACAGACTTTATCAACAATAAACCAAGAGTAGCGAAAGGGGAATTTAGTTTTGGATACTAATTCTGCAAAAGTTCTTGACCTTGCCAAAAAATATCAACCAGAAATGAGTCGGTTTTTACGGGATCTTATAGCCATCCCTAGCGAAAGCTGTGATGAAAAGAAAGTCGTCCTACGCATCAAGGAGGAAATGGAAAAAGTAGGATTCGACAAAGTAGATATTGACCCAATGGGTAATGTCTTGGGTTATATTGGTCATGGCAAACATCTGATCGCGATGGATGCGCATATTGATACGGTAGGTGTCGGTGATCCTGGACTTTGGAAGTATGATCCTTATCTTGGGTATGAAGATGAAGAAATCATTATCGGGCGCGGTACCTCTGACCAAATCGGTGGAATGGCTTCGATGGTTTACGCTGGAAAAATCATCAAGGATCTTGGTCTGGAAGGCGAATATACTCTGGTTGTCGTTGGTTCCGTACAAGAAGAAGATTGTGATGGTTTATGCTGGCAGTACATTATTAAAGAAGACAAAGTGGTTCCAGAGTTCGTTGTGATTACTGAACCAACCGATGGAAAGATTTATAGAGGACATCGCGGTCGGATGGAAATTAAAGTTATGACCAAAGGCGTCAGTTGTCATGGTTCGGCACCTGAACGTGGCGACAATGCGATTTACAAAATGGCTCCAATTCTATTAGAACTCCGGGGCTTACATGAAAATCTTATAGATCATTCATTTCTTGGTAAAGGGAGTTTAACGGTATCTGAAATTTTCCATACTTCTCCTTCCCGTTGTGCGGTTGCTGACAGTTGCTGGATTTCCGTCGATCGTCGTCTAACTGCGGGCGAATCATGGGAATATGCTGTTCAACAGATTAAAAATCTTCCTTCGGTAAAATCTTCAGGCGCGGAAGTTACAATGTATACGTATGAACAGCCCTCTTATACTAATTTGGTTTATCCAACAGAATGCTATTTCCCTACTTGGCTCATTGAGGAGGGCCATCCAGTTACCACTACATTGGAAGATGCTTATAAAGGATTATTCTGTAAAGATCCAGTGGTTGACAAGTGGACGTTCTCCACAAACGGCGTTTCTATCATGGGACGTTACGGAATTCCTTGTATTGGTTTTGGTCCTGGTCATGAAGACCAAGCCCACGCTCCAAATGAACGGACATGGAAAAAAGAACTGGTGGATTGCGCAGCCATGTATGCGATGATTCCGCTACTTTATACTCAGAAGTATGCAGATCTGATGCCGAAGGATACGGAGAATTTAGTTAAAATTAAGTAGGACGAGGCGTGATTACGCTGTTCGCACACGTTTAAAAATAATTAAATAATAAGGAGATTTTTTATGAAAACATTGAATGATTACCTTGAAAAATTAAACAATTTGAATTTTAAAGAAATGTATAACAATGACTTTTTGCTGACTTGGGAAAAATCAGATGATGAGTTAGAAGCTGTATTTACTATTGCTGACGCTCTTCGCTTTATGAGAGAAAACAATATCTCTACTAAGGTTTTTGAAAGCGGACTTGGGGTTTCTTTATTCCGTGACAACTCTACCCGTACCCGTTTCAGCTTCACATCTGCATGTAATCTTCTTGGACTAGAGGTTCAGGACTTGGATGAAGGGAAATCCCAAGTAGCTCACGGCGAAACAGTTCGTGAAACTGCAAATATGATCTCCTTTATGGCAGACGTAATCGGTATTCGTGATGATATGTATATCGGCAAGGGAAACGCTTACATGCGTGAAGTTTCCGATGCTGTAAAGCAAGGAAATAAGGATGGAATTTTGGAGCAAAGACCTACCCTAGTAAACCTACAGTGCGATATAGATCACCCTACTCAGGCAATGGCCGACATGCTACATATCATTCATGAATTTGGTGGTATAGAGAACCTGAAAGGAAAGAAGATTGCCATGTCATGGGCTTACTCACCTTCCTACGGAAAGCCGCTTTCTGTGCCTCAAGGTATTATCGGTTTAATGACTCGTATGGGAATGGACGTAGTTCTTGCACATCCTGATGGATATGAGATTATGTCAGACGTAGAAGAAGTTGCCAAGGCAAATGCTGCAAAATCAGGAGGATCCTTCACAAAAACAAACAGCATGGAAGAAGCATTCAAAGATGCCGACATCGTTTATCCAAAGAGCTGGGCTCCATTTGTAGCGATGGAAAAACGTACTGAATTATATGGTAACGGCGACTTGGATGGGATCAAGGCCCTTGAAAAGGAATTATTGGCACAGAATGCAGAGCATAAAGATTGGGCTTGCACAGAAGAAGTGATGAAGTTGACAAAGGCTGGCAAAGCCACCTATATGCATTGTCTGCCAGCGGATATCACTGGTTTAAGCTGTGAAGAAGGAGAAGTAGATGCAAGCGTATTTGATCGATATCGTATTCCACTATACAAGCAAGCAAGCTACAAGCCTTATATTATTGCTGCTATGATTTTCTTAAGCAAATTTGAAAATCCACAGGCTACTTTAAAGACATTGGAGAAAGTTGCAAAGCAAAGAAAGTTTGACTAAGACTAATTAAAAGGACTGAACTAGCATAATGAAAAAAAGAGTTGTTATTGCCTTAGGCGGAAATGCACTTGGTAACAATCTGCCTGAGCAGATGATCGCAGTCAAAAATACTTCCAAAGCTATTGCTGATTTGATCGAAGAAGGATACGACGTAGTGATTTCCCACGGGAACGGGCCACAGGTTGGAATGATTAATGAGGCTATGGATGTATATGGGCGTTCAAATCCAATGCATCCAACCTTCACTCCCCTGTCAGTCTGCGTCGCTATGAGCCAGGCATATATAGGCTATGATTTGCAGAATGCTTTAAAGGAAGAACTGCTGGACCGCGGCATAGAAAAATCTATTACCACAGTAATCACTCAGGTTCGGGTGGATGAGGATGATCCTAAGTTTCTAGATCCTGCAAAACCGATTGGCCATTTCATGAACGAAGAAGAAATTAAACGTGCGAAGGAAAAAGGTTTTCAGATAATCGAAGATTCGGGAAGAGGTTACCGCAGAGTTGTAGCCTCACCGCTTCCTAAAGAAATCATTGAAATTAAAACAATAAAAAATTTATTGAATTCCGGTGAGATCGTCATTACCTGCGGAGGTGGAGGTATCCCTGTTATCAGAAAAGGGCACCATCTAAAAGGCGTAAGCGCTGTCATTGACAAGGATTTTGCCTGCAGTCTATTGGCACAGGAAGTTGATGCTGACTTCCTAATCATCTTGACTGCCGTAGAAAAGGTGGCAATTAATTTCGGAAAACCTGGCGAAAAATGGCTTGACAGCATTACAACAGAAGAAGTAAAAGAATACATTAAGCAAGGTCATTTTGCACCTGGATCTATGTTACCAAAGGTTCAGGCAGCGGCTGATTTTGCATCTTCTGGAGACAATCGCACAGCTCTTATTACGCTTCTTGAAAAAGCAAAAGACGGAATTAATGGCAAGACAGGTACATTTATTAAGAAATAAGTAAACTAATGTTAAAACTTATTCTGAGGTGAAAAAGCATGAGCGCAGAGACGCTTCCCTAACGGGAAGAACTCTGCGCCTCTTCAGAAATCAGAGGTCAGAAGCAGGAGGCCAGATGACGGGAGAAATGAACATGGGTATAGTGTTAAACGGTGGAACCATTGTTACGGCTGTAGATATGTATCAAGCAGACATCCGCATTGAAGGCGAGAGAATTGTGGCCATTGGTCACGAGATTAAGCAGCCTGAGGATCAGGTGATAAATGTGGACGGCTGCTTAATATTACCTGGAGGAATTGATCCTCATACCCACTTTGACCTCCCGATGGGGACATTTTCTACCTCGGATGATTTCTTATCGGGTTCGAAGGCAGCGGTACTGGGTGGGACAACAACCATCCTAGATTATGCCACTCAGTTTAAAGGGGAAACCCTGAAAATGGGCTTAGAAAATTGGCACGCCAAGGCCGATGACAAAAGTTATGTAGACTTTGGTTTTCATATGGCAATTACTGATTGGAACGATCAAGTTGCCCAAGAAATGACAGAGTTAGTTCACCAGGAGGGTGTACCTTCTTTTAAACTGTATATGGCCTATAAAAATATCCTGCAAGTCGATGATGGTGCATTATTGCAGGCTTTGCGCCAGGCGGGAGAGTGTGGGGCAATAGTTTGTGTTCATTGTGAAAACGGGGATGTCGTCGATTACTTGGTGAAAGAAGCACGTGGTCTGGGAAAGACTGCTCCGTATTTTCACCCGCTGACCAGGCCGACCGAAGCGGAGGAAGAGGCAACCAATAGGGTTATTACGCTTGCTCAGATTGCCGATGCCCCTCTCTATATAGTTCATCTCACCTGTAGTGGAGCACTTCAAGCAGTGGTGGAAGCTAAACGCAAAGGATTAGAGGTTTATGCCGAAACCTGCCCTCAATACCTCTTGCTCGATGACAGTTATTATCGTTCGGAGGGATTTAACGGTGCCAAGTATGTGATCTCGCCGCCCTTGCGTTCGGTACACCATCAGGAGGAGTTGTGGTCTGGTTTACAAACGGGGATATTAGATACCGTAGCGACAGACCATTGTTCATTTAATTATAAAGGGCAAAAAGACTTTGGGTTAAACGATTTCAGTAAGATCCCAAGCGGGGCACCTGGGGTGGAAACGCGCATGGGCTTACTCTTTACCTACGGGGTCATGACCGGGAAACTAACGCTCAACGAATTTGTGGCACTGACTTCGACGAATGCTGCAAAATTATTCGGATTGTTCCCTCGTAAAGGAACTATTGCCCCCGGCAGTGACGCAGACCTCGTGGTCTGGGATCCCCGGGCTTCATCGACCATAACGGTTGAAACTCTTCATCAGCAGGTTGATTATACTCCCTACGAAGGCTTCAATCAGAAGGGTCAAGCAAAACATGTCTTTCTACGGGGTAAACAAGTTGTGAAGGACGGTCAGCTTCAGGTCTCAAGACCCACGGGGATATATTTATCCCGTAAGCCATTTCTTAAGAGAAAGGTTGAGGGAAATGTTTAACATTGAAATTAACGATACAGTGTACACTGTACAAAAAGATATGAACCTTCTTGATTTTTTGCGTGATAAGGCACAAATTACGTCACTTAAAAATGGGTGTGGAGAAGGGACCTGTGGCGCGTGTATGTTACTAATGGACGGCAAGGCGATGCGAGCCTGTTTATTGACCGTCGCCAAGGTTGTGGGGAAAAAACTTTTGACGGTGGAAGGGTTATCTGAGCGAGAGAGAGAAGCTTATGTTTGGGCGTTTGCCCAAGCGGGAGCCGTTCAATGTGGCTTTTGCATACCGGGAATGGTCATCAGTGCCAAAGCTTTACTTGATAAGGTGCCGAACCCTACGCCCCAAGAAATTAAACAGAGCATTCGCGGGAACATTTGTCGGTGCACGGGGTATGTGAAGATTGAAAAAGGAATCATGCTAGCGGGCCAAGTGTTAAGAGGAGAACTCCAAGCAAACGCACAATCCGGAGCTGGGATTGGGACAAGTATACATCGAGTGGATGCTCGTGAGAAAGTATTGGGAACTGGGCAATATGTCGATGATATGCATGTTGATCAGATGCTGCACGCAGCGGTGTTGAGGACCCAATATCCTCGGGCACTTGTGAAGGCTATCGATATTTCTGCAGCACGTGTCTATTCTGGCGTAGAGGCGGTCTTGACAGCGGAAGACATTCCGGGTGATCATGATCACGGTCATATTTTTCATGATTGGCCGACCCTGGTTTCTGTCGGGCAAGAAACACGTTATATTGGGGATGCCCTTGTGTTAGTGGCGGCCCAAACCAAAAACCAAGCGCGTGAAGCTTTGGCGTTGATTAAAGTTGAATATGAAGAGCTTGAACCGTTACTCAGTCCGACCCAAGCTCTTGCGGAGCAAGCCTATAGCATTCATCCGAAAGGGAATTTGTTGAGCACGACGAAAATCAACAGAGGGAATGCTCAGGAAGCACTGGCTAAATCGGCGTATGTCGTCACACAGCATTATTCGACCCCTCCGACAGAACATGCTTTTATGGAACCGGAAAGTGCTTTAGCTATTCCTCAGGCAGACGGCGGAATCACGATCTATGTCGCTGATCAAAGCGTTTATGATGACCAACATGGGATTATGGCTATGCTCGGGCTTCCAGCGGGAAAAGTGCGTGTGATCAGTAAGCTGGTCGGCGGTGGATTTGGTGGGAAAGAGGATTTAAGTGTCCAGCATCATGCTGCCTTGCTAGCCATGAAAACGCAAAAGCCTGTGAAACTCACCTTTACCCGCAAGGAAAGTATCTTAGTTCATCCTAAGCGGCATGCCATGGAGTTAGATATCACGACCGGGTGTGATGCAGCAGGTAAATTGACCGCCATGGTGGCTAACATCGTAGCAGATACGGGGGCCTATGCCTCACTTGGCACAGCTGTTTTGCAGCGGGCCTGCACCCATGCTAGCGGCCCTTATCAGATATCTAGTGTCGATATTACGGGCCAATGTGTATATACGAATAATCCCCCGGCAGGAGCATTCCGGGGCTTTGGAGTACCGCAGTCTGCTTTTGCAGCAGAGACTAACCTAGATCTCCTTGCGGAAAAGGTAGGAATTTCACCGTGGGAGATTCGTTACCGCAATGCACTGGAACCGGGAATGATAAATTCCACTGGTCAGATTACCGATGAGGGAACGGCGATTAAGGAAACTCTCCTTGCGGTTCGTGAAGTGTATGAATCCCATCTTCATGCAGCGGGAATTGCCTGTTGTATGAAAAACACGGGAATTGGAGTTGGTCTTCCTGATACTGGTCGGGTTAAACTTAAAGTTTTCAATGGCAAGGTGGTAGTTCTCACCAGTGCTGCTTGCATAGGGCAGGGTTTTGCCACAGTGGCCACTCAGATTGTTCATGAGGCCACTGGGTTGTCTATACATCTAATCGAAGTCGGGGCTCCAGATACAGCGATGACGCCTGATTCCGGTACTACTACTGCTTCGCGCCAGACTATGTTTACGGGTGAGGCAACTCGTCAGGCCGCTCTCAAATTGCAACAAGCCTTGTATAAATCCTCTTTGGAGGATTTAGAAGAGAACGAATTCATCGGTGAATACCTAGGAGAAACTGACCCCATGGATTCGGATAAGCTGAATCCGATCAGTCACGTGGCGTATAGTTATGCTACTCAAGTTGTCTTATTGAATGCAGAGGGAAACGTTGAAAAAGTTGTAGCAGCGCACGATGTGGGCAGGGCCATCAACCCGAGGGCTATAGAAGGGCAAATCGAAGGGGGGGTTACCATGGGATTAGGGTATGCCTTGCGTGAGGATTTTCCCCTTGAGAAAGGCGTGCCAACCGCTAAGTTTGGGACGCTGGGCCTTTTCCGTTCGACGGAAGTGCCCGAGATTGAGTGTATCATCATAGAAAAAAATGCCTCACCACTAGCCTATGGGGCCAAAGGTGTGGGTGAGATCGCTTCCATTCCGACCGCACCAGCCGTTGCCTCAGCTTATTACAAGTATGATGGTAAACTAAGGTGTTCCCTCCCACTACGTGAAACTCCATATAAGAAGTAGGAGATAAGCATGGCAAATTCAGAAATCGGGTTTCCGAACAGTTGGGCGAGTGGCAGTCTGTGGGACATGACAGGGCGTGTCCAAGTTGTCACTTTCATTGGGGCCGGAGGGAAGACGACCTGTCTTCGATCGATCACTCAAGAAATTGACTCCGCCGGGCATCGGGTTATTGCAACGACCACGACGAAAGTCTTTCCCGAGGAAGCGATGAAGGGCTGGGAAAATTCCAACCCACCGCCTTACGAACAAGAAGGTGCTTGCTTTTGGTATGTTAATGTGGAGGAACAAAGCGGGAAATGGATAGGTCCTCCCCTGAAAGCGGTCGATAATGCCATCGCTAGTGCAAGAACCGACCAAGACTTGCACGACTTACATTGGGTTATTGAAGGGGATGGAGCCAAGGGGCTCAAGTTAAAATGCTGGGAACCCCATGAACCGCAAATTCCCCAGCTATCGGATTGTGTCGTGTTAGTGCTGGATGGTGGTTTGTGGGGGAGAGTCCTACAGGCTGAGCAAGTTCACAGACCGGCTGGCTGTCTAGATCTGCTTGGACACGTATGGAACGCAGAGAAGGCATGGCGCTATTTCTTGAGATCTCCCGTTTTTGCTCCTCAATATGGGCAAATGTCTTGGGTTATTCTCCTTAACACGAAGGCTTCAATGAATTCATACAAACCTTTGCTTGACCTAAACAACAGGTGGGCGGAAATCCAGCTGGAAGTCAAAGACCAGGAATATCGGCCAAAACATTTGCGTTTAGCTGCAGGGGATGCCAAGGAGGGGAAACTACAGTGGTTCGATTTGTGGTAATGGCTGCTGGTCAAGCGACCCGAATGGGGCAAGATAAACTCGTGATGCCTTGGAAGGATTCGACGGTGCTTGGTTATGTTCTGCAGACTGTCCTTGAGGCAATCACACTTCAAGAGCAACATGCATTGGTTGCATCCTCTCTCTCAGTGGTCACTGAGATTTACGTAGTCGCAAGACATCCTATTGAGGCCTATCTCACGGAAGATCGTATTCGGATGTTCAATTCGTACGGTGGGGCTTGGATTCAAGTACCAAGTCCAAAGCCGCTCGCGGAGACGATTCGCTATGGCTTACAAGACTTAAACAGTGAAGTTCAGTGTATCGGATTTCTGCCCGGAGACCAGGTGGGGATTACGGCGCAAAGGCTTGCAGACTGTCTGAAGCAGGTGATGCAGAATCTACCAGATTTTCTGGTACCGATTGTCGGGGCCCAGGCGGTATCACCCGTGTTTTTTCACCGGCAGTACGTTTCTGAACTTTTAGAGCTGCGAGGAGAACAGGGAGGTAGGGAAATCTTATACCGCTATCCTGAACGATGGTTGAAGTATCCGGTGGAGGATAGTTTTTTTCAAGATGTTGATACTCCGGAGCAATACTATGCGTTGATGGTACAAAACAGAAAGGGAGAATCGAGCGAATGAATAACAAACTCATCATGAATGGGCCAGTGATTTTAGTTCGCGGAGCTGGGGAACAAGCCTCTGGAGTGGGGCTGGTGCTAGCGAAAGCCGGGTTTCGAGTGGTGATGACGGAAGTGGCTGAGCCCCTCATGGTTCGTTGGCCAGTTTGTTTTGGGACGGCCGTATCGGAAGGACGATGGCAAGTTGAAGGGGTTCCAGCGAGCCGTATCAGAGATCCTAAGGAATGCGGAGCAGCTTGGCGAGCTGGGGAAATACCAGTTTTGGTCGATCCTGAGTTGGAGGGTCTGTCATTGCTGAACCCATTGGTCTTGGTGGATGCGATCATGGCCAAACGCAACTTGGGGACAAACCGGAGCATGGCTCTTAGGACATTTGGCTTGGGGCCGGGTTTCACGGCGGGAGTCGATGTCGATGTCGTCGTGGAAACAAACCGCGGGCATCACCTAGGACGGCTGATCTATGACGGGGCAGCACAACCGAATACCGGGATTCCGGGGGAAATCGGTGGTTTATCAAGGGAACGCGTTATTTATTCGCCAAAAGCCGGAATCTTTAGAGCAAAGCGGGCCATTGGAGAACAGGTTTCAATAGGGGATTGTTTGGGTGAGATTGACGACGGAATACAGAAGATAAAGGTCGTTTCCTCTATCAATGGTGTTTTAAGAGGATTATTGCGAACAGAGACGCCAGTCAGTGCGCAGGTTAAAATTGGAGATGTTGATCCTCGTGGGCATGTGGAATACTGTTGGACGTTTACTGAGAAGGCTCGGGCGCTTGGAGGCGCAGTATTACTGGGAATTCTAGAATGCGGAATACTTAGCCCTCTGTGTACCAAAAAGTTTAAGGAACCGGAAAATTAAGAGAAATAAAGAAAATTTAATTTTTGGTTTCCTGGTAGGAGAATTCAAATGGATCGCGAATATATAGTGTAGATTTATATTAGAAAAATTTGAATAATGATTAATTAAACTCATATATCCTTGATAATGGGATCAAGGGTTTCTACGAGGCAACCGTAAATTGCTTCTCTATGAGCCAAGGATGGTTTATGGGGTTTTGTAATTGGGTTGTTTTTTTCATGTGCTTAAATATAAAGGGGTGGAAAAATGAAGTATTTTCAACCGCGGAGCGTGAGTGAAGCAGTGGAGATAGCCCAGACATCCGAGGCGGCTTTCTTGGCTGGAGGAACGGATCTCGTGTTGCACATACAGACAGGAAAAGTCCAGCCCAAGGCCCTCATCGATCTGGGGAAAATTTCAGAACTTCACGAAATCAAAGAAACGGACGGCTATTTAGACATCGGAAGTATGGCTTCGTTTGCCGAAATGGGACAGAATAAACTCGTTTTTCAAAATGCTTTTGCTCTGTGGCAGGCTTGTCAAACTATGGGCTCCCCGCAAATTAGAAACAAAGCCACTTTGGGCGGTAACTTGGGTAATTGCTCTCCAGCTGCTGACGGGTTACCACCGTTACTGGCGTTGGGGGCAGACGTACACCTGATTTCGAGAGATGGCGAGGAGATTATTCCGTTAGCCAGCCTACTCAGCAGAACGCCACTTATGTCTCAAGAAACCCTCATCCGAGGATTTCGTATCCCACAGAAGGGTTTACAAAGTGGATTTGCCAAACTGGGTCGACGACGGGCTTTGGCTATTGCTCGCCTCAGTGTTGCCGTAGCCATTGAGGTGGAGGGTACGCAGGTAGGGAAGGTTAGCGTCGCTTTAGGCGCAGTGAGCAGTCGTGCTTTCTTGGGCGAATCCCTGTGCAAAGAATTAAGCGACCAGAAGTTAAATGAGGCTTGGATCGAAAAAGGATTTGAAGAGGTTCAACGGGTCGTGCGCGTCGCTCTTGGAGAACGGTCATCAGCACCGTATAAACGAGTGGCAATTTCTGGAGTTTTTCGGGAGGCTGTGGCTTCTTGCTTTCCAGAAGGAGGGTCAAAAGCATGATGGACATTAAACTTTTGGTTAATAAGAAGCCCTATACCTTGAACGTCGACCCGAGTGAACGTTTATTAGATGTCTTACGTAACCGCTTAGGGCTCATAGGGACTAAAGAAGGGTGCGGCGAAGGGGAATGTGGGGCTTGTACCGTGATTATCGACGGAAAAACGGTTAATTCCTGCCTTGTTCTCGTAGCTCAGGCTGACGGGTGTGAAATTATCACCATCGAAGGGGTAGGAAATCGGCGTTCACTCCATCCTGTTCAAAAGGCTTTTGTGGAAGTAGGGGCGGTGCAATGTGGTTTTTGTACTCCAGGTATGGTATTAGCTGCTAAAGCTCTGCTTGACAAGAACGCGCATCCCAGTGATGATGAGATAGGCATTGCCATGTCTTGGCTTATTGGAACGAATCTTTCATTTAACGAAATTGGGTACCAACGTACGTACGGAAATTCTAGCTGGAGTCACCACTTTTGTGACCATGGCCTATATTTTGTTCGTTAATCCTAATATTCTAACTCATATTCCAGAAAACTCCGATGTCAATCTTGCATGTTTAAATATGGAATTTTCAATGTTTGGTTAGGTACCATTCCAAGCAAATACTGATTCTGGTAACTCTAAATAGCGAACGATTTTCGC
>Ga0307377_10001504_pt1 | contig 29271 bp, 19 predicted proteins | sample TR3MG_FD_202535 | JGI IMG/M metagenome (GOLD analysis project Ga0307377, IMG submission 202535) | Soil microbial communities from Risofladan, Vaasa, Finland - TR-3 | ecosystem: Environmental > Terrestrial > Soil > Coastal area > Acid sulfate soil | place: Finland: Risofladan, Vaasa | collected... | reverse complement strand
CCCGATCAGCACCGTCGCCAGGCGGTGATCCAGCGCCCACACCAGCAGCCGCCGGTACTGCCGCCTCAATCCCGCATAGCCCCGATCGAAGCTCCCGAACAGCCGGCCGGAGAGCCCGCGCGCGGCCTCTCCCGCGCCCGCCTCCTCCTCTTCATCCGCCGGCACCCTGTCTTCCTCCCGGTACCAGCGCGAGCTCAGCATCGGCGTCAGCGTGAAGGCGATGAACAGCGAGAACAGCGTCACCAGCGCCACCGTAATCCCGAACTGCCGGAAGAACTGCCCCGTGATCCCGCCCATGAAGGCGATCGGCACGAACACCACGATATCCACCAACGTGATCGTGATCGCGGCCAGGCCGATCTCCGTCCGGCCGTTGAAGGCGGCGTCCTTGGGCTTGTCCCCCATCCGCAGGTGCCGGTAGATGTTCTCGATCACCACGATCGAGTCGTCCACCAGGATCCCCACCGACACCGACAGCGCCAGCATCGTCATCTGGTTGAGCGTAAACCCCGCGAAGAGCATCGGCGTGAAGGCGGCGATGATCGACGTCGGAATCGCCAGCGCCACGATGATCGTCCCCCGGAAGTTATGCAGGAAGACGAACACCACCAGCACCGCCAGCAGAGCCCCAAACAGCATGTGGTGGAAGAGGTCGTTCAGCGCGTCCTTGATGAACGTCGACTGGTCCATCGTGATCCGCGCCGTAATGTCCGGCGGCAGCGTCCCCTTCCGCCGCGCCGCGCCCTCCATCTCGTAGCCCCGATAGTCGAACGTCTGCCCCGTCAGCGCCATCAGCTCGCGGCGAACGGCATCCGCCACCTGGACCGTGTTCACACCCGACTGCTTCAGCACCGTCACCGCGACGCTGTCTTTCCCATCCACCCGCGCGTACTGCCGCCGCTCCGCCACCGTGTCGCTGATCGTCGCCACATCGCACAGGCAGATCGTCTTCCCGCCCGCCGTCCTGAGCTGAACGTCCCGGATCTCCTGCGGCGACTCGAACTCCCCCACCGCCCGCACCGCGTACTCCCGGCGCCCCTCCTCCACGTTGCCGCTCGGCAGGTTCAGGTTCGCCGCCGTCAGCGCCTGCACGACCTCGTTGATCCCCAGCCCATAGGCCTCGATCTGGTCCTTGTCCACCGCCACCAGGATCTCGCGGATGTCCCCACCCGCCACCCTTACGGCCCCCACCCCCTTCAGCCGCCCCAGCCGGTCCTTGATCACATCGTCCGCCAGCCGCCGCAGCTCCGCCGCCGGCCTCGGGCTCGACAGCGCAAACGACACCACCGGCACCGATGACAGGTCGAACTTCTCGATCACCGGCGGATCCATGTCCGGCGGCAGTTCGTACCCCGCCGCGTCCACCTTCTCCCGCACGTCGTTCGCCGCCGTGTCCAGATCGGTCCCCAGGTAGAACTCGATGGACACCGTCGACAGCCCCTCCTGCGACGTCGACGTGACGCTCTTCACGCCGCTGATGGTGCTGACCGCGTCCTCGATCGGCCTCGTCACCAGGGTCTCGATCTCCTCCGGCCCCGCGCCCGCGTAGGAGGAGACGATCGACACGAACGGGAACTCGATATCGGGGTAGAGGTCCAGCGGCATCCGGCCCAACGACGTCAGCCCCAGCACGATCAGGGCCAGTATCGCCATCGTGATGGTGACCGGCCGGAGAATCGATACCCGCGTCAACCACATGGACTACTGGCCTCCGTTTTCCTTGACCTGCACCGGATCGCCGTCCTGGAGGCCCTGCGCGCCGATCACCACCACCTGCTCTCCCGCCGTGATTCCCGACACGATCTCAACCCGCTCGGCGTCCGATATCCCCGCCCCTACCTTGCGCTGCTCCGCCCTCCCCTCCGCCACCACGAAGGCCAGCAGCTTCCCTCCCCGCTCCACCAGCGCATCCTTCGGCACCACCACCACACCCGCGCTCTCCTCTACGATCACCGCCCCCCGCGCAAACATCCCCGGCTTCGTCACCCCTGCCGCCTCCACCAGGTTGATCCGCATCAGGAAGTCACGGCTGTTCGGGTTCGCCACCGGCACCAGCCGTTCCACCTCCCCCTCGACCGACCGATCGCCGTTCCCCTGCACCACCACCTCCACTCGCTGCCCCGGCTTCACCCTCAGCGCCACTCGCTCCGGCACCATCGCCTCGTAGTACACCGTCGAAAGATCCGCCAGCCGCAGCAGCGGATCCCCGCCCCCCGTGCTCGTGATCTCGCCCGGCTCCACGTGCCGCTCGTACACCACCCCCGTCAGCGGCGACCGAATCACCGTATAGCCCAGCCGCTCCTCCGCCTCCGCCAGCATCCCCCTCGCCTGATCCAACCCGGCCGCAGCCGCCTCCACATCCTTGCGCCCCGCCTCGATCTCCTCCGGCCGCGCCCCCTTCTCCATCAGCTCCAACGACTGCCGCGCCGAGTCCCGGTTCGTCCGCGCCGTATCGTATTCCGTCTGCGCCCCATCCAACTGCTGCTTCGAAATCGCCCCCTCCTCATACAGCCCCCGCAGCCGCTTCAGATCCGCCTCCGCCGTCCGCAGCGCCGACTCCGCCTGCTCCAGCCGGCTCCGAGCAATCGCCTTCTCTTCCGGCCGCGCCCCCTCCTCCAACACCTCCAGCCGTCGCTTCGCCGCCTCCAGTCGCGCCGCCGCCGCCTCCGCCCCGGCCCGCGCCTGCCGCACCTGGCTCTTCGCCTGCGCCGCATCCAGCGTCACCAGCACCTGCCCCGCCGTCACCGAGTCCCCCTCCCGCACCTTCACCTCCACCACCCGCGCCGATATCTGCGCCCCCACGTCCGCCTCCCGCCCCGCCCGAATCGTTCCCGTCACCGTCAGCGTCTGCGCCATCGTCCCCTGCTCCGCCGCCGCCACCACCACCGGCACCCCCGCCTCCGGCCCGTTCGTGTTGCCGTTCTGCTTCCCGCCGAACCGCGTGCACCCCGCCGCCGTGCCTAGCGCCAGCGCCAGGCCGACCATCACACCCAAACGTCCCATCGCCCTCGGACTCGTCAACCTCATTCCTCCTCAGACTCCTCTCCGCTCTTCTGCTCCTGCGACAGCTGGCGCACCAGCGCCTCCCAACGCGGCATCTGGTCCAACATCGCCCGCATATCGTCCACCCCCACTAACACCAGCCCTCTCCCGCTCGGCGAGCGAAACGCCAGCAGCTTGTCCCCGGGCTTGATCCCGTACTGCTTCCGCGCCTCCGCCGGAATGACCACCTGCCCCCGCTCACCCACCGTCACCGACCCGAAGAAAACCGCCTCTAACGACCACTCTGCCTGGTTGCTCGTCATATCCGTATCCTCCCTCTAATCCGACATCATACCCAGAAACCTACCATGTATATATGAAGAACATGGTATGTCAGAGCAATTCAACCACACGCGAATCCCCCTGTCAACCATCCCATTGCCAGGGTCATTTCATTATTCGGCCTGTGAGGACCTAACCGATGTGGGAGCCTCGTCCTCGAGGCGATTGGTTTGAGAAGTCGCCCGGAGGACCGGGCTCCCACAGGGTGTTTCGGCCCACCAGGTAGAGATACGCGCGATAAGGCAATGACCCTGATCCCATAGCCCGCTGGTCCAACAGGCCCCCGACGCCCCTCCCCACTCGCCGTCACACGCCCCGAACCCTACCGCAGAATCGGCGGCCGCCCCCCCTTCTCCATCTCGTCCCGCTTCCGCTTCGCCTCCGCCGCCGCCTCCCGCGTCCGGCCGAGCCGCCGCGCCGCCACCCACACCATCGCCCCCAGCATCGCCACCAACCACACCTGATACCAGGCCGCCTTGTACTCAAGCAGCAGCGGCCAAAGGCTCACCAGCGCAACCAATATCAGGACCGTCTCCACTCGTTCGAGCATCTTCACCGATCGCAACCCCCTTGAGATGTACCCAGTTTCGCCGCCCTCCCACCGCACCCTATCGCGTAAGCACCCCGCCCTCGGATATGGTAGCAATCTCCGGTGCAGCATCAGACCATGGACCAAGCCATAGACGCCTTTCTCACCGAATTCAAGGACGGCCGCGGCGCCTCCGAGGCGACCCTCCGCGCCTACGCCGACGACCTCCAGCAATGCGCCGCCTTTCTTCAAGAGGCGGGCCTCGCCGGCTCCTGGCCCGACGTCCGCCCGCCCCACCTCCGGCGCTTCCTCGCCCACCTCCACGAAAAGGACTACGCCAGAACCTCCATCGCCCGCAAGCTCTCCTCCCTCCGCTCCCTCTATCGCCACCTCAAAGCCCGCGGCGCCGCCTCCACCGACCCCACCGTCGGCCTCACCTCCCCCCGCCAGCGCCGCCGCCTCCCCAAGTTCCTCTACCAGAGCGACATGGAGAAGCTCCTCGCCGCGCCCGACAACGAAACCCCCCTCGGGCTCCGCGACCGCGCCATCCTCGAAACCCTCTACGCCACCGGCCTCCGCGTCAGCGAGCTCGTCAGCCTCACCGTCGACCAGACCCGCGGCGCCTCCGAGCTCCTCATCCGCGGCAAAGGCGACCGCGAGCGCGTCGTCCTCCTCGGCCGCCCCGCCCAGCAATCCATCGAAACGTATCTTGCCGAAGCCCGCCCCCACCTCCTCGCCAAACAGGGCGCCGACAAAGAAGACTCCGGCCGCCTCTACCTCAACCACCGCGGCGGCCCGCTCACCTCCCGCAGCGTCCGCCGCGTCGTCCACCGCCACATCCTCACTGCCTGCGCCCAGCACGACATCGGCCCCCACGCCCTCCGCCACACCTTCGCCACCCACCTGCTGGAAAACGGCGCCGACCTCCGCGCCGTCCAGGAACTCCTCGGCCACGCCAGCCTCACCACCACCCAAATCTACACCCACGTCACCCGCCGCCGCCTCCGCCAAGTCTACGACCAAGCCCACCCCCGCTCCGGCTCCGACTAACCCCCCGGCCGTTTCCCGTGGGGCAGGAGCTTTGTCTCCTGCCCAGGCCGCCCCTCCTATCTGTCATCCCGCCCGAAGCGGAGGGATCCATTCCCCAACAAGCGCCTTCGCTCGCGAAGGCCATCCTCTAATGTAGGGCGGGCATTCCCATGCCCGCCGCCCGGCCGTTCCTCCCTTACGCGAACGCTCCCACGAGGTCTTGGCCGTTGGGGAGGGGGAAGAATCGAGGGGGGAGGGTCCATCCCCCCTCGAAGCGCATTCACCCTATCGCAATGCTGATCTGCGCCCCCCAACCTGTCATCCCGACCGAAGCGAAGGGATCTATTCCGAAATCAGAGCCTTCGCTAGCGAAGGCTATCCTACCCAGGCCGTCGCCGTTCTGTAGGGCGGGGACACCGATCCCCGCCACCCGTCGCCTTTCCTGTTCGGCAGGAGCTTGCCTCCTGCCACTGTAGGGCGGGCATTCGCCTCCGGCGTATGCCCGCCGCTGGCTAGGCCACGCAGTGGCCGCCATCCCGGCCAGCAGAACGCTGACTTAGGGACATCCCGGCCCGAAGGGCTTAGGGACCGTCGCCGTCCGCCGCTTCTCGTGGGGCACGAGCGAGTTTACCCTGAGGGACACCGAAGGGCCTCCTGCCCAGGCCGTCCGCCTTCCCGGGTACAACAGACGCCCCGTCTGTCCCCCGGCCGTCCGCCGTTTGCCGGTAGCGCAGGTTCCCAACCTGCGTAGGCGGCGCAGCCGCCTGTGGGAGCCCCGTCCCCGGGGCGACCCCTCCGCGCTCACCCGCGGCCTCCTCGCTCCCTCCCCCTTTGTGCCCTTCCTGTCTTCGTGGTTTCCAGATGTTCCGTTGCTTCAGTAGCGAGCTTGCCCTGAGCACACACGAAGGGCTGCCGAAGCGCCCTATCTGTCATCCCGACCGAAGCGGAGGGACCTCAACACGCATCGCCGCGCTCCCATCCCCGCTCGAAGTGGCTAGGCCCGCAGGGCCGCCATCCCGGTCGCCGAAGGCGACTTAGGGACGCATCCCCCCTATCGCAACGCTAATCTGCCCCTCCCACAAGGAACCCCCTCCCTCCCCGCCGAACCCAACACACCGTACCTCCCGAGCCTCCACACCGAGCAGCCCCCAACTGTAGGGCGGGCGTACCCACGCCCGCCGGCCGTTGCCGTTCGCCGTTTCTCGTAGGGCAGGAGCCCTGGCCGACTCCGGCGGCGTGTCTCCTGCCCACTGTAGGGCGGGCATGCCCATGCCCGCCGGAGGTATTCGGTGTCGAGCGGACAGTTCGACTACGACGTCTTCATAAGCTACAGCCACAAGGACGAACACTGGGTCCACGAATGGCTTCTTCCCCGCCTCAAAGCGGCCGGCCTTCGCACCTGCATTGACATCGAGGATTTCGAGGTTGGCGCTCCCAGCGTGACCGAGATGGAGCGCGCTGTGATCCAGAGCGCCAAGACTCTTCTTGTCCTCACACCGGAGTATCTGGCAAGCGAATGGACCGAGTTCGAGAACATCCTGGTGCAAACCCTCGACCCCGCCGCCCACCGCCGGCGCGTGCTTCCTCTCCTATTGAAGGACTGTGAACGGCCACCCCGCATCGCCATGCTTACATATGCTGACTTCAGGGCCGAGAGCCGTCGTGAGCCCGAGTTGGAGCGCGTCGTCGCGGCGATCACAGGTGAACGCACGGCGTCGGCTGCGGCGCGAGAGACGGGAAGCGGTTTGCAGCCATTCCCTCCTCAGCCTGACCTTTTCCACCCCTACCCCCTCCAAAAACACTTCACCGGCCGCCTCGCCTACCGCAAGATGCTCACCCAATGGATCACCGCCGCCGACTGCCCCATCTTCTCCCTCACCGCCATCGGCGGCACCGGCAAATCCGCCCTCGCCTGGGCCTGGGTCCAGCGCGACGTCCTCGGGAAGACCCTGGCCGACGCTGATGCCGACTCCCCCGAGGACGCCGACGCCTGCCGCCTCCCCGAGGCATCCCGCCCCGAGGGCATCCTCTGGTGGTCCTTCTACGAGCGCGAATCTGCCTTCTCGGCCTTCCTCGACGAAGCTATCACCTACACCAGCGGCGGCGAGGTCAACCCCGCGGAAACCCCCTCCGACTATGATAAGACCAAGAAGCTCCTCCAACTCCTCCAGGACCGCCGCTTCCTCCTGATCCTCGACGGCTTCGAGCGCCAGCTCCGCGCCTACACGAGCTTGAATGCCCCCTACCAGGGCGATGTCGAAGAGGACGAACGCGGTGACTTCCGCTCCTGCGTCCACCCCCACCTCGCCCGCTTCCTTCAGGAGGCCGCCTCGCTCAACATCCAAAGCCGCCTCCTCCTCACCACCCGCCACTTTCCCCGTGAGCTTGACGGTCTAGCCGGCTGCGAAGGCACGGCGCTGGAGGACATGGACCCCGCCGAGGCCGTCGCCTTCTTCCACGCCCACGGCATCAAAGGTATCCCCTCTGAGATCCAGGCCGCCTGTGCCCCCTATGGCTATCACCCCCTCGCCCTCCGCCTCCTCGCGGGAGTTATCGCCGAGGACAAGCGGAACCCCGGCGACATCCAGGTAGCAAAGCGCTATCCTATCCTCCCCGAACTCAAGGGCAAGGAACAGCACCATATCCTGGAGGTCTCTTACAACGCGCTCAATGCGCCAAGGCGCAATCTCCTAAGCTCCATCGCCGCCTTCCGCAGCCCCATGACATACGACGCCATCTCCATCTTCAATCCGTACAAGACCGAGAGTGCCTTCGACTCTGCGCTCGAAGAGCTGATAGACCGGGGCCTGCTCCTCCACGATCGTGAGCGCAACCGCTATGATCTCCACCCACTCGTTCGCCGGTATGCCTATGAGCGCTTGAGCGACAAGAAAGGCACCCACACCCACCTCCGCGACTACTTCGCCACCATCCCCAGTCCCGACAAGATCGAATCCCTCGACGACCTCGCCCCCACTATTGAACTCTACCACCATACCGTCAATGCCGGCCGGTATGACGACGCGCAATCGCTGTTCCGCGATAGGCTTGCGGACCCCCTCTACTACCGCTTCGGCGCTTACCAAATTCGCATCGACCTCCTCCGCGCCCTCTTCCCAGACGGTGAGGGCAAGCCCCCGCGGCTCAAGAAGGAGACGGATCAGGGCTGGACGCTGACCGCCCTCGCCGGGCCCTACCTGTTCTCCGGCCAGCCCCGTCGCGCGGAGCCGCTGTGCGCGAAGCAAATCGCTCTTCGGGAGAGGGCGAATGATAAGAAGAACCTCGCCATCGGCCTCGCCAACCTCGCCATCACCCAGGACATCCTCGGCAGGCTGACCGACGCCGAGCAGAACCTCCGCCGCTGCATCGACCTGTGCCGCGAGATCAAAGACGATAAACAGGAAGCCATCGGCCACAAGGAACTGGGCCTAGTGCTGCTCCATCGAGGCGTATTCGACGACGCGGACCGGGAGCTAGAGGCCGCACTCGCAATCAACACCAAACGCGGCGACATCCAACCCCAAGGCCTCATCCATGCCTACCGCGCCCAGCGCGCTCTTCTCATGGGCGATGCCGGCCCGGCTCTCCAGGCTGCCCGCCGCGCGAGCGAGCTGGCCGAGAAGGACGCCGTAGAGGATTATCCCGTCGAGCGCGACTTCATCCACGCCGAATGGCTCATCGGCGCCGCCCTCGTCGCCCTCGCTGCCGAGGAGGAAGCCAAACGCGACGACCACCTAAGAGAGGCCGAATCCCACCTCACCGACGCCCTCACCCGCTGCCGCCGCATCAACCTGGTCGAATTCGAGCCCGACATCCTCCTCGCCTGGGCCAAGTGGCACCACCTCAAGGGCGACCCCGCCCAGGCCCGCAAGACCGCCGACGAGGCACTCTCCATCGCCGACCGCTGCGAGTACCGCCTCAACCAGGCCGACTGCCACAACTTCCTCGCCGCCCTGGATCGGGAAGAAGGCGACACCGACGCCGCCATCGCCCACGCCCGCACCGCCTACGACCGCGCCTGGTGCGACGGCCTGCCCCACTGCTACAAACCCGCCCTCGACCAAGCCACCCGCCTCCTCAAATCCCTCCACGCCGACACCCCACCCACCCCCTGACCCGGCCGATATGTGGGGCAGGAGCGAGTTGTTGCTTCGGTAGCTTGCTGCCCAAGCCCCATCCTGTCATCCCGACCGAAGCGGAGGGATCCATTCCCCAACAACCGCCTTCGCACAGCGAAGGCTATCCGCTGCTGCAGCCGGCCGTTGCTTTTCCTGTTCGGCAGGAGCTTGCCTCCTGCCACGGCAGTTCGCCGTTGCGTGGGAGCGGCATTCCTGCCGCGACCCATCCGCCTCCCCCCGCGAATACCCCGGCCGTCTTCCTTAGTGCCTTGGTGTCTTTGTGGTTCCCGTTGTTCCCTTACCCCTCCCGCGGGGGTTCAAAGGGGGCAGCGCCCCCTTTTCGGCTTCCGCCGGGATGGCAATCCCGGCGCCACCCACCGCCCAACGCACTCCCCCCCGGCCCACCGTCAGCAACGCCAAACGCGAGTGAAGGGGGCGTGGGGGAGCGAATCGCTGGTCGCTCCCCCACAAAGACTCGCGCCCGGCACGGTAGTGCCGGGGGCCGTTCGCGCGGGGGTTGATAGGGGGCGGCAGTCCCCTATCGGGCCGCCGCCCGGAAGGCATCTTCCGGGTGCTATACCGACCAACCGATTGCCATCGGTGCCATTCCGTGCCGAAGCCCATGCCGAGCGTGCCGTTTCGCGTTCCGCTCGGGTCCTTGACCCATGCCCGGCGTGCCGCTTTTCGTGCCGTTCGTGCCGGCCGTGCCGCGCGCGGCGGCCAAAACGACGAAGATTGCCGGCAACGGCCGGCAATCTTCTCCGATCAAACCCCCGATCTGTGTCGGCAGTCGGTAGCCTACTAAGCCTCGTATCGACTTGCTGGAAAGCCGAAGACGGTCGCTCGAAACGCCGCTTTCTACGGGTAGATCCCCCGCACGGCCGTCGCCTCGGCCACCTTCGACATCGCCACGACCAGCGCCGCCGTGCGCATGTCCACCTTCCGCTCTTGTGCCACGCGATAGACCCCGTGAAACGCCTGCCTCATATACTCCGACAGCCTATGGCATACCTGGTCTTCCGACCACGAGAATTCCTGCAGGCATTGCACCCACTCGAAGTACGAGCACACGACACCGCCCGCATTCGCCAGAATATCCGGCAGCACCGTGACGCCATTCGCGTGCAGAATCTCGTCCGCCTCCGGCGTCGTCGGGCCGTTCGCCGCCTCCGCCACCAGCTTCGCCTTGACACCCCCGGCGTTCGCCGCCGTAATCTGCCCCTCCAGCGCCGCCGGAACCAGAATTTCGCAATCCAGCGCCAGCAGATCGGCGGGCGGAATGCTGTCCGCGCCCGGGAAGCCGGCTATGGTGCCGTCTTGTGACTTCTGGGCGATCAACCCCTTCACGTCCAGCCCGGCCTCGTTGGCGATCGCCCCCCGCGTATCGCTTACCGCGACCACCTTGCATCCCGCTTCCGCAAGATACTTCGCCGCCACCGACCCGGCGTTCCCGAACCCCTGGATCGCCACCCGCGCCCCCGGCAGCCTCAGCCCGAAGTGCTGCGCCGCCTCCCCGATAACCTCCACACAGCCCCGGCCCGTCGCCTCCAGCCGTCCCGCCGAGCCGCCGATGCTGAGCGGCTTCCCCGTCACCACCGCCGGAACGGTATAGCCTGCGTGCATGCTGTACGTGTCCATCATCCACGCCATGATCTGCTCGTCCGTGTACACGTCAGGCGCCGGGATGTCCGACGCCGGCCCCAGCAGTGGGGTAATCTCCGTCGTGTACCGCCGCGTCAAACCCTCCAGCTCCCGCTCCGACATCTCTTTCGGATTGCAGATCACGCCGCCCTTGGCCCCCCCGAAGGGACTGTCCACCACCGCACACTTCCACGTCATCCACATCGCCAGCGCCCGCATTTCTTCCAGCGTCACCTGGGGATGGTACCGAAGCCCTCCTTTGCTCGGCCCCCGCGTCACATTGTGCTGAACCCGGTATCCCGTGAAGGTGCGCAGCGCCCCGTCGTCCATGCGCACCGGAAAATGAACGCACAGCTCCCGCTTGCACGAACGCAGGAGGCCGCGCATCCCCTCCGGAAGCTCCAGAACGTCCGCCGCGTGGTCGAACTGCTTCAGCGCGATCCGATACGGGTCCGTCTCAACTGGTGCGCCGACCACTGCCTCCACCTCTGACATCTCTCTCGACCTCCTCGAACTGGCCGCCCCATTCCTTGCCGCCTCGCTCACACCGCGCCTGCCCTGCGGGGGCAGAGGCACGGCTCGAATCCCCCTGCCACAGCCCAGCAACGAACCAGCACGACCCCTGCCTGCCCCGGCTGGAATACAGGCCCCCCTGCCACAGCCCAGCAACGAACCAGCTCGACCCCTGCCTGCCCCGGCTGGAATACACGCCCCCCTGCCCCGGCCGGAATACGAGCAAGCTATCGAGGACTTACCATCGAAACCCCTCCAGCGCCCTTCTTCTCCCAGTGGCCGCCTTTCCCCTCCGCCGACGGCCGGCTACCCATCACCTACTTTGCACCCCCGCCCCCCCTCACCCTCCCCACCCCACCCATCCCCTAACCCCGCCGGTGGCTAGGCCCCGAAGGGGCCGCCATCCCGGCCCGAAGGGCATAGGGACCGTTCCCCGTTTTCGTTGCTTCGGTAGCTTGCTGCCGAAGCCCCCTCCTGTCATTCCGACCGAAGCGGAGGGATCTCGGCCCCGCCGCTTTTATCTTGTCATCCCGAGCGGAGCGAAGCGACCGAGGCCTGCCCTGAGCGAAGCCGAACGCGGACCTCACCACATACCGCCGCCCACCCATCCTCCCGTCAACGTCTCCATCCTGTCATTCCGACCGAAGCGGAGGAATCCGTTCCCCAGAGAGTGCCTTCGCTCGCGAAGGCCATCCTGCCCCAGCCGTTCCCCCATCGTCATCCCGAACCCGCCGCCGGCGGGGAGGGACCTAAACACCCTCCGTCACCCACCCATCCCTCCCCGTCCAAGCGCATTCCCCTGATCTCAGGTAGGGGCGCACAGCTGTGCGGCCAGCCGTTGCCGTGTGCCGTTCTGCCGCAGGGCCGCCGTTCTTGGTAGGACAGACTCCCAGTATGTCAGCCGTTCCCGTTCATAGGGCTTGCCCGCCGGCATTGTGGCGGGGCGCACCACTGTGCGCCTGGCTGCCCTCCACCTCCCACAAGGAACCCCCTCCCTCCCCGCCGAACCTAACCCACCATACCTCCCGAGCGCTCGCGCCGAGCAGTCGGCCGTCCGTTGCCGTTCGCCGTTTCTCGTAGGGCAGGAGCGTGTCTCCTGCCCCTCCCCCCGCGATCTCTGGTTGCCTCCCCGCCTGTCGCTGAGTAGAATGGGGGCGACATGGGACTGCCTTTCCGAGAGGAGCTGCTTTACTTACTGAAGAGGGGTTGGCGCGACCGGCGGCAGATGAAGGACCGCTGGGGCGTCGTGGCCGTCGCGTTGGCGGCCCTTCTAGTTCTCTATCTCGCGGTGGCTGTGTGGCTCTGGCGGGGTTCTGCGCAGAGCCTTTCCTTGTTCGCAGACAGGTACCGGCAACTGCTGTTTGTCGGCGGCCTGCTTGCCGGCGTGCTGCTCGTCATCACGGCCTGGTGGATTGCCAGCGCGCCTCGCGGCCGCGGGGCAGGTGGCGTGGTGGCGCAGGACTTCCCCATCTTCTCTCAACGTGCCATGGACTTCGCGCGTCCGCTACGCTGGGTACTGCTTCTCTCCCTAGTTGTGTGCGGCCCACTCGCGTGGCTGAACTGGGTCGCTCTTCCTCGATGCCCACCTCACCCCGGCGTTATCTGCATCCGCGTCGCTCGCTTCTGGGACCCCCAGAAGCAGTCGTGTGACAGCGAGGAGAGCCTGAAGGCCCAACACGCTCTCGTCCGCGCTATTGAGGTGGAGGCGCGCAAGCGTGAGTCACTAGCGGGCCGAGTGATGGTGAGGCCGGTCGAAGCCAGTGTGTGGGCGGATGATACAGCTACCGGCAACGACCGAGCATCGAAGCTGGCAAGACGCCTCAACGCGGACCTCGTCGTCTGGGGCTCGCTCACACAGGGACGGGGCGCAGACGTCTACTGGGTCTCAGTCGCACGAGGCATGACGGACCCCCCGCTGTCTATCGCGGAAACCGCTCAGAAGGTCCTGATCTCCTCCGACCCGTGTCCGCCGGAGTTGGGCCAGACGCCCCTGCTGCTGGCCACTTACGTTATCGGGTACGGGGCATACGTGGCCGCAGATTACCCCTCGGCCATATCACTCTTTGAGACCTTGCTGACCCAGCTCGGAGACCTGAGGGCTCCCCGGAGCGATAGGGCTCGCGTCTCCGTGCACTTGGGTACTTCCCACATGCTGCTCGGAGTCCAGGGCGGGCCCGGTCATCTGGAGCCCGCAATGCGCTGCCTCGAGCGAGCTGTTGACCTAGCCTCAGGAGAGGAGATGTCATCCGTGAGGGCGGACGCCCTAAACAACTGGGGCATCACACTGTCGCTCTGGGCGAAGCAGAAGCAGGGAGCGGAGGCCGAGCGCCTACTCGGGGAGGCGTGTGACAAGTACCGGGCGGCGGCGAAGGCCAAGCCCGACAAAGGCTCATCCCTGAATAACTGGGGCAACGCGCTAAGGGACTGGGCGACCCTGAAGGAGGGTGCGGAGGCGGAGCGGCTGTTGGTGGAGGCGTGTGCGAAGTACGAGGCGGCAGTGAAGATCAAGCCCGACTCCCGCGAGGCACTGAGCAACTGGGGCACTACGCTGTCGGACCGGGCAATGCTCAAAGAGGGTGCAACGGCGGATAGGCTACTCGCGGAGGCCTGTGAGAAGTACGCGGCGGCACTGGCCATCAAGCCAGACGACCACCAAGCCCTGTACAACTTGGCGCTTGCTCTTCAGGACTGGGCCGGGCTGAAGGAGGGGGCGGAGGCCGATGGGCTGCTCGGGGATGCGTGTGAGAAGTACCAGGCGGCTGTGCGGATCAAGCCGGACTACCACGAAGCCCTGTGCAACTGGGGCAGTGCGCTGTCCGACCGGGCGCGACGGACCGAGGGTGCGGAGGCGGAGCGGTTCTTCGGCCAGGCGTGTCAGAAGTACGAGGCGGCAGTGAAGGTCAATCCTGACGAGCACGTCGCCCTGGAAGGCTGGGGCACTACGCTGTGGGGCTGGGCGAGCCTAACGGAGGGAGCGGAGGCGGAGCGGCTGTTCCGGGAAGCCTGCGCGAAGTACCAGGCCGCACTGACCATCAAGCCTGACTGCTGCACAACTCTGAACAACTGGGGCGCTACACTATGGGACTGGGCGAGGCGGACGGAGGGCCCAGAGGCGGACCGGCTGCTCGCGGAGGCATGTGAGAGGTTCGAAGCGGCACTGGCAATCAAGCCGGACTACCACGAAGCCCTCCACAACTGGGGGATTGTGCTAGGCGACCGAGCAATGCTCAAGCAGGGCGCGGAGGCGGAGCGGCTGTTCGCGCAGGCGTGTGAGAGGTTCGACGCGGCGCTGACGATCAAGCCGGACTACCATGAAGCCCTAGGCAACTGCAGCGTTGCCCTGCTCCTCTGGGGCCGACGGAGACAGGGTAACGACGCACATCCCCTCTTCCGTATGGCCAAAGAGAAAGCGGTGGCGGCAGACCGAATCAGCCCAGGAGCGGGGGCATACAACGCAGCATGTGCGTGCGCTCAGTTGGGCGAAGATGAGGAATGTCGCCGCTGGTTGGAGACCGCGCTCGAGCACGGCGCCCTGCCGTCGCGTGCCCACATGCAGCAGGACCCCGACCTCGAGAGCGTGCGCGAGGCCGCTTGGTTCAAACAGATCCTGGAGCAAGCTCCGGAATAGCTTGCACCGCGGGGGCACAAGACACGTCGCGGCTCGAAACCGGACCCCGCCCCGCTCACAAACCCGACGTCCCAAATGGCGCCGCCCCTTCGTGTCTTTGTGTCTTTGTGGTTCATGCGGTCGGCCGTTGCCGTTCGTCGTTCCCGTCCGGCACCCCCCAAATCCCAGTAGGCCTCCTACTGCGAACCCCTGCGGAAGGCGCCTTCCGAGGGATAAGGACCAACCGATTGCCGCAAGCCGGATTCCGTTCCGAAAACCGTGCCGTTCGTTCCGTTACCCGTGCCGTTCACGTCCCTGACCCATGCCGTTCGTGCCGAAAAGTGTGCCGTTCGGGTCCGCAAACCGTGCCGATCGTGCCGAAAACCGTGCCGTTCGTGCCGGCCGTGCCGTTTTTTCTTGCCGGCCGGGGGTGGGGGATTGCGGAATGGGGGGATTCTGGGTATAATGCAGCCCTGTCGGTCGGCAGTAGGTTGCCGGCTACTGGCTACCGGCTGATTCCGGTTGGTCCGGGCGCGGATTCAGCCAGTCAGTGCTTGATTGCCGAGTGCGCCATCTACCCCACCGAGTGGGACATGCGGTCGCGCGGCGAGGTGAGATACTGACATCACTGGAGCGCGGGAGGCAGGGGTGGCCGAGCTGTCGGTGACAAGAGCAGGGACAAGCGACGAGACGATGGACAAGACGCTAAGAGACTCTAGCAAAACCCGGAATCCCGCCACTTCCGGCGTGTCCCCCGCTGCGGAGCGATCAGCTCCAGGGGTTTTGTTAGAGCTTCTAAGTGAGGAGCGACGAGGATGAATCTTCAGCGACCCAACGCCAATGACGTAAGCCAGACGGCAAACCGATCGCGGAACGTGGTGCCGGGGTCGGGCATCTGCACCCGCTGCATCGACGGATGTCGGGGGAACTGCGAGGTGTTCAAGAGCTCGTTTCGCGGTCGGGAGATGCTCTACCCGGGGCCCTTCGGCACCCTGACCGCCGGCGCCGACAAAGACTACCCCATCGACTACTCCCACCTGAACATCCTGGGTTACGCCCTCGGGGCGAAGGGGCTCCCGGAGGGACAGGAGGGGAATCCCGACAACACGCTCTTCCCCTTCGTCGATACGGCGACCGAGTTCGGCGTCAAACACAAGGTCAAGATGCGGGCGCCGGTGTTCACCGGAGCGCTTGGATCCACGGAGATCGCCCGGCGGAACTGGGAGCACTTCGCCGCGGGCGCGGCGATTGCAGGCATCACGCTCGTCTGCGGGGAGAACGTCTGCGGAATCGATCCCGAACTCAAGCTCAACAGCGACGGCAAGGTTGTCGATGCGCCCGATATGCGACGGCGGGTCGAGCTGTACAAGCGATGGCACGAGGGGTATGGGGACATGCTCGTGCAGATGAACGTGGAGGACACGCGCTTCGGCGTCGCCGAGTACGTGGTCGAGAAGCTGGGCGTCGAGACGGTGGAGCTGAAGTGGGGACAAGGGGCGAAGTGCATCGGCGGCGAGATCAAGATCGATGATCTCGAACGGGCGCTGGAGCTTCAGAGGCGGGGCTATCTGGTCACCCCGGACCCGTCGCTGGAGGAGAATCAGGCCGCCTTCCGGGATGGGGCGCTCAAGCAGTTCGAGCGGCACTCTCGCCTGGGATTCGTGGACGAGGAAGCATTCGCCAATGAGGTGGAGCGGCTGCGGAAGCTCGGAGCCAAGCGCGTCACCCTGAAGACGGGCGCCTATCCCATGCGAGAGCTGGCGATGGCGATCAAGTGGTCGTCCGACGCCAAGATCGATCTGCTCACCATCGACGGCGCGCCGGGCGGGACGGGGATGAGCCCCTGGCGCATGATGGTCGAGTGGGGCATCCCCACCTTCTACCTCCAGAGCATGGCGGTGCAGCTCTGTGACATGCTGGCGGCAAAGGGCGCCTTCGTTCCCGACATCGCCATTGCCGGCGGCTTCTCCACCGAGGATCACCTCTTCAAGGTCCTGGCCATGGGCGCGCCTTACACCAAGGCCGTCTGCATGGGCCGGGCGATGATGATTCCGGGCATGGTCGGCAAGAACGTTGGATTGTGGCTTCAGCAGGGAGAGGACGCTCTGCCGAAGACCGTGTCGCAGTTCGGCACGAAGATCGAGGAGATCTTCGTCTGCTACGAGACGCTGGCGGCGAAGTACGGGAGCGAGGCCGTCAAGGAAATCCCACTCGGTGCGATCGGCATTTACACCTTCGTGGACAAGCTGCGGGTCGGGCTGCAGCAGATCATGGCCGGCAGCCGGAACTACCGTATCTCCACCATCACCCGGAATGACGTGGTTGCCCTCACGGAAGAGGCAGCCAAAGTCTCCGGCATCCCCTATGTGATGAATGCCTATCGGGAGCAGGCGGAGCAGATCATCAACGGGTAGCTCGAGGGCTCATCCACGAATGTGGCGACCGCGGTCGAGCCCGGCACGGGAGTAGCTTTTCCCCTAGGCGGCAAACGACTGCGGACTGAAATGGACGGGTTCCGCCGGGATAAGGTAGGAGGAGATTGCCGGCAAGGCCGGCAATCTCCCTTGTTCTTGCGGAACGAACGGCACGAACGGCAGGCGAAACGGCACGAGCGGCACGCAGAACGGCACGATCGGCACGGATCACGGCACGGATGGTGCGCGAGGGGCACGGTCGGCGCGCGCGATGGCACGAACGGTGTGGTAGACTGTGCTGCCGGTCACATGAGGGAGGCGACACTGATGCAGATGCGACACGACATGTTGACACATGGGGTGAACATCGTTGCAGCGGAGCATGAGGGGAAGAAGATGGGACTGGCCGTCGCCTGGGCGACGCAGGTGGGGACGGATCGGATTCTCGTCTGCGTGGGGAAGCAGAGCGCGACGCGGGACCTGATCCTGGAATCGAAGGCGTTCGGGTTGAGCGTGCTGCGGGCCGACCAAATTGAGGTGTCGCGAAGATTCGGTACGAAGTCCAGCCGGGAGGTGGACAAGTTCGAGGGGATCGCGCACCACACTGCAAAGACGGACTCTCCCCTACTCGATGACTGCGGGGCGGCGTTCGACTGTGTGGTGGAGGCCGTCTACGACCAGGGGGAAGGGAAGCTCATAATCGGGCGGATCGTGTCGGCCGAGTTCCGGAGCAAGCGGTACGAGCCGCTGCTTTACCGGGAAGAGGAGTACTGAGCCGGCGGCGGAGGAGGCCCCTGGCCAGCAGGGAGGCCGCCTCCTCGAGCCGCTCGGCCGGAGACATTGGATCGGGGTCCAATGGGTTAGGCCCGTTCTCGCTCCTCGCCTGAGGCGGGCAGGCCTCGCCAGTCACCGCGACTCAGACCTGGTGGTGCGAGCGCGTCTGCTGACCGCCTTCGCCCAGTGGCTAGGCCTTCGGCCGCCATGGCGGCCCGCCGAGAGCGGGCCTAGCCATAGATACTTACCGGACGGAGGTTCGAAGTGTCGGAGTGGTCAGCGTGTCCGAATCGAACCCTGGCAAAATCGAGGCTAGAAAAAACCGCATAAATACTGGATTCTCTACCAACGGACGGATTGGCACAAGTCCGAAGGATTCAGAGAAAGAAAGGCCCGAAGGGCGGTTTTGGGCGTCCGAAGGGGGCGAAAGAGGGGTGAGCCGTCCGAAGGTCTGCCGGGCGACAGAGCACCAGCCTTTGGCCGCCATAGCAGCGGCTTCCTCTGCCTAAGGGACGGGTGTATAGCGGGAGAGACCGCTATTCATCGCGCGCTGCCGGAAGTGCCCCCGCATCATATGGCTGCCGTGGGCCGTTCGCCGGCGAGCGCTTCATCCGATGATGTGTCGGCAGCCCTTTGCATATCCCCTTGCCGCGGTGGATGCGCCGGTAGCTCAGGTTGACGAGAAGGCGGGGAATGAACTTCCCGCGCACAGTCACGCCGCGCTTGACGATGGAGGGGATCGAGTAGAAGCGGCGGTACGCGTATCGCTGCCCCTGCTCCAGTTCCAGGGCCGTCATGTGCTGCGGCCGAAACAGCACATTGCTCATGGTGTAGTGCGACCAGTCCTGATCCACGATCCGGCCCTCGCGCTCAAACTGCTCGTGCACGGCCGTCCCTGGAAACGGCGTCAACACAGAGAACTGGGCGGCGGCGAGTTTGTGCCGCTGGGCAAATTCCACGGTCCTCGCGAAAACTCCGGAGTCGTCTGCGTCCAGCCCCAAGACGAAGGAACCGATGATCTCAATGCCGGATTTGTGGATTGTGCTGATGGCATCGCCCATATCCAGTCCCAAGTTAGGCGACTTGCCGATCGCTCGTAGGTTCTCTTGTGACAGGGACTCCAGCCCTATGAACATCGCCTTGCAGCCGCTGCGAGCAGCGAGCGAGAGGAGTTCCGGGTCCTTGGCCATAGCCAAGTCCGCCTGGCCGACCCAGCGGATACGGAGTGGCATCAGTGCCTCGAACAACTCCTTGGCTCGCCGCGGGTGGCCGGTGATGTTGTCGTCAACAAACCCGACCCACCCGCCAAGGGAGCGGACCTCCTCAGCGACCTCGGCAACGGGCCGGAAGCGATAGCGCCTCCCGAAGACCGCACTCACCGTGCAAAAGGAGCACCCGTTCGGGCATCCTCGCGCCGTCTGCACCACGTTGATCATTAGGTACCGTTCTCCGCGCAGCAGATCCCGACGAGGGTGGGGCAGCCCCGCCAGATCAGGATGGTCGGTGCACTCATACCGGGGTTTCAGCCGCTCACCGGCGAGGTCTTCCAATACCACCCGCCAAACTGGCTCGGCCTCGCCAACGACGATGGCGTCCGCGTGGGCGCTGGCCTCCTCAGGCAGCACCGTGGGATGGATGCCGCCCATCACCACGGGGATATGCCGTCGCCGAAAGGCATCGGCGATCTCGTAGGCCCGCGGGGCTGATGCGGTCATACAGGTGATAGCCACCCAGTCGGCAACTTCGTCGAGGTCAACCCGTTCTACGTTCTCGTCGACGAGCCGCACGTCCACGTCCCGCGGAGTCATGCCCGCAAGCAGTGGCAGATTTAGCGGGGGTGCCAGCACTTTCCCGCCATTCCACCAGCCCTGCGACGATGAGGGCGATATGATAAGTAGCCTGGGTCTGTTCTTGATCGGCAGTCACCTCCTAGCCGCCATTCGTGTCCCTGTCGTGGCGTTATTCCATGGCGGAACAGGCGGCGTCCGTCGCTTCACCGATTAGCCCTCGTCGAGTCACGCAGATATCTGCTGGACAACTGCCGGCGCCCCAGTGCCGCCTCCGCGTAAGCTTCCCGCCATCTCTCGATACCGCTTCCTCCAGGCAACGGAAGCCCACACCGGGACAGCTTCGCCAGGCCGGGACCACATCCCCTACCCCCAGAGCAGATGATTTCTGACTTCCCTGGCCCAAGGCGGGAGTCGCGTCGACGGAGAATGTTTCGACGCCAGGCGTTTTTCCTTCAGCGTGTCCGAATCGAACTGGCTAAGCCCCGACTGGTCGGGGCCGCCATCCCGGCCCGCCTTTGGCGGGCCTAGGGACCCGAGGAAATCGAGGCTCAGGAAACCCGCATAAATATGGCTAGTCCTTCGGCCGCCATGGCGGCCCGCCGACGGCGGGCCTAGCCACTGGATTCTCTACCTTCGGACGGATTGGCGGTGGTCCGAAGGATTCAGAGAAAGAGAGGCCGGAAGGGGCGTTTTGGGCGGCCGAACGGGGCGAGGGAATGCAGGCGGGGGATGCGCGTGACACCCACGATCAGCAATCTACTGTGGCTGTTTCAGCGGGCGTTTGCGGGGTGAGGGGGTGCTCCTTTAGGCGGGGGAGTGGAGGCGGCCGTGGAGGGGGCGGCCGGAGCTGCGGAGGGAGCGGGCGGCCTCGGCGGTGAGTCCGAGGAGGCAGAGGCCGCGGTCGACGGTGTTCTGAAGGATGATTTCCAGGTCGTTGTACTCCGGCTGGCTCATGTTGATGGCGGTGAGGCCGGGGAGGGCGGCGGCGCGGGAGATATAGTGGTCGCCCTTGCCGCAGAAGTGCATGGCGCCACCGCCGAGCTGGCGGAGGAGGCGGCCGTCGTAGGGGGTAACGAAGCGGTCGAACATCTCGCCGGATAGGTTCATGGCGGAGTCATCCCGGAGCATGATGTAACCGCGGTGCATCATGAACCAGTGGACAGAGGGACCGTCGGCCGGGGGGACGACCTTCTCCCATTCCCGCATGAGGGTCAGGTAGGTCTCGGTAATGAGCTCCAGCAGGCCGGCGACGAGGTCGGGGTCGTCGTACAGGTCAAGGAAGAGCGTGCTTCCCCAGAGGAGCTCGCAGACGTCGAGGGGTCCCTGCATGTCGGGGTGGTAGACGTGGACGAAGCGGCTGATGCGGGGATAGGGAGAGACGGCTTCGACCTGACGCGCGCCCATCTCCAGCGCCTTTCCGCCGAGGGCCGCGTGGGTGTCGGGGGGGCCGACAGCGAGGCGGGCGCGGAGGGCGTCCTTGCCGCCTTCGAGCGGCCAGTTGGTGGGGAGGGTGTCGAGCTCGTCGTCCATGGGAAAGGGCTTGACGCCGAAGAGGGAGGGTATGATGCCGGTGCCGTAGTTGGCACGGACGCAGAGTGCGCCGCCGCCGCCTCGGGCGAGCTCCTCGGAGCAGGCGCGGAACTGCTGGAGGAGCATCGCCTCCGGGTCGTCGAGGGCGGCGTTGACTCTGACGTAGGGCCACTCGACGGCGGGAGGGGAACCCGCGACGCGCCGGGGTGAGAAGACGTCGCCCCGGAAATCACCGTCGAGGAACTGGCGCCAGTCGGCGAGGAGCCTCTCTTCGACGTCGGGGTCGAGGCGTGCTTCGAGGTCTTCGAGGTAGCGGTCAATCATAGCTTGCGCTTCTGGGGGTGGGCCAAGACCGAACTCAGACGTCGTAGACGGGGACGAGCTCGGAGAATTCGACGAGGGCGCTCATGGCTTTGTTCTGGACGGGGATGTCGCTTTCGGTGAGGGCGGCGATGGGAGTGAGGCCGGCGACGACGGCGAGCCCGATGCGGTCCATGGATACGGGGACCCCGAGCAGTCGCTGACTGGGTCGGCCGACTGCGAGAATTCCGCTGAGGCCGTTGCGCTTGTATTGGTCGAGCACCTCCTGCAGATCCTCGCCGGCGGCGGCGGGCACCTCCCGGAAGCTGGCGAGGATGCGTCCACGTCCAAGGAGAGTCGCATCCTTGACGCTGGTCATCTTGCTCCCGACGAAGAACTCCGTCGGGTCGGCGGTCGTGCCGGCATAGGCTACGAGTTGGGTGAAGCGCAGGGGCTTGTCCCGGTAGATCTCGAGGAGCCCGGCGTATTTGGACTCAACAGGGATTCCTTTCTTGATGAGGACTCTGTTGATGGTGACCGTGCAGACCGTGCCAAACCCGACCATGCCTTTCGGCACCGTAACGTCGCCGATGCTTTCTCCGGGTCGCCGAGCGATGACCAGCTCGGACATGCAGAAGCCGGCGCGGAAGACCTCGCGCATGATGTCGAGCGATTCCTGGAAGCGGTCCTCCGGGATGTAGGAGATGTTGAGGATGATCTCGCCCTTCTTGGTGTCCATGTCAAAGGTGGAGCGGTAGGCGAGGCTGTCTATCTTGGAGCTGACGAAGCCGAGCTTGTCGCTCACGCCGCCGTTCTCGATCTCTTCTCGACCGCGGTCGGTGATGACGCGGCCGGGCTCACCGAGGTTGCGGGTGAGGCCGCGCTCGTCCATGAGGCGGAGGTGATAGCGAACCGTGCGTTCGCTCAGCTCGATGCCCTCGTCTTCGAGCTTGCCGGCGATTGCGCGGGCGCCTATGGGATCATCGGAGCCAGCGAGTACCCGCAGAATCGCGAGCAGCTTGCGCTCCACGTCAGGTGTAGAGGCGGTTCCGCGCATTGCTTCTCCTGTCTCTGTGGTCCGGGAGAGTCTGGGCACATGATACCCGTTCTCCGGTGGAGTGCGCAAGTGGCGCGGGTGAAGGGCGCGAGCTGTCTCGCGGCGTATCGGCTGGCCAACAGAGCCCTGGGCGTCGCGGTCTGCCGTTAGGCAGGTGGCGCCTGCTGGGCAACCTCCAGGATTCCATTGGCGGGCATGACGACGGGGACGGAGGTGTTTCCGCGGCCGCTCACACTGCCCGCAGTGGGAATAGCGCGCATCACGGTGATGCCGACGAGCCTGCCGTCGAGCGTGAAGGCGGGGACGCCGAGGCCTGCGACCCAGACGTCGAGGCCGGCGATATAGAGAGTTCGCGGCTTGGTGACGATGGCGGTGATGCGGTCGAGGGCGAGCCAGAGCTCGCGGTTTGCGACGTCGCCCAGCCGGCCGAGGACGACGATCTCGTCCATGAGCTCGGGCTGCGCGGCCTGGGTCAGATCGACAGCGGTGAAGGGCGTGTCGGGCAGGGCGGTCGGACGGATGAAAGCGAGGTCGAGGTCCCGGTCGCGCAGGACAACTTTGGCGGGGACCTCTTTGCCGTCGGGAAAGACGAATTTCAGGTCAGTGACCTGGGCGTCAATATCGTAGTCGGGATCCTCCTCCTGCCAGAGCTCTATCATGTGGGTGGGATCTACCTCGGAGAGGGCGCAGAGTGCAAGTCCTGAAGGGTCGATGACTGTGGCGGTCAGTTCGTTGGAGTTCTCTTCCTCGTCGACCTCTTCGCCCTCGTAGGCGACGCGCATTTTGATGACGACGCGGACGGGGACGACGGCGGCGCCGTGCTTGTCAGCGATGGCACGGGCGGATGCGCCGGTTTCGTCGGCGGCGAGAGGCGCGCCTACGAAGAGCGTCAGGGCGGCGAGGCTGAGCGGCAACGAGAGAATGCGGGTGAGACAGCGGCTTAGGTTTGCCATGGGTTCCCCCTTGGTAGTGATAGTGGCACTCTCCAGCGAGCGGCGAGGAGGGAGAGAGCCCTATGGTCGCGCATCGGCCCACTTGGGCAGGAGTTCGATGTAGATAGCGTGGATGCCGCGAAAGGCGTGGAGCACGACGGAGGTGCGTTTGTCGGTCGCGGCTCGCTTCATGAGGGATTCGAGGGCAGCGGCGTCGGGAGTGGGCTCTCGATCTACGGCGACGATCATGTCGCCCACGGCGAGGTGGGCGAGAGCGGCCCAGCCGCCTTCGCTGACGGCGGCGACGAGGACGCCGGAGCGGTCTCGCTGCCACTTGCGGGAGGCGCGGTCTGCCACGGATACGTCGCGAACAGCGAAGTCGAAGACGTCGTCGCGGTAGGTCTTCATCTCCCGGGCGGTGGGAGGCGACTCCTGGAAGAGGACGGGGACTACCTTGCGCGTGCCGTCGCGGATGACGGTGAGCTCGGCGCTGGCACCGATGTCGTAGCGGCGTACCATGGCTGGAAAGAGGTCCTGATGTTGAGGCCGGGAGGCGGGGATTTCCTCGCCGTCGAGGGCGACGATGAGGTCGCCGACCCGGAGGCCGGCCTGGTCGGCGGAGGTGCCGGGGAGGACCTGAGTGATCCTGACGCCGGTGACACCTTTCAGATCGAGGGCTTCGGCGAGCTCGCGGGTGAGGACCTGGGTGGAGAGGCCGAGCCAGGCCTTGCGCACTTCCTGCGCGGGTTGGGGCAGAGGCTTACGGCCTATCTTGGCGACGGTGAGGTAGCGTTCGACTCCGCGGTCGAAGGTGACGACGGTTGGGACGAGGTCGTCTGCGTCGGCGGTGAGGGAGCGGGTGACTTCATCGAGGTCTCTGACGTTGGCGATGGTCTTGCCATCAACGGCGATGATAATGTCGCGCTCGACGAGCTTGGGCTTTGCGTCGTCACAGGGACCGCCGGAGCGGAGTGAGGTGAGAAGGACGCCGTTGCGGGTGTCGCGACCGAGCTCCTTGGCTTCTATGAGAGCGAGGTCGCGGGCGGTCATGCCCCACTCTGACAACTCGCGCTCCTTGGGTCGGGCGGCGTCGCGGTCCTCGGTGCGGATGTCGAGGGTGAGTGGGGCGCCATCTCTCAGGACGACGGCCCGGACGGTCCGGCCGATGGGAAGGTCGGCGACGAGCTGGTTGAAGAGGGGGAGCTCCTCGGGGAAGCGGACGCTGACGGGCGAACCGCCGAGGGAGGTGAGGATATCGCCGGGTTCGAGGCCGGCGGCTTCGGCGGGCGATCCGGGGATGGCGCTGCTGACGAGGACGCCGGCTAGGTCCGGTTGGGAGCGGAGCAGGGGCTGGACCTCGAGTCCGAGCCAGGCGCGCGCGACCTTGCCGTTGGCGACGAGTTGGTCTGCGACGGCGCGGGCGAGGTTGCCGGGGATGGCGGCGCCGAGGCCGAACTGCATTTCGTTGATGCCGACGACGCGGCCCAGGAGATCGACAAGGGGGCCGCCGGAGTTGCCTGGGTTGAGCTCGGCGTCGTGGCCAATCCAGCGGACGATGGAGCCGATGTCTTCGCCCTCCATCTCGAACTTAAAGGGCCAGAAGAGCTCGGGCATAACGAGCGCTGTGTTGCTGACGATGCCGAGTGTGACGGACTGGGAGAGGGCGAGGGGGCTGCCCATGGCGAGGACCGTGTCGCCGGGCTGGAGGGCGGAGGAGTCGCCGAAGGAGGCCGGAGTGAAGCGGCGATCCTGCTTCGGTAGAAGCTTGATGACGCAGATATCAGTGAGGGGGTCGCTGCCCACGACCTCGGCGTCGATCTCCTCTTTGCTGGCGAGCTTGCAGACGAGCTGCTTGGCGTTGCCGGCGACGTGGTGGTTGGTGATGACGTGGCCGTCGGGGGTGAAGATGACGCCGCTGCCGGTGGCTTCGGACTTGACCTCGCGACCGAAGCGGTGATCCACCTCGACGACGTGGACGCGAACGAGGGACGGGAGGACGCGGGAGACGGCCTGCTCGACGGCGGCCTGGGTGTGATCTGAGGCGGGGTCGGGGGCGGGTGCAGCGAGGAGCTGGGCTGTGGCGCAGAGAGATAGGGCTGCGATGAGAGAGATGAAGGTGAGGTGTCGCATGTTGTCGGTACCACCTCTCTTGGGCTGAAGTCGGCTGCCGATGCGTGGATTCGGCGAGACAGGGCGAGGGACCTGCTGCTCGGCCGGGACTGGCGCTAAGCACAGGCGAAGAGGGAGATGCGCGATCTCAGATTTCGGCGCTGTAGAAGCTGGCGCTGAAGAAGGCAAGTCCGGTGGCGATGATGGAGGCGACGGCGGCGGCGGTGATGCCGGGGGTGAGGTGAATGTCGAAGGAGGTGGAGAGGAGGGTGACGGCGACGAATCCGCCGGCGCCGAGGGCGACGGCGGCGCCGCCGAGGGTGACGGCTTCCAGCCAGGCCGGGAGGAGGAGCCGCTTGGCGGTGAGGTGGCGAGCGGCGGCGCGGCGGGCGATGGCGGGGGCGAGGCCGGAGGGGGGGTCGATGGTGGGTTCGTCCGCGAGGGTCTGGTGGAGGGTGCGGAGGAGAGCGAGTTCCCGGCCGCAGGAGGCGCAGGTGTCGAGGTGTGCGCGGAGGCCCTCTGCGACTGGTTGCGACAGGGAGCGGTCGAGGAAGGGCTGAAGCAGTTGGAGGGAGCGGGGGCACGTCACGTCGCGGCCTCCTCCCCTGCTGCGGTGTCGGATGCCGCGACTGCTTTCCTCAACATCGTTCGAGCGCGGTGGAGGCGCGTCTTGAGGGCGCGCGGGGTGATGCCGAGGATATGGGCCGCTTCTTTGTAGGAGCAGCCTTCGAGGTAGAAGACGGTGACGGCGAGGCGGTACTTGGGGGCGAGGTCGGAGACGGCTGCTTGCAGTTGCTCGTGGCGTTCGGAGCCGGCGGGGGTGGGGACTGAGGCGAGGTCGGTGGGGTCGGTGGTCTGCTCCGGGTGACGGCGTCTTGTGCGGAGCCAGGTGAGGCAGAGGTTTGCGGCGACGCGAGTGATATAGGCGCCCAGAGCGCGGTCATGGCGGAGGCGCGGGAGGGACTGGAACACGCGGAGGAAGGCTTCCTGGGTCAGGTCCTCGGCGTCGTCGTGGTCGCGCAGCATGCGGTAGGCGAGATTGTAGACGCGGTATTGGTGGCGGCGAACGATCTCCTCGAAGGCGGAGGGATCGCCGCGGCGGGCGCGGGAAACGATGTCAGCGACGGAGTCTTCCCGGCGATGGGAGCTGAAGGCATTCAGCAGGGCAAGCGCGGCCGAAGTCACGTTGGGGGCTCCTGGCCCGAGCTGGCGCCAGGGTCGCGGCGGGTCCGCTCATCCTCGAACAAGGGGCGGCGAGACCAGATGGCATAGGCGACGAGATAGACCGCACCGACGGCGGCGAGGAGGAGGCCAAGGAAGAGAAACAGCGGAGGGGTAGCCAGACCCAGCGACGAGACCCCGGTCGCCGGCATCATCATCGCAAGCCATGTAGAGCTCGCTTGACTCATGAACATGAGCACGACTCCGACGACGAGCAGCTTCGCGCCATGGAGCAGCCCGGCGCGGTTGCGCCACCGCTCGCGCAGTCGAAGTGTGGCATCCGTGTCGGGGCCGAGGTCCAGCATCTTCAGGGTTTCGCGATGTTGCAGCAGGCGCGAGAAGACGATGAGCGCTGCGACGATGCCGACTATCAGCAGGGCGGCTCCTGCCACCGCGCCTACAATCGGGACGGAGGCGAACGGCGTTTGGACAGCGTGCATAGCATGCTCCTGGCGAGATGCATTGGTCATAGACAAAGACGCCGAGCAGCTGCCAGAAGGCCTCAGCAGTTTTCGATTTCCTGCTGCTGCGTGCAGAACCTCTTCCGAAGGACCTTGACGGGGGAGCGTTCGTAGCCGCGGCGGTGGTAGGTGATGCTCGTGCGGGAGGAGCCGTCGAGGTGAAGAGGAGCGGCTACTCGTCAGGACTGGCGGCGATGATCTCTTCGGCCCAGGCCAGGACGGCCGCGGCGAGGCGGAGGGCTTCACGGTAGTCCTCATCCGAAACGGGCTCGCCGGCCCATGGGTATCGCGTGAGGGCGGCGTAGTCGGTGAGCGGGGCCGATGCGGTCAGCACCGCAGGGCGGGTGACGCTGTCTGGGAGGCACTCGGTGAGCCGGCGGATATCGTGTATCTTCGGCGGCTCGACGCCGAACCGGATGAGCACGGCCTTGATGGCCTTCTCAGCCGCCTGCTGGGCGTGGAAACACAGGATCTCCAGCAGGATTGGAGGCGTGGCCGGCAGGCGGGCCACAGCGAGATCGCTCTTCGCCTAGGCGAGCCAGGTTGAGGGCGAGGCTGGATCACGCGGCATAGAGGACTTCCCCTTGGGTGAGGGCCGAGCTGTAGACGAAGCCGATGTCCTCACCGTGCCTTCGGAGGTCGCCTTCGGTAGCCACCAGGATGTCAACGGCGAAGGGTATCCCCCATAGCTGGGTGTAGAGGAAGTGCGCCGTTCGTCGCCGGTGCGTCCCGTCGGGCATCACGACGAGCACATCGAGATCGCTGTCGGGACCCATCTCCCCGCGGGTGGCCGAGCCGAAGAGGACGATGCGGAGGGGATGGACCGCCTCGACGATCCGGCGCACGAGTTCATCGAGCTGCTCTTGGTCCGGTCGCATGATGTGTCCCTCTGGCAGGCATTATACCATGTCGGCGAGCGGCGCAGGTGGTTCCTTGCCTCACGGCCTCACGGGCTTACGAACCTCTTCCTTAGGACCTTGACGGGAGAGCGCTCGTAGCCGCGGCGGTGGTAGAGGGATTCGGCAAAGCCGTTCTGCTCGTAGACCATGATGTTGATCTGGAAGACGCCCATGTCCTTCAGCTTCTTCTCGGCGGCGGCGAGGAGGGCGGAGCCGAGGCCGCGGTTGCGATGGGATTCGAGGACGGCGAGGTGGAAGATGGAGCCGCGGAAGCCGTCCCAGCCGGCGATGACGGTGCCGACGATGCGGCCGGCCTCGCGCCAGACGAGGCCGCATCCGGGATTGCGGGCGAGGGCGGCCTCGTACCAGGCGCGGTCCTCCCCTATGTGGGGCCACATGCCGACTGTCTCCCAGACGGCGGCGACGCCGTCGAAGTCTTCTAAGGTCATCAGGTCGAGTCCGTCGTTCATTGGTTTCTCCGTTTCTGGTGCGACTTCGGCAGCCCTTCGCTCAGGCTCAGGACAAGCTCGCTACCGAAGCAACGTAAAAGCCACAGGCTGATGAGCCTGTGGCTTGAGATACGTCATGGAACGTGCGGGGGCCTAGCCGATCGGGCGCGCCCCCGGGCCACAGGCTATCGTGCTTCGCCGTCGTCGAAGCTCAAGGAACGCCTGTGGCTCGAACGTTGCGAGCGTCATGATGGGGGGCAGGATAGCACCGTTGGGAGGGGGCGTCAATGGGCGACGGGGCGAGAGATTGGGGGGGTGAGGGGGACGGCCTGGGGAGAGTCGCCCCGGGGACGGGGCTCCCACAGGGGGGAGGGAGGGGAGGCGGCTGCGCCGCCTGCACAGGTTGAAAATCCATTCGGCAGGCTCAGGACAGGCCAGTGCGACCAACAACGGTCCCTAAGCCCTTCGGGCCGGGATGGCGGCCCCTTCGGGGCCTAGCCACCGGCGGGCATAGGAATGCCCGCCCTACAGAACGGCGACGGCTGCAGGCTGAAGCCTGCGGTACCGGGAACGG
>Ga0307377_10001503_pt1 | contig 29272 bp, 23 predicted proteins | sample TR3MG_FD_202535 | JGI IMG/M metagenome (GOLD analysis project Ga0307377, IMG submission 202535) | Soil microbial communities from Risofladan, Vaasa, Finland - TR-3 | ecosystem: Environmental > Terrestrial > Soil > Coastal area > Acid sulfate soil | place: Finland: Risofladan, Vaasa | collected... | reverse complement strand
CTTCTGGTTATTCGGGGTTACTTACATCTGGTCACTTTTTGATGCCCCGCTTTCAGCTAACCGGATCAATCGCGTGGGGTTTTAGCCTATGTATTTCCCAGAGCTAGTGGTTTCAGGCGTGCTTGTAGTTTTTCTTCTTGTAGCGGTTGGCCTACTCAGTTCACGGAGCCTTACTGAACACATGGTCAGACGCGGTGTGCTTCCGCATATGTTTCTGGAACTGATTCCATTCATCATGCTCGCTGCCCGCTTGGTTGCCATAGCGATGATCCTCTTTGGTGTGGTCCGTCTGCTCGCGGTGTCCGGGCTCCTTTCGGGAGAGTGGATAGTACGCTACGGGCTGGCATCATTGTTGGTTCTTCTCGGCCTGATCCTATTTGGGATTACCTTTCGCAAGCGGCAACGACCCTAGGGTTCTACATAATCGGAGTCAGACAGATCGCCAGAGGTTAGGTCGAAAATGGACGAGATATTTTGTGGGATAGTCAAACTTTCGTCGCGTTGTTGTTTTGCGGTTGGGGTGGGACGCCTAGACACTCCACGGGTTCTGTTATAGGGATACTGATTTTCTGCCCCCGCGCATAGAGCAGAAACTCCTTGTTGCCTTCGGCTCCGGTGATGGGCGATGGAATGGTCTCGACCACGTGCCAGCCGAGCGCGCGGACGCAGTCGGCGACGCGGTCGACGGCCAACTGGTGAGCCTCCGGGTCGCGGACGATGCCGCCCTTGCCGATATGCCCGCGCCCGGCTTCGAACTGGGGCTTGACCAGAATTACGGCTTCTGAAAGCGAGGGCGCAGCCGCCAGCACCGGCCCCAGCAGAAGCGTGGCAGAGATGAAGGAAACGTCCATGACGAGCAGGGTTAGTTCCGGACTTGGCTGAGTTGGAGCAAGGGGGACAGAAGCAAGAGATCTGGGTTCGAGCAGGCGCGCGTTGGTGCGTTCCATGAGGCGGACGCGCGGATCGTTGCGCAGTTTCATGGCGATCTGGCCGAAGCCGGTGTCAACGTCGGTGACATGCGCAGCGCCGCTCTGGAGCAGGCAGTCGGTAAAGCCGCCGGTGGATGTGCCGATGTCGAGGCAGGCTCTGCCCTGGACGGCGATCTTCCAGTGCTCAAGCGCCGCGGCCAGTTTGAGGCCGCCGCGGCTCACGTAGGGCATGTCGTCACCCAGCAGCCGCAGTTGTGCGTCTTGGGCCACCATGGTGCCGGGCTTATCGACCTTCTGCTCGTTGACGAGCACGCGACCGGCGAGGATGTAGGCACGCGCGCGTTCGCGGCTGGGCACAAGGCTGCGCTCGGCGAGCAGAACATCGAGGCGTGTTTTTGTTGCAGGCGGCATGGTGTTCGCGCTCTCTGTCAGAGGATATAGGGCGCAGCTTGAGCAGGGCTAAAAGGCAGTGACGAAAAAGAACCGGCGCAAACGTTGAAAAGGGCAACTCCGTTGCCGGGGAGCTGCCCATTAGAACATTCCGTGTTTTGATGCGCGCCGAGACGGATTACGGGATCGCCTGGCACTGCTTGAGCGTGTAGTTGGAGCCATAGGTTGAAACCATCAGCGCCGGGGGCAGGTTGCAGGGCTGTCCGTAACCGGGCATACGGCTGACGATGTTGCTGTTGCCGTTTGTGCCGCTCTGCGTGGTTACGCGCAAATCCACCACATTGCCCTGGACCAGCACGGTGGTATCGACCAGGTCGGTGAGGGTAGCGAGAATGGTGACGTAGTCGCTGTCGGGCGAGGCGGTATAGACCTTGCCATAGAGGGAATTCTGAGTGGATGCGACGGTGCGCGGGTGGCCAACGACGGTGAGCGTCTTCTCGACGGTGTGGCTGGAGAGATTGGCGATGGTAACAGTGCCATCTGCCTGGTTGGCGGTGTAGGCGCGGCTTCCGTCGTTGAGAACGGTGACGCTGGCCGGGTTTTTGCCAACTGGAATGGTGTAGGTGGTGCCAAAGGTCGGGCCGTCGTTTCCGTACTCATCGAGGCCGACATCAATCATGCTGATGGTTCCACCGTCATAATCGGCGACGACAATCTGGTTTGTGGCCGAGTTGTACTCGGCATATACCGGGCCTGCGAGGGCCGGCATGCCGCTGGCGCCATTGGGCGGCGTGATGCCGGTTGCCGTAACCGCGGTGGTGGACAGCGGAAGGGTGGGATGGCAGGTGACGGTCTGGCCGTTCTGGTTGAGAAACGGAGCGCACTGGTCCAGCGTGTTGTTCTGGGTGTTGATGACCGTGATGGTGTCGTCGCCGCGGTTCAAGACAAACAAACGCCTTTGATCGGGGCTCTGGACGGCATAGACCGGACACTTGCCCACCGGAATTGGCGCGTCGGCGGTGTAGGTGGCAATCTCGATTGGGGTGGCCAGGCCGGTGGGCTGGGTGGTGGGCGAGAGGTTGCAGGCTACGCCAGTCGGATCGGCGAAGTTCTGGCTGATGGCGTATTCGCGCTGTCCGGCGGGCGAGGGGCTGCCGACGACGGTGATTGGCGTGGGCGCAACGGGAATAGAGAGTTTGTAGGCCTGGGGAGAACCCGTAAAGACATCGACGACGTTCCCATTGAGATCTGAAGCCCAGAACCCTGCAGTTGGCGCCATGAAATTGAGCGGCTGCGCGGCGGACGAGAGCGTGGAATAGGTGACGTTCTTGGCCTGCAGAGTGGTAGTGATGGGGAAGTTGGCGAGGGTGCCATCGCTGCCGAGGGTGTAACCCGTGGCGCCAATCGCATCCAGGACAAAGTTACGTGGGCCTGGGCCGACGGGCGCAATTGCCATAACCGAATCGCCCGCGTAGTCGACGATGGTGACAACGCCGGCCGCGGTGGGCGAGGGCGCCGAAACCACTATGGCATAAGACGTAACCTGGGCGGACGGACCGCTGGGGTTAATCGGCGTGACAACCGGCCGGTATGCGTTGCCGCAACCGGCAACCAGAGCAGCAGCCGCAAGGACCGCGCTCGCCTGAACCAAACGCACGCGCGCCGGGCCTGAAATCATGAAAAAAAACCTCATTCAGATCTTTTCCTGCTTACTGGTTGATTGTAAATCAGAGAGCTGGGGGAACGGCATCCCCTTTCCTACCTTGGACTCCACCGCGAAGCCCAAGGTTAGTTATCGTCCGGAAGGAGTGGACGGCTGCGTGGGTTCAGTGGCCTGCCACCTCGACGATCTGGGCGTCTGGGAGGGTCCAGGCGACCGCGCCCTGGTGGGTGAGGCGGCGGCTGGCCTGGTCCCAATGCAGGCGGGTGATTGAGCCCGCGCCTTTCTCGTAGGCGTAGGTCTGGCCGTCGTCGGAGAAGAGCGTGAAATCGGCGTCGGCACCGGGGTAGACGAGAATCTTTTCGATTGTCTGGGCCTGGTGAGTGTTCTCCACGGCACTGCCGAGGGGCAGGATGGAGCCTGCCCGAACAAAGAGGGGAATTGTATCGATGGGCGCGGAAACTTCAATCGTTTGCCCACCCTTGAGGCGCTCGCCGGTCCAGAAGTTGTACCAGTCGACGCCGGCGGGCAGATAGACCTGCTTTGTGGTGGATCCTTGGTCGGTGACGGGCGCGACGAGGAAGGCGGGGCCGAGCATGTATTCGTCGCCGATCTGGGCGACTTTTGGATCGTCGGGAAAATCGAGCGGCAGGGCGCGCATGATGGGCGCTCCGGTTTGCCAGTTGTTGTAGGCGAGCGAGTAGATGTAGGGCATGAGCTGGTAGCGCAGGCGCAGGTATTTCTCCAGGATGGGCTCGGACTGCTTGCCGTAGGACCAGACCTCGTTGGCGGGGCGGCTGCCGTGGGTGCGGAAGATGGGCAGGAAGGTGGCGTACTGAAACCATCTGGTGTAGAGCTCGGGGTAATCGTCGTAGCCGCCGACGGTTGCGCGCGCGTCCGATGGGTCGAGCAGGGGCGTGTGGGCGGGGTGATGCACGGCGGGTAGATATTGCCAGCCGCCGGTATCGTTTGACCAGTAGGGGATTCCGGAGGCAGTGACGTCGAGGCCGGTGGGAATCTGGCGGCGGAAGGCATCCCATGTGGCTGAGATGTCGGACGACCAGACGATGGCTCCCTTGCTCTGCTCGCCGAGGTAGGCGTCGCGGGAGAGAATCAGGGCGCGTTGCTGGGGTTTATCGCGTCTGAATCCGTCGTAGAGCGCGCCAACATGGAAGAGCGGATAGACGTTGAAGTACTGCGTGCCCGGCCCGATGTGGAAGTAGGCTCCGTTGGGGGGCAGGTCGGGCTCGGTTTCATCGGCCCACAGGGAGTCGAAGCCCTTGCTGAGAATGTTGTCGCGGACGGTGTCCCAGTACCATTTAGCGGCCTGGGGGTTGGTGGTGTCGATGTCCGATCCGGCGCGGTCATAGGGGAGTCCGTTAATGGGCGTGCCGTCGGCGAGATGGATGAACCAGCCCTTCTTGAGCAGCTCGGCGTAGAAACGGTCGTCCGGAACAAAGCGCGGCCAGACGCTGATCATGGTTTCGAAGCCCATGGCGTGGAGTTGGCGGTTCATCTCCGCCGGATCGGGCCAGTACTTCGGATCAAAGTCCATCTGGCCCATTTTGGTGTAGTAGAACCAGTCAACGACGAGCACGTCGGCGGGAAGATGGCGGTCGCGATAGCCCTTGGCGACGGCCATCAGTTCGGCCTGACTGGCGTAGCGCTGCTTGCACTGGATGTAGCCGTAGGCGGCCTTGGGCAGCAGCGGCGCGGGGCCGGTGAGCAAGCGGTAGCCGGCGTAGATTTCGTCCGTAGTATCGCCGGCAATGACAAAGAACGAAACGCGGTCTCCGACCTCGGAGTTCCAGCGCGTCTGCTCATTGAAGCCTGGCTCGATGGTGGTCTTCGATGGGTTGTCCCATACGAGGCCATAGCCTTTGTTGGTGACGGCAAAGGGCACGCAGAAGCTGGGGCCGGCAGCGGCCAGATAGTCGTTCCAGCAGCGAACCGCGTGTCCGCGATGGTCGAGAAAGCCTTCCTGATTCTGTCCCAGGCCGTAGTAGTGTTCGTCGTCGGGCGAGGCGAAGGTTGCGCCGACGGTGAAGAACGGCGGATCGCTGGGACGGCGGTCGTGCACCAGGTACGCCGTGCCGTCTTTCTGATTGGGAACTGCCTGCGACCAGCCTTCGAGTTCGAGGAGTTTTTTGCCCTCGGGAGTGCTGAAAACGATGTGCGCGCCGGGCGTTGAGCCGCCGAAATATTTCCCGATGTCTGATTGCGTTTTCAGGGGAGTTCTGCCACTTGGGTGGGGGCGGCTGACGGTAACGACCATGCGTGGCGACTGGTAAATGTCCGCTTGCTCCGATTGGCTGGCGCTCCAGCCAGAGGCCGCGGGCGAAGCCACGAACCCGACACCTGGCGCGGCGAGGGCCGGCTCGGGCGTGAGGCTCAGCGTTACGCGCAGAATGTTTGGCGCATACGGCTCGAGCACGATCGTCTCGCCCTTGCGGTCGAGCACGAGGCGCTGGCTGGGTGCTTGCGCCAGCGAGGCTGAAGGTACGAGGCTCAGCAGGGCGGTCGAAATCGATACCAGGGCAAGTAAGAAGGAGGAGCTGCGCATGGAAAACTCCGTTCATGAACGCGGGCAGGTGTGGAAACGCTGCGCAGTCGAGTGTAAACCGATTGAGCAGGGCTTTCCAACGGCGACGCACAGCTTCTCGGACTTCGATTTTTAAATCCGGGAAATCCAGAAACAAGACCGACGGAATCCCGGAACGGCAAGAGTGAAGCATTTCAATTTCTTATCTTCCCTGCCCTTCCGCCCCCTGTTCTACGATGAGACGTGGCTCAAACAAAACTTGTGTGGCAGTCGAAGCTGGTCCTGCTGGTGGTAATGCCCTTTGCAGGCGCGGATGTGGTGCTGGAGACGCACTGGTGGGCATTGCAGGCGGCTCCAGTTGCAATTTGGACAGTGGGTGCGAGCTTGCTGCTGGGGCTTGTGACGTGGAAGCTGCGCGCGGCGACGCCCTGGGGCGCCCTGGCGGGAGCGGCCATGACCGCGAGCCTGATGTTTTCGTCCGTTGGGTTTCCCTATTGGCCGTGGCAAACGGACCTGATGCCGGTGCTTGCGGTCGCGTTGCTGGCCTTTGTTTCCACACTGCTGGGTAGGGGAAAGAAGGAGCGCCTGGGCACGGCGGAGAGCCGGCATGGCCGATCCGCGGCGCAAGTGTCGGCAAACCTGGGCATGGCCGCAATCGTGTCGAGCGCATTTGCTCAGTCGTGGATTATGAATTCGGGGTGGTTCGCCCGCGTCTCTGCGGCTCCGGTGCTGGTGTTTGCGGTAGGGCTGGCCGCGCTGGCCGAGGCGGCGGCGGACACAGCATCGTCTGAGGTGGGACAGGTTCTGGGCGGCCGCCCGCGGATGATTACGACTTTGCGCCGTGTGGAGCCGGGCACAGATGGCGGAGTGAGCCTCGCCGGAACGCTGGCCGGAATGGTGGCGGCGGCAATTGTTGCCGCAGCTGGAACGCTGGCGCTCAAAGGCGGCTCTCTGATGTTCTGGATTGGCTGCGCGGGCGGGGTGTTCGGCCTGCTGTTTGACAGCCTGCTGGGCGCGACGATTGAAGAGCGCGGCTGGCTGAACAATGACGCGGTGAATTTTTTGTCGACGGGGAGCGCGGCGGTTTTTGCACTGGCGCTGCTGGCGTTTCTGCCTGTCTTCGTCACGCCGTAACTGTAGATTCTTTCGACAATCCTCTGACTGCTCGCGGGTCTCAAAGCAAATGCATCCGCCAGGCAGTGTAACTGAGAATTTCGTGGGCGAGGCGGTCAAATTCCCCTGAATGGCCCTCGATCGGCACACGCGAGCGCGGCGAGGTGAGCACGTCGAGGCCCTCGGCCGCGCACATGGCATGAATCCGGAACAAATGGGTGTCGTCGCTGACGACCACGAGGCGGTGCAGCCCATTGGCGCGGGCGATGACAGCAGTGCGATGCGCCGATTCGGCAGTGTTGCGGCTCTCGGTTTCGGCAATGATGGCTTGCTCGGGTACGCCCATTCCCACCAGGTATCGGCGGCCCACGGCGCCCTCGTTGTACTGGTCGCCGCCGTTGCCGCCCAGGGTGATGATCAGCGGGGCAATGCCGCTACGGTAGAGGTCGAGAGCGTGGTCCAGACGAGCGCGGTAGACCGGCGAGGGGCGTCCGTCGTACTCCGCGGCGCCGAAGACGACGATGGCGTCGGCCGGTGCGGCCTGATCCTGGGCGGCATAGGTCTCAATTTGCAGGTAGACCCAGCGACACCATCCTGCTGAGGCGACGATCAGAGCCAGAAACACCAGGAATGCAAGGCGAAGTGCGCGATTTTTGCGTTTTGGCCTACCCCAGCGACTCATGCGCACCTTTCGTCCTAAGGATCCGACAATCAGACGTTCGATGTCCTCATCCTCGCGTGCGATCCTCGTGCCCATCCTGTTTAATTATCTGTCTCTAGCTCCAAGTCGCTCTAATTGGTTCTCAGTTCCCTGCTCATCTCAGCGCTGCAGCACCATGACAATTTCGTGCGTTGGAATTGCGCCCTCGCGGAGAATCTCCCAGCGTCCAGGGCCTAAGGAGAGATCGACGATAGTGGTGGGCTGTGCGCGGCCGGTGGGGCCGCCATCGATGATGAGCGGAATTCGGTCGCCGATCTGGTCGCGTACGCTGGCGGCGTGGGTACACTCCGAGGCTCCCTGCAGATTGGCCGAGGTGGCTGTGATGGGCAGCCCGAAACGCTCGACGACGGCGCGGGGAATTGCTGCATCAGGCACGCGGAGCGCTACGTTGCCGGTGTTGGCTGTGGAGCGAAGTGGGAGTTTAGTGCCGGCACGCACAATGATGGTGAGCGGGCCTGGCCAGAAGCGATCTGCCAGCTTATCGAGCAGAGGATCGGTGTCGCGCGCCAGCTCGTAAGCCATGGACAGGCCGGAAATGAGCAGCGAAAGCGGCTTATGCTTCTGGCGAGTTTTGATCTGGTAGATGCTTTCAACGGCGTGCAGGTTTACCGGATCCACGGCCAGACCATAGAAGGTATCGGTCGGCAAAGCAATGACGTCGCCCTTGCGCAGGCAGGAGACGATATAGTCAATCCGGTCCGGTTGGGGTTCGTCGGGATGGACACGCAAAATTTCCGCGGACAATCAGGCCTGCCTTGGTAACCAAATTGGAGACGCTTTAAAGACGGAAACTATCACAGCACCGGCCGTGGCGCAAGTTAGCGGCAACACACTCGGCTCGCCTACTGACAAAACGGCTTAGAATCGGTATAGCACCAAAAAGGATGCTCACCGATGCCTGTTCGCATTGTACAGAGTAAGCAGAATGCGCGTCTGAGAGAGTTACGGAAGGCACTGGCCAATCCACCACACGGTGGCCGCGGCCTGGCCGGAATTGAAGGGCCGAACCTATTGGAAGAGGCGCTGCGCGCGCGGTTGCACGTGACATGCGTCTTCGCGGCGCAGGGTAGTGAGCGGCTGCTGGACACAATGGCACTGCCGCCGGAGACCCAGATTTTGCTGATGCCGAGGGCTCTGCTGGATTCCGCGCTGACTACCGAAGCGCCGCAGCCGATTGCGGCGCTGGTAGAGCCGCCGGATTGGACCTGGGCGCACGTGTTGGGTACGCCGGGACAGAGCGCGCCGCTGCTGGTGGTGCTGGCTGGACTGCAGGATCCGGGCAACCTGGGCGCTATTCTGCGCTCGGCAGAGGCCTTTGGCGCCGACGGAGCCCTGAGCCTGCCCGGAACGGTGAGCGCCTGGAACCCGAAGGCAGTGCGTGCGTCGGCCGGGAGCGTCTTCCGCCTGCCCGTGCTGGCCACGACCGAGGAAGAGCTGTTCATGCATCTGCGCAAGGCGGGCGTGAAGCTGTGGACCACGACCGTGCATGGCGCCCAGCCTGCTGATCTGGTGGATCTTGCCGGGCCGGTGGCGCTGCTGATCGGGAACGAAGGCAAGGGCGTCCCGCTTTATCTTGCGGCCAAGGCCGATGGCGCGCTCACAATTTCCTGCCCCGGCCCGGTGGAGAGCCTGAATGCCTCGGTTGCCGCAAGCGTGCTGCTCTACGAAGCGTCGCGGCAGCGAGTGGACCACAGCGGCGGCCCGCTGGAGCATCTGGGCGGCCTGCGATGAGCCTGTTCGACGGCGAACCGGAGGGTCCGAAAGGAACGCTCCGCACGGCGCCGCTGGCCGAGCGGATGAGGCCGCGCAGCCTGGAAGAGTTGAGCGGCCAGCAGCACCTGCTGGGCCCCGGCAAGCCATTGCGCGTACAGATCGAGCGTGACAGCGTGGATGGGTCGGGGGTCGGCTCGATGATCTTCTGGGGTCCGCCCGGAGTGGGCAAGACTACGCTCGCGAAGATTGTGGCCGAAGCAACGAAGGCGAACTTTATTGAATTTTCGGCCGTGATGAGTGGGATCAAGGAGATCAAGCAGGTGATGGCCGCCGCGGCACAGGCCTCCGAGATGCACTCGCGGACGATTCTGTTCGTGGATGAGATTCACCGGTTCAATAAGGCTCAGCAGGACGCGTTTCTGCCTTATGTGGAGCGGGGGACAATCCGGCTGATTGGCGCGACTACAGAAAATCCGTCGTTCGAAATCATCTCGGCGTTGCTGTCGCGGTGCCGCGTATATGTGCTTGAGCCGCTGAGCGAAGCGCAGATTGCCGGGCTGCTGCGGAAGGCTCTCGAAGACAGCGAGCGCGGCCTCGGCGCGCTGGAACTGACGGCAGACGACGACGCGCTGGAGCTGATTGCGAACTACTCGAGCGGTGACTGCCGCAGCGCCTACAACACGCTGGAAGTAGCGGCGCAACTGGCGCAGGCCGAGGGCGCGAAGCGACACATTGATCGCGCGCTGGCAGGGGAAGCCGTGCAGCAGCGCGTGCTGATGTATGACAAATCTGGTGAGGAGCACTACAACCTGATCTCGGCGCTGCACAAGAGCGTGCGCAACAGCGACCCCGACGCGGCTCTCTACTGGCTGGCGCGCATGTTCGCGGCAGGCGAAGACCCGCTGTATCTGGCGCGGCGCGTGGTGCGCATGGCTGTCGAAGACATTGGCCTGGCCGCGCCTGAGGCGCTGAATCTCTGCCTGTCAGCGAAAGAAGCAATTGATTTTCTGGGTTCGCCGGAGGGCGATCTGGCGCTGGCCGAAGCGGTTGTGTATTTGTGTCTCGCGCCGAAGTCGAACTCGGTTTACACGGCCTACGGCGCGGTGCAGGCGGAGATTGAACATACGCGCCAGGAGCCGGTTCCGCTGCATCTGCGCAATGCGCCGACGCGGCTGATGAAGGAGCTGGACTACGGCAAGGGCTATCGCTATGCGCATGATGAGGAGGGGCGCGTGGCGGATATGGATTGCTTGCCGGATTCGCTGAAGGGGCGGAGCTACTACAAGCCGACGCAAGAGGGACGGGAGAAGGTGCTGGCGCAGCGGATGGAGGAGATTCGAAGGATCAAAGCGCACAAGCATGGAGCGGCCTGATGAGCGTACCGAAGTGCTCTGCTCAAAGGGTGGAAGCGCTGACTTGCGATGCGCCTATATACTCACCTGCGGCGCGCAGTTAATCCTGGAAGAGAAGCGATGCGGATGAAGAGAAGAGATTTGTTGAAGACGATCGGGGCCGCGGCGGCCGGTTCCGCGCTCAGCGGCGGAAGGGCGGCAGCCAAGGAAGCGCTCGCGGAGCACAACGCCGGGCGCAGGCCAAATATCCTTGTGTTTCTTACCGACGACCACGGGCAGTGGCTACAGCAGGCTTACGGCAACAGCGAGGTGCACACGCCGCATATGAGCCGGATTGCGCAGAGGGGCGTGTTGATGCGGAACGCCTTTACTCCGTGCCCGGTGTGCTCGCCAGCACGGGCCAGCTTCTTTACCGGGCGCATGCCTTCGCAACATGGAATCCACGACTGGCTGGAAGAGAAGAAGGATTCCTATGCGTATCCCTGGCTGAAGGGACAGACACTGATTTCAGAGCCGCTGCACCGTGCGGGCTACCATACGGGGCTGGTTGGCAAGTGGCACTGCGGCGAAGGACGGTTCCCTCACCCGGGCTTCGACTCATGGTTCAGCTTCTGGGATGCACAGTATCCGCACCTGGGCGTGCAGAACTTCTCCGACAACGGAAAACAGGTGCATCCGAACGGATTTCAGTCGCCGTTTTTCACCGAGCAGGCGATCGACTTTCTTGAGAAGCACTATGCGGACAAGACCATGGCGGAGAAGCCGTTCTTTCTGTTTGTGGGGTATGTGGATACACACTCGCCGCACAAGGACATGCCGGAGGAACTGGTGACGGAGTACAAGGAAGCGGGCTTCCGGGATATTCCGCACGAGACGTTCCTGAAGGTGCATGGGACGGCGCGGAGTCCAGCTTCGGCGGACCCGCAGCAGGAGCGGCAGAAGCAGGCGGAGTACTACGCGGCTGCTTCGTCGGTGGATCGCGAGGTGGGCAAGGTGCTTGACGCGCTGGAGAAACTGGGCAAGCTGGAAGATACGCTGGTGGTCTACACCGGCGATCACGGGCTGAATGCGGGGCAGCATGGGATGTGGGAGAAAGGCAACGGGACGGTGCCGCAAAACTTTCTGGAGGAGTCGATCCGGATACCGTGCGCCATTGCGTGGCCGAAGGGCGGGATTGCAAGCAACCTGGAGTGCGAGTTGCCGGTGAACCACTGCGACCTTTTTGCCACGCTGCTGGAGGCGGCGCAGGCGGAGCCTGACGCGGAGCTGGCGCGCAGCATCAACTCGCCGGGACGGTCGTATCTGCGACAACTGCGCGGCGAGGCCGTGGAGGGGTGGCGGGAGAGCGTGATCTGCGAGTACGGGAATGCGCGCATGATCCGCAAGAACGGGTACAAGCTGATTCTGCGTTATCCGTTTGAGGGAATTCTGTTCCCGAACGAACTCTACGATCTGAAAGCGGACCCACGGGAGACAACAAACCTCTACGAGGAGGCGCCTTACAACGGGCTGATCGCGGAGTTGAGGGCGGAGGTGGAAGCGTATTTTGCGCGGTATACCGTGCCGGGAAACAGTGGGCTGGAGTTGGAGAAGCAGCCTGAGGCCACGCCAGCGAGCCCGTGGTTGCTGGCGGTGAAGATGGCTCGAGGGTAGGGACTGGGCGGAACCGCGTGCCTACTTGCGCAGCTTTTGCAGGGCATCGATCACAATGCCTGGCGTCAGCACTTCCGGTAGCATCACGGGGTCGCTCTGTCCGGGGGTGTAGAGCGCGTAGGCGGGGACTCCGTCGCGATTGAGCGCAGCGAGGGCCTGGGTGATGGCTTCATCGTGGCGGGTCCAGTCGGCTTTCATTAAAACAACATTGCGGGCAGCAAAAGCGTGTTCGACTTCGGACGTGTGCAGGGCGACACGCTCGTTGACCTGACAGCTGAGGCACCAGGCGGCGGTGAAGTCGACGAATACGGGCTGGCCTGTGCCGAGGGACCGGGTTACGGCCTGCTGCGACCAGGGCTGCCAGAGGCCGCTCGTCTCCGCTGAGGCTGATGTAGCGGGTGACGTTGTGAATTGGTTTGGGGCCAGGACTGAGAGAGCAATTACGGCAAGCAGGATTGCGGCTGCGACGATGGTTGCCCAGCGCCTGGCGGGCCAGCGGCCAAGGAACCAGCCGGCAATGCCCAAGAGCAGAAAGTTGGCCAGGAGCACGGCGAGCAAATTGGCACCGTAGGCCTGCGCCAGTACCCACGCGAGGCCGATGACGGTGGCAAAGATGGGCACCGAGACAGCCTGGCGCAGCACTTCCATCCATGTACCGGGCCTGGGCAGCAGACGGGTCCACGCGGGCTGCAGGGTGAGGGCGACGTAGGGCGCGGCGAGGCCAAGCGCCAGCGCCGTAAACACAACAAAGGTGACCGCAGCCGATTGAGAGAGTGCGTAGCCGACGGCCGCCCCCATGAAGGGCGCTGTGCAGGGCGTAGCCACGACAACGGCTAGGACGCCAGTGAAGAAGCTGCCGGTGTAGCCGTGTTTTGCGGCCAGCGAACCGCCGGCGCTGGTGAGGTTGAGGCCGATCTCAAACTGGCCGGCCAGCGACAGGCCAAGGAAGAAGAGCAGACCGGCCATGAGGGCGAGAAAGACGGGTGACTGGAACTGGAATCCCCAGCCGAGCGTTGCGCCAGCGGCGCGGAGGGCGAGAAGTACGGCGACCAGCACCCAGAAGGAAATGACTATGCCGGCGGCATAGACGAATCCGTGAGCGCGCAGCTTGTGGCGCTCCTGATTGCCGGAGTTGACGAGCGCGAGTCCCTTCAAAAACAGCACTGGAAAGACGCAGGGCATGAGATTCAGCAGCAGGCCGCCGAGAAAAGCCAACGCGGCGGTGCGGAGCAGAGTGAGCCACTCGAAGGAAGGCGGAGGGGCGGCAACGGTTCCCGGCAGCGCCGCAATTTCATACGCGCGTCCACCGGAGAGTTCGAGTACGCCGTTCAGATGCGCGGGATTGGCGGCGAGGCTTGGGTCCTTTTTGAGATCGAGCACGAAGCCCCTGGCAGTGGGCGAGACTTTCTGCGGTGCGGGATTCGAAAGTATGTCCTGATCGGCGGGAAAGAACACCGCCGTCGATTCATGCCGGCCGGTTTCGACGCCGAGACGGAATCCATCCTGAGTGGGCTCGAAGACGGCTTTGAAGCCTGGAGGAGGGGGCGTTGGCAAGGTACTGGCCAGACGCTTGACGAGTTCCGCATCCGTGCCTGAGCCGGCGACGACTGGCGGTGCGCCTGAGACTAGTTGCAGCGTGGCGCTCAGCTCCGCCTTGCCCGGAATGCAGACTTCGCGGCAGACCAGCCAGTCGACTTTGGCGTCGATAGCAGCCTTGCCGTCCTTTGCGGTGGGCGCAACTGCGAGGTGCGACGGAAACAGGACCTCGTCCTCGTAGCCGAAGTCCATCAGCGGCCCGAGCGGCAGGCGCTTGGGCGCGGGAAACAGCATGGGCCCGGCGGTGACTCCGGCGGGCAGAGTCCAGTGAATTTGTGGCGGGCCGCCGGCGTCTCCGGCATTTTTCCAATACACATGCCAGCCGGACTCAAGTTTGAAATAGAGGCCGACTAAATTGTTTCCGCCGGGATAGATCTGGTCTTCCGGAATCACCAGTTGGACATGCACGTGCGGCGCATCGGCGGAGATGGAGGCAGCGATGGCCGGCAGCGCGGCGGCAAGCAGGGTCGATACGAAGATCAGGCGGAAAATGCGCATGGCCGAGGAACACTGACTCCCTACAGTTGTTCTCAGTCTATCGAACCGGACTCGCTAACCAGGCTCGCAATGAGTTTTAAATTCAAAACTTGGAGTGCAATTCCGGCCGTGCGGCATGTTCACGGAAGATGCAGTCGTTCTGTACGCATTTGACGCCGGCGGCGCGGGCGCGAGCTATGGCTTCGTCGTGGATGACTTCGTCTTGCAACCAGAGATAGGGAATGCCGAGGCGAATGACACCGTCGACGATGGGCGGGACATTCTCTGAGGCGCGGAATACGTCGACCAGATCGATTCCGGCGCCGGTCTGCTCGCGCGCGGCGGCTTGAGCGGAGTCGAGGTCGGGATAGCAGGGGTGGCCCAGGATTTCCTTAAGCGCGGGGTTGACGGGGAGAACGCGATAGCCGTTCGCGGCGAGATAGCGGCCAATGTTGTGGCTGGCGCGCCAGCTCTTGTCGCTCATGCCGATGACGGCGATGATCTTCGCCGTGCGGAGCATCTCGTCGATAGTGGCGGGGTCATTGGACATCATCGTTGCTTCCAATCTTTGCTATGCAAGTCTTGCTACGCCCCCCTCCGCACATATTCCGCATCGGGACGGCGCCAATATAGCCGCTCTTACAAGATACATGGCACGCAATCGACTAGTGTGCATTTCGCTCTCCCAGGAATGCGATGAGATAGTTGATTTGTGTCTGAGATCGCAATCGGTATTCCTGCGCTAGATCTGATAGACCGTGCTTTCCTGCCCTTAATGCAATTTGCCGGTGATGCTCGCCTCCAGTGAGTGACGATTCCGCTAAAGCCTTCTCCTGATCAATCTCACGATGAAGAATGTCTCTAGCGTTTACTACACCCTCCAAAAGACCTTGCGTATGGCTACTTAGATAGGTATCGACCACTAAGTGTGAGATTCCCGGCAAGTATTCTCCCTTTAATGATTCTGCCGCTTCAGCACTCGACGGCAGTGAACTTGTTCCGATCTGCGGGAGCACGCTGTCGAGTCCTGTAATGCCGTCCTCAGTGCAACGAGACAGAAGGTCAGATATACGCTTCGTCTCCAGTGCAACGCCAAGCATCCGATTCTCTATCCTGGCGAGTACTTTCTGCTCTCCCGCGTGCGATCCGTCAGTGTACACAATTGCGTTTACGCGCAGACTGTTTTGCTGACCGTCAGAAGCGAAGCTGGCAGCTTCGAAATTCATCGAGAACGTGTCCCCAGGTGCAAGGAGTTTCGCACCGTTGTCAAAACCGGTCATGCAATCCATCTCACGCGGTCCGAGTGGTGCAGAGATGCAAATCTCAAGAATGGTCTTATTGGAAATGTTTCTGAACGTAAAACTAAGATTGGCCGAAGGGGTCTGTTCGGCCTGTACCAACTGAACGATTGGCTCAGGCGACGAAATTACAAAGTCGCTTGTGGACTGACCGGATGCGAGCGGGATTATCCCAAGACTTGTCGCAAGCACGAGACATACTGTGCGTAGATCATGCCCTGATATGGCGCCACGATTAGGAGTTTTCACAGTATGCACCTCTCTCGTCGCAGGAAGGTATTTAAACTTCGGTAACGACTTGAAATGCCGTGATCTTTCCGTGAACGATTCCCTTCGTCATATTCTCACCGTCTACCGCTTGGAATGGCCTACACATCCAGGTCATCGTCCCCAGATGCAGACACAGCGGTTCCGCGGCGCTTGGCCAGCAGATAGCCGCGCAAAAACGGCTCGAGGTAGCCATCGAGCACCTTGTCGACGTCGCCCACTTCCACCTTGGTGCGGTGGTCCTTGGCGATGCGATAGGGCTGCAAGACGTACGAGCGGATCTGCGAGCCGAAGTTGATTTCGAGCTTTGAGTCTTCTACCTTCTTGCTGACGGCGCGCTTTTTTTCGAGCTCGTACTCGTAGAGGCGCGAGCGCAGCATCTTCATGGCCTTTTCGCGGTTCTTGTGCTGCGAGCGCTCATTCTGGCATTGGACGACGATGTTGGTCGGCAGGTGGGTCATGCGAACGGCGGAGTCTGTGGTGTTGACGTGCTGGCCGCCTTTGCCGCCGGAGCGGTAGGTGTCGATGCGCAGGTCTTCGAGCTTGAGATCGACGTGGATGGTCTCGTCGATTTCAGGCGAGACGTAGACGGAGGCAAAGGAGGTGTGGCGGCGCTTGGCTGAGTCGAACGGCGAGATGCGGACGAGGCGATGCACACCGCTTTCGCCGGCCAATTGGCCGAAGGCGTAGTCGCCGATGATGGTGAAGGTTGCCGACTTGATGCCGGCCTCTTCGCCGTCCTGGTAGTCATTCATTTCTGTCTTGAAGCCCTGCTGCTCGGCCCAGCGCAGGTACATGCGCAGGAGCATTTCGGCCCAGTCCTGGCTCTCTGTGCCGCCTGCGCCTGGATGCACGGTGACGATGGCGTTGAGCGGGTCGGCCTCGCCGTTGAGCATGGTGCGTGCTTCGAGATCCTCGGCAAAGACGGCCAGAGCCTTGATGTCTCGCTCCAGATCGGCGAGAACGTCTTCGCCTTCGCGGGCGAGTTCGACGTAGGCTTCGATGTCACCGGTGCGGCGGACGAGTTCTTCATCGTCGGCCACCATCACTTCCAGGCGCTTTTTGTCGCGCATGATCGGCTTGGCGGCTGCTGGATCGCTCCAGAGAGCTGGATCGGCTAGTTTGGTTTCTATGTCGGCGAGTTCCCTGCGGATACGAGCAGGGTCAAAGATACTCCCGCAGGTCGCGAACCTGGTCGCGGATGGGAGCGTAAGCGAATTCGAGATCGTTTAATGACATGCTTTGCTCTTATGACCTGACTTTGTTTTAGACTTTCGCTGCGAGGACGGCCTGGCCCAGAATTTTCCGCGCGGCCACGGCAACAATCCCTAAACCAAGTATGGCACAGAGCCAGGCGAAGACGTCGCCGTGGGCGGTGTAGAAGGTGACGTCGTCGCGGAAGCCGAACTGGGCCGGCAGCGCGTCCGCCACGTGGCGCGGAATGCTCTGGCGGACGCGGCCGTAGGGGTCGATGACCGCGGTGACTCCGTTGTTGGTGTCACGCAGAAGCCAGCGGCGGTTTTCGATTGCCCTCATGCGCGCCATGTTTAAGTGCTGCCAGGGGGCGCTGGTGTCGCCGTACCAGCCATCGTCGCTGATGTTGACGAGCACTTCTGCGCCGAGGCGAGAAAACTGGCGGACTTCATCGGCAAAGACAGCTTCGTAGCAGATGAAGACGCCGTAGCGGTGACCATTCAAGCGGAAGACTTTGCGCTGGTCGCCGCGATCGAACTTAGAGACTTTTCCGGTGAGCTTGCGGGCAAAGAAGAGGAAGCGGCTGAAGGGGACGTATTCGCCGAAGGGGACGAGATGGATTTTGTCATAGCGGCCGACACGCCGGCCGTCTGCGGCTACCACCAGCGCGGAGTTGTACTCGCGCCAGCCGTTGTCGGCGGAAAAATCCATGCCGATGTTGCCTACCACTAAAGGCGCGTCGTTTGCATGAGCGATTTCGACCAGGGCCTTCTGGAAGCGTGCATCGTCCTCAAAGAACGGCGCGGGCGACTCGGGCCATGCGATCAGGTCAGGATGCGTGGGATAGGGCGGACAGACGATCTGGCCGGACGGAGCGCCGGTTTGCGGGATACCGGCGATGTACGTTTTGCATTGCTCGCCGGCCAGTTTGGCAAAGTCGGCGATGTGCTGGTCCCATTCGCCGGGAGCGGTCCAGAGCCCCGCGCCGCCAACATCGAGGTTGGGCTGAATGAGCACGGCGGTGGCCGTGGGGGCGGGCCTTGGCGGCTTGACGAAGATGCCCGCTGCGCCCGAGACAGCCAGGAGCACGCCGAACGCTCCCGACAATAGCTTATGCGGGAACTTATGCGGGCGCCGGTCATTCTTCGAGCGCTGCTCCAGCACAATGCCACCGGCAAGCAGCGCATTCGCGGCAACGAGCAAAAAGCTGATGCCGTAGACGCCGGTCCACGGAGCAAGCTGATTGACCAGGGCGTTATCGACCTGCGAGTAGCCAAGCTGGTCCCACGGGACACTGGTAATGCGCGCGGCAGCCAGTTCCAGCGCGGCCCAGAAGATGGGGGCGGCGGCCAGCGCCAGGCGCTTGCTGCTGGTTGCCTTCTGGACCAAGGCGACCGCCAAGCCAAAGAACCCGAAGTAGAGGCCCAGCACCAGGCTGAAACCTAACAACAGCAGAGTGGGCGCCAACGGCGGCATATCGCCGTACTGCATCATTGTGTCGCGAATCCAGTAGCAGTTGCCGGCGTACCACAAAACGCCACAGACGTAGGAAAGGAGGAAGGCCCGGCGCAGCGGACGCGGCTGGCGTCCTTCTCCCGATGAAATCACGGCCCATAACAGCGGAACCAAGCCGACCCACGCGAAGACGGAACGCCACGGAGGCATTGGTCCGGCGAGAGGAAACGGCAACTCCAGCAAGGCGGCCGATAAGCCCGCCGCTGCCCACAACTTCCATGAATTGACTCGAGAGCTTGCTGGCTGCATACAGGGCCGAGTTTATCGCATTGAACGGCTGTCGCGGCGCCCAACGAAGGAGCCAGGGTTTGCAGCGACGATCTTTTTTCCAAGGCTTGCTGTCTGGTTGCAAAAAATCGCCGATTACGAGCGAAAATCACGCTACAATTGCGGAATGAGCTTGGCAATTATCGGAATGCGGGTGCTTGAAGCAATGTTTTTCCTCGGCCTCGCCGGTTCGGCGGTGGTGGTGGTCATTAGCTTTATTGAAGACGGTAAAGAGCTGTTCGGAAAAGACGAATAGACGGTGCATTGAACAATTGCTGAGTTTTTTCGCATTTTTGATTGACACTGATCCAATTCAGAACTAGACTCAGCCGAGAGCGGGCGACGATATAGACCCTCTCCAATTTGAAGCTTCGATTTCCAATGACGAAAACCCCACGATGGCATCTTCCCAAACGACCGTAGCCCCTGCGTCTAATCGCGTTCGCCTTATTGTCGCGTCCTCCGTGATGCTGACGTTCATCTCCTTTTGGCGCGCTGCGGCTATTGTTCTTTGCGACCTTGGTTCCTCTGCTTTTTATGCCGGCGGCATTGCCGAGCAGGCAGTAGGCGCGGCCGCGCCGTGGTTCATCCTTGCGATCATGCTTTTGAGCTTCGCCGTGCGGGCGGTTTACGTCGAGAGCTGTTCGATGTTTACGCGCGGCGGCGTTTACCGCGTGGTGAAGGAGGCCCTTGGAGGCACCTTTGCCAAACTCAGCGTGTCGGCGCTGATGTTCGATTACATTCTGACCGGCCCGATTTCCGGCGTATCTGCCGGCCAATATATTACTGGGCTGATGAATGAGCTGCTGAATGTCGCGGCCCGCAGCAACTGGCTGCCACCGGCGTTAATGGACGCGCACCACAACCCGGCTTTCCAGTTCGACATGAACTACACGTCGGCGGTATTCGCTGCCATTGTGACGATCTATTACTGGTGGGAGAACATCAAGGGGATTGAGGAGTCCAGCGGCAAGGCGCTGCGGGTCATGGAGATCACTACGGTCATGGTGGTCATCCTGTTTGCGTGGGGCATCTATTCAGTTCTTAAGGTTGGAGTTCACCTGCCACCGCCCCCCACGGTCGCCAATCTTCACTTCAGCAACGATGCGCTGGGCTTTCTGAGGGGATCGAAACTGGTGCCTCTCCTGGGCCTGTTCGGCATCCTGATGGCGTTTGGCCACTCGGTACTGGCGATGAGCGGCGAGGAGAGCCTGGCGCAGGTCAACCGCGAGATTGAGCATCCGAAGCTGAAGAACCTGAAGCGCGCGGCGATCGTGATCGCCATCTACAGCCTTATCTTCACCGGCGGCGCCACGCTGCTGGCGTCGATGCTGATTCCCGACGGGCCGCGCACGACGATCTACCAGGACAACCTGATCGCAGGGCTCGCGATGTACATGGTTGGGCCCCTGTTCTGGCGCATAGCCTTCCGCATCTTTGTGGTTCTTGTCGGCTTCCTGATTCTTTCCGGGGCGATCAACACATCGATCATCGGCTCGGCCGGCGTGCTGATGCGCGTGGCCGAAGACGGCGTTCTGACCGATTGGTTCCGCAAACCGCACGCGCGGTTTGGCACCAGCTACCGCATTGTCAACCTGGTCTTCATCCTCCAGATGTTCACGATTATTGTGACCAGGGGCGACATCATCATGCTGGGCGAGGCGTACGCCTTTGGCGTGATCTGGTCGTTCACGTTCAACAGTCTTGCGATGCTGGTTCTGCGATGGAAGTACCATGGCGAACGCGGGTGGAAGGTTCCGCCGAACATTCGCATCGGCAAAACGGAGATTCCGATAGGCCTGGTATCTGTCTTCCTGGTGCTGCTGTCGATTGCGGTTGTAAACCTGTTCACCAAGTCGATTGCGACGGTGAGCGGCATCATATTTTCCGCCGCATTTTTCATTATTTTTTCGGTCTCCGAACACTTGAACAAGCGCAAACACGCCCTCACCGCCCGGCAGATGAAGGATCACTTCCAACTCGAGCATCAGGACACGGTAAGCCGCGAGTCGGCGCAAATCCGCCCCGGCGGCATCATGGTCACAATGCACGATGTGAACAACCCGGTAGCCCTGAAATGGATTCTTGGCCGCACCAACACCGACGAACGCGACGTGGTCGTGATGAGTGTGCGCATTATGGGCGTCGGCGGCCCGGAGTATCTGAATCCCGATCAGCAGAACTTCAGCGAACACGAACAGATGCTCTTTACCAAAGCAGTTTCAGTGGCCGAGAACTTCGGCAAGAAGGTTTCTCTGCTGGTAGTGCCGGCCGGCGACGTATTCGCGGCTTTGGCACAGGCCTCAAATTCTCTGGAGGTGGATTCGGTGATTTCCGGAACCTCGAGTTCCATGACACCGGAGGATCAGGCATTTCACCTTGGTCAGGCATGGGAAGCTCTTCCTCAGCCTAAACGCCAGTTCAACTTCTACGTGATTGCTCCCAACGGGGATACGAAGGTGTTTTACATTGGGCCGCATGCGCCCACGCTCAGCCCCGACGATGTGCAACTGGTACACCGGCTGTGGCTCAACATGCGCCGCGATCCCTCCGTCTCCGACCTGCATCACAGCGACATCATCACCTATGCTCTGACACGCCTGGCGGGCCAATATGCCCGCGAAAAGGTGGAAATCCTGCGGGATCTGCGCAACGTGCGCGCCTCGGCGGCTGCCGATGCGCCACGCCTCCGCAATCCTGATTCGCCGGACCACGGCGAAGGTCCGCCCACGCCGCGAGCGATCGGTTCGGCGCACGATTCCTGATGCTCGACCAATCGAGCGTCAGGCCAGGAACTCCTCGGCCGGCTCCCAATTGACAACCTTGACGCCCTCGCCTACCAGCGCAGCCAACTGTTGAGGCGTGCCCTTCAACGGCGGAAACGTGCCGAAGTGGAGGGGCAGCACCACTTCCGGAGCGAGAAAGCGCACCGCCAGCGCGGCTTCCTTCGGCCCCATCGTGTAGTGCCCGCCTATGGGCAGCATGGCCACCGTCGGCCGATACAGTTCGCGAATTAGTTGCATGTCGCCGAAGACCGCCGTATCGCCGGCGTGGTAGAGTACGGGGCCATCGGCAATGGTCAGCACAAAGCCTGCCGCCACGCCTACCTCGTGCACCCCGTCTTCATCCTGTGCCGCCGCCGAGTGTTTGGCTTCAACCATCGTGGTTGCGACATCGTCCAGTTGCACGGTGCCTCCCAGATTCATTCCGATGGTGTTGGCAACCCCTTTACCGCCGACATACGCCGCGAGCTCGTAGATCGCTACTACGGTCGAGCCGTGCTTCTGGGCCATTGGCACGGCGTCGGAAATATGGTCCCCGTGCCCGTGCGTCAGCAGGATGTACTGGATCTTCGAGGGCAGGTCGAAGCTCTTGGGATACTTCGGATTGTGCGCCATGAACGGATCGATGAGGATATTGGTGCCTGCGGGGGTCTGCACCAGAACGGTGGAGTGGCCAAGCCAAGTGATGCATGTTTTCTTCAATGCGGTCATGATTCCTCCATGGGAGAGCTGGGGGACGGGCGGCTAGCGCGTCATGAGCACTTCCGACACGTTGTCCTTGGCCAAAAACTGCTTATGCCCGGACCAGCCGGCGAACAACCGCTCAATGCTGCGGTTGGTAAATGCGCGCTGAATTGGAAACTGCTGCGTCATCTGTACCTCGACGTCATCGCCCTCGGTTACGTGGTAGCGCAGGAGCACCGTCTCCTCGCCCTGGGTGCGCGTGTGGAAGAATGCCAGCACCTGCCCGCCTGGATTCATAGAGTCAAACAGGCGCGCCACGACTGGCGCCACAAACGGCTCAGGCAGGTAATCGAGGGCGGTCCAAAGCAGCACAACATCGAAGTTGCGCCCGAAAAAGCTGAGCGCTCGTTCCAGATAGCCCTCCACATTCCAAATCGGATTGCCGTCGTCGTCCGTGCCCGTCTGCCAGTTTTCCGCGCACGCATCGTGAACTATGTCGGTCAAGAAGATGCTGTGGCCGAGGGCTGTGAGGTAGTTGATGTTGCTTGGAGAGGTGTAGCCATTGTCAATGACGCGGAGGCCGGGTTCAGCCTGTAGGCGCTTGCGCAGCGACGCCCATGCGCCCGAATGGCGCGGATACCTGGGCCCGACGAGTCCCTGTGCGGGCTCACTGGGAGAGCTATCCTGCTTCTTGTCGAACCATCTGCTGAGCAACCTCAAATCCCCTTGCCCCCAGGCCGATAGGTGCCTGGCTTGCCGTGCCTCAACGATTCTGTCAGAGGCCTCCGCCAGCCGACGTTTAGCCCGCGACCTCGGCTGGGCGTGCGAGACCCTGCGTCAAATCGACCTTTCCGCGGAAAACGGCATTGTCTTCCACGGCCAGACGCAGAGCGCGAATGTCGCCTTGCACTGCGCATCCGGCGCGCAACTCGACTCGTCCACTGGCCACTACATTACCCTGCACGTGGCCTAAAATCAGTACGTCCTTGGCAGAAAGGTCTGCCGTGACGTTTGCGTTGGGCCCGATCGTCAGCCGACTCTCAGCAAGGCTAATGGTCCCTTCCACTCGCCCATCCACAATCAGGTCTTCCCCGCCTTTGACTTCCCCGCAAATGACGATGCTCTTGCCGATGCGCGCCGCTGCATTCTCCACTGCCATGGTATAAATCCTTCCGTGGGCCCACACAAGGCCCTGCCCGCACTATACGCAACCGGGCCACTCCGCTTCAATCAGGGCAATCCTCAGAAGGGACAATTGCGTCTAATGAGACATGAGGCATGGCCAAGCCCGAATGACTCCAATGCCCTCCAAGCCAATCTTTCTGACTCCCTTTAGACTGAACACAGTGCGAAACATCCTCCAGTTCGTCTGCCTGCTGGCCTGGGCGGTTCTTTCCCCGGCTCAAGCCGCCTCCAGCGGCCCGAATCCGCTGTCGCCGTCGCAGGCCCAGGCGCTTGTGAGCCGCGCTTTGTCGACCGAATTGCGGACCGCTCAGGACCCGAACCACCCGATGCGCTATTTGCTCCACAAATCGAGCCCGCGCCTGAGCACGACCAAGGAGATTGTCGAAACCAGAGATGGGGGTGTCGCCCTCCTGCTGTCAATCAATCATCAGCCGCTGAGTGCGGCCGACGAGCAGAAAGAACAGGCACGGCTCAATGCTCTGGCCAGCGATCCCAGCCTGCAAAGCCACCGCAAGCAAAACGAAGACGGAGATCTGGGCATCATCCTGAAATTGTTGCGCATGTTGCCCAATGCGTTCCTGTACCAGTACGCAGGCTCCGCCGCGTCCCCCACCGGAGGGGCCACCGCGCGCGCCCCGGCGATGGTTGAGAAGTTCACCTTCAGGCCTAATCCGAAGTTCGATCCTCCCGACTACGAGACTCAGGCGCTCACAGCCCTGAGCGGCGAAATCTGGATCGATCCGGCCCAGGCGCGCGTTGTGCATCTGGAGGGGCAACTGCAGCAGGACACCAACTACGGATGGGGCATCCTGGGACGCCTCCACAAAGGCGGCTGGCTGGTAATTGAGCAGGCAGACGTAGGCAACAGGCAATGGCGCATCGTGCATGTCCAGATGCAGATGAGCCTGCGCGTGCTGTTCAAGACCCGGGTCTTCGACTCGATCCAACAAATGACCGGATACACTCCCGTGCCCGTTGGGATGACTTACCGGCAGGCGATCGAGATGCTGCGCGCTTCCCCCGACCTCTCCACACGGGGCGCGCGGTAGAATTTGCAACTTCGCGGCGTTGCCGTTTCGGCCGGGACTCTCAAGGACGAGTCCGGAACTGACTGCACGAGCAAGGCAGCCCGGCTTCCCTGCCGCGCAGTCAACGAGCTTCACTTGGCGAAGGCATTCGCAACATGTGCCGCAAGAACGCACTTGCCGTCGAACCGCGGGAAACATTTCCCGGACGCGCTTCTTATACGGATTACGCCCGTTGGTGGCGATGAGCGACTCGACAGCAGCCTTCCACTCCGGAATTGCGGTCCCATCGGGAGCGCCAAACGGCCGGCCCTGGTGCGGAGTCATATGGGCATGTTGGTGATGATGGCATCCAATTCTGCATTTCTGCTTAGTGCTGGAACTCCGAAGCCGATTGCTGATGTTGGTGGGGCGTCATTGAATGAAGCCGGGGGGACGCGAATGGCGCGGATCGCCGGCTGGAAGCCGGTAGGGAGCGAGCACGGCAGTAAACTTTTCCAGCAAAGAACGCAACGCGGCGATGTCCGGCTGGCCGTTGCGCATGAGAATCACTTGCCTCGACGGCAGGTTGTGCATGGGAGCTAACTGAGCAGCTTCGATGAGATTCGCCGAGATTTCGGCCAAGTCCAATCCAGTGTCCCAGTCCGGGTGGGCCTCTGCCAGCCACTTCCGGTTTTTTGTGACCGCGTCCGTAACATGGTTTTCGCGGTCCGGGACACTTTCCACAACATTCTCGCCGCGGTTGCGAAAGAAACCTAAAAGCGCGGCCACGATGGAGGGATCGCGAACCGTGCCATCCGGATAGAACACGCCGTGCACAGTGCCCCAGTTACCGGTGATCATCAACTCCCAGATGTACCATCCAACATGGGCTTGCATGTGCTCCTGGAGCGTGACGTCGTATGGATTCGCTCGCGCAATGCATCCAATCTCGGTGTCGATGAGCGGCTTTCCTGTCTGAGCAGCGTACTGCTTCGCTTTAGCAATGTTGGCGCGGATCTGTGCGCGTGTTGGACTGTAATTATGGAACGAGAGGACATCGACTGCGTCGCCCATCGCGATCATATTCTCCACAAAAGTGGCGCCGATCGTTACCGGTGTCACCGGATCAAGTTCGTGGAACATCCTGGCCATGTACCGTGCATGCTCCATGTGCAGTAGATTGTCTGGAGAGGGCGGCAGAGAACAACACTCCGGCTCGTTCTCCACGTCCCAGATTTCCAGGCCGGGCTCCTTGCCGATGGTTGCCACAAGGTCGGCTACAAACTCCCGCGAGTTGGGCCATGCCTTTTTGTCTTTCCATTCACCGAACTTGTACTGCATGGTGGGCATGACTCCGATCCCACGCTCATGCGCTGCACGCACAAAGTGGAGGAGGTTCTTTCTGAATGCCTCTTTGTTTCTGACCCAGGCCGCATAGGGGACGAAGACACGAACCTGATTCAATTGAAGCCGCTTGGCGTAATCCAGGTCGCGTTCCGTGACCGCAGGATTATATTGAAGCCAGAACTCAGCGTGACCGATGGTCTCGGCAGACTGATAGTTGAAACCTCTGGTGCCGCTCAGATCGTTTGGCACGCGGCGTTGCGCAGCCACGGGCAGGGCGAGAATGGCAATGAGCAGCGCGATTGCAGCGCGACGAGTTCGCATGATTCCTTCTGTCCTTTCCAACACAGTGTTTACCGGGCGCCCTCTTTGCTGATTCTGACTTTCGGCGGCTTGGGCCTGGAATCCCTATCAGTAGGGCCGCTCATTTTGGGTAACGCCGGGCCAGGTGTCAGTCCGGAAGGGAGCGGCCGGTAGTCCTGCTCCATTGAACAGTGTTGCCTTGGGGTTCGATTGCCAGGCGTAGCGAACCTCCTTGGGATGCGGCACGGACGGAGACGAGACAACGACCGTCTCGCCTTCAATATGTGCGTTGGCCCAATACCATTTCCGGTCTTCTCCAGCGATGGAGAATTCTCCTAGTTCGTCCCCTTTCACGACCAGCCCGCCGTCGATGTGCACAAAGTGCAACCGGATAGAGCCTGGGAGTCTTTCGACGGATGCAAGGGTTGGTCCGGAAAACACCACATGCTTGCCGTAGTAGTTGGCCAGCGCGCAATACGCCAGCCGTTGACCTACAGGAAGCTTTTCTTTGGAATGGATGTTGTCCGGGTCGCCAGTATCGATTGTGACGGCCAGACAGGAGTTGGGAACACTGGCTGCCGCGATCGCCTGGGACTCACGCGTTTCAGCCCACTCATCGCCGTCGACCGGCGTTGCGCTGCGTTGCTTGAAGGCAGGCAGGCTAACAATGTAGAACGGAAAATCGCCCTGGCCGAAGAGCTTTCGCCAGTCGGCGATCATGGCGGGAAGAATCCTTCGGTACTGGAATCCTCTCGGCGAGTTCTGTTCCCCCTGGTACCAGATGGCGCCGGTGATGGAGAGCGGTGCGACCGGCTGCAGCATCCCTTCGTACAGAACCGTCGGCATCACCGGCCAGTTCTCGTAGGAGATCGGCAGCGAATGTGGCGGGCGCGCATCCACGCTGAGCTGGCCCTGCCATGTGCCGGCCAGCGGAATGACGGTCTTGTCACCCAGCACAAGATGCAGATCTTCGGGCTTGCTCATGAATCCGCCATCGGGCTTGGTCTTCAGCACGCGAATGGCGATGATATTTCGTCCGGGCTTAAGCACGCCCTCGCGCATGAAATAGACGCGTGGGTTTTCAACCCAGGCGCTTCCGCCGACCTGCTGCCCATTGACGTACACGGTGTCCATGCGTTCGATGATGCCCAGAAACAACATGGCGCGGCCCGCCGGAAGCGGATCCGGCAGATCGATCTCTTTACGGAACCAAGCCAAGGCTGGCGTCGCCGGCACACCCAGTTCGGCAAAGCCACCGGGCAGGGTGACCTGCTTCCATTCGGAGTCGTCGAAGTCGGGCGCGGCCCAGTTCCCTTTGAGCCCTTTGTCGTACTCGTCGTACCAATGCATCACGTAGTTGCCGTACTCGGGAGCCCCTGAAGCGGCCAGGCGGTCCACCTCCGCCAGCGGGACATCAAAGTCTTTCAAAGGACGAAGGGCGGCAGCGCTGGCCCAGGACTCCGCCGGCGTTCCACCGACGGCATCCACCACCAGGCCGATGGGGACGTGGATCTCCTTCTCGACCTCGCGTGCGAAGTAGTACGCGACCGCCGAAACCCGGGCTGCGGTCTGTGGCGAGACGACCTTCCAGCTTCCGGCAATCCAACCGGTGTGGTTGTAAGCAGGTTTGCCGAACACCGAGAAGAAACGAATTTCCGGATAGTTCGCCGCCTTCACTTCATCGGCGCCGTTTTGCGTAGCTATGAGCGGCAGTTCCATGTTCGACTGGCCGCCACATAGCCAAACGTCGCCGACCATCACGTTGTGCAGTTCCACGGTTTCACGACCGGTGATTTTGACCGTGTAAGGGCCGCCGGCCGCAGGAGGCGTGATCTTAACCTGCCAGCGATGGTCTGCCTGCGCAACGCCGGATACGGTGTTGTCGCCAATCTGCACGGTCACTTTGTCGCCGGGTTCCGACCACCCCCAGATTGCATCGGCCTTGCCGCGTTGCAGTACCATGTCATCGCCAAAGAGCGGGCTGACAAATGGGAAGGGCTCGGGAACAGGAGGTGGCTGAAAAGGGCCCTGCGCAAAAACGGTGCAATTTGGGGAGAATAGAAGACCCGCTGCCGCGGCAACAAGAAGAAATCTTCTTGAAATCATCCGATTGAAACTCCTTTTCAATGAGCCGCGAGCCAGAAGCTATGCTCAGAAAATCAATGCCAGTTCAATTGACTGCACGAAAATAGTCATGGGTCTTGAAAGACCGGCGAGCGAGGTGCCGGTAGAAGTTTCGATCCGTGGGAAAGTCTTTGCCTTCTTCAAAGAGCCCGCAGGCAGCAAAATATGGCCGACCTTCTGAATGATCTGAAATGGGAATCTACGAGCAAACGTTTGCTAACCACGCAGATTATCTCGGATAGGGTGAGGTTGTAAAGCGATTTATTTAGTAAAAAAGGCCCCCACATTGGTCGTGGTCCATGATAAGTTGGCAACGATCACACTTGTGGATTAATTCACTGCGCCTTCCCGATCCAGGGCCGCGCAAGCATTCCACGATTCCATTAGAGGCGCAATGTCCAAGATTAGCAGCAGATTTCTCACGGCGATGCAGAGGGCGAAATCCGGCTTGCATCTTTCACGCCCACCGGCGTTAGGATCGATGGGTTCCTGAGCGCTCAGGTTGCGCAGTGATGGACTGCGCCCAACTAAAGGCATTTTGTAAGCGCGTGAAACATTCTGGATCACGAAGGACAGGAGGGGCACAATGAGGATAAAGATTGCGTTGTTTGCTGCAACGGTGTTTTGTCTTGGGTACACGGGTGCGGCCGCGGCTCAGCAGTCCGGGCCGGCTGTTCCGGATCGGCTGCTGGTAACAATCAATACGCAGCAGACTGCTGAACCAGTTTCGAAATATGAGTTCGGCATGTTCATTGAGCCCATTCGTACCCTCATCTACCGCAGCCTCTGGGCGGAGATGCTCGACGACCGGAAATTCTATTTCCCTGTCTCATCCAAGGATGCTGACACACCAGCGCCGCAAGCGGGAAACGCTTTCCGCAATATGCAGCTGCGCAAATGGCGTCCTGTTGGTCCTGACGAAGTTGTTGTAATGGACAAGAGCCAGCCGTTTGTGGGTGATCAGAGCCCACGCATTGAACTCGACTCAGCCACTCCGCACGGCATTCTTCAATCGGGCCTCGCCCTGGTGAAGGGCAAGAAGTATGAGGGCCGGATTTACCTTCGCGGCACTCCGGGCAGCAAGGTGACGGTCTCACTGATCTGGGGTAAAGGCGAAAACGGCCGGCAGACGATTTCCTTTGCAGCACTCACCAA
>Ga0307377_10001502_pt1 | contig 29278 bp, 27 predicted proteins | sample TR3MG_FD_202535 | JGI IMG/M metagenome (GOLD analysis project Ga0307377, IMG submission 202535) | Soil microbial communities from Risofladan, Vaasa, Finland - TR-3 | ecosystem: Environmental > Terrestrial > Soil > Coastal area > Acid sulfate soil | place: Finland: Risofladan, Vaasa | collected... | reverse complement strand
AGCGGGGGTATTGGTTGGACCGGCACAATCCCTTAAATACCAGCAACCATAAAAGTCGGAATCAAGGCACTTGCTGGAGTCGCAACCAGTGGCTCTCACACAAGTTTCTCCTTGGTTAGGACAAAAGCCACCAGAACAACTACCACTAACCCCAGTAAGCCGAGCTCCTGCTGTTACCGCCCCACCAGCAATCCGACAGCAAGTTTTATACCATCCCCCATTTCGGCAACCCTCAGAACAAGTGCCGGCCGAACAAATACCAGGCAAAATTTTTCCATTGGTGTTTGAACCAGTTCCCCCTGCTCCTCCACAAGCCCACTCAATGTTACCCACCCTCGAATCCTCACATCTATCCGCCGCAGAACATTCTTTATATGTGTAATACCACTTACCAGGACACAAACCGGTCTCTGGATCTCTATCCGGTCGGTTGCACCGACCGTTAAATTGATAAAGCCAGCCGCCGGAAGCGTTGTGGCAAATTTCCGCATCTGAAGAACCGCACTCGCTGCCGATTGTCCGACAGTGGCAGTCCTCGCTAACATCACAAGTAGGCATATTGTCATAATCAACGCAGCCACAAGAGGCTTCGCAGTTACGCCCTTGATTATAGACATAACAACACCGGTAGGCGTCTACGCTCGGGCAAAACCAATTAGTCGCCAAAGACGGACTGGGTTTCCCAAGGCTAACTAGTCCCACAATAACTATGAAGACCGCCAAAATAATCAGCTTTTGCTTCATGGCGTCAAATCTGCCTTAACAAAACTATAATTGTTCAAAAAACTAATCGCTCCGGGTAAAACCTCTGCCACCACTTCCCCTTTTTCGACTTTCTGTTCGTTCGCAATAGAGCCTTTTAGCAATTTCACCTTATCAGCATAAATTTCGATCCAGTCCTGATTTTTACTCTTAAAAATCAACGCGCCCAATATTCCCAGGTGCTGCCCTTGATAATCAATGTTCACCTTTGGCGAGTAAAGAAAGGTGCCGGCAAAAGGCGCTCTGATTTTAACCGGATTTTCTATCACATAACCCTTAGCCCCCACCTTTTCCCAGTTATACCGATTAAACTCTTGACCAGAGAAACAAATTGATTTATCAACAAAAGGACAGCTGTCAACCATGGGGAAGTAAATAAAATTAATAAGTAAGAGACAGACGATTAGGAATATTAGCGTAGAGAGCAGAAGATAAACTCTTTTTCCGGAAAAGATATTATTGGGCATTAATATCAATATAGGGAAACAACCAGGATTTTGTCAAGTTGATCAGAAGGAGAAATTATTCGCCGGATTTAACCGGAACTCTCAAGCGGCCATGTTCATCCTGAGCAAAGTAATCCATCGTCATATTGTTATATTCGTCATCAACTTCATAAGCCGCAAACGAAACAAAACCACTTTTAACGCTTACTAATGGCCTCCCTAAAGTCGCCAGGCTCCACTCGCCAACCAGATCCTCTTCATCGGTAAATTCTCTTGGCTTCCCATTATCGCCCCAAGCAGTGAAATGAGGTGGTTTGTTGGGATCTTTAGCTACCTCATCAAAGTATATCATTATTCCTGAAGGAACGACTGGACCTTTCTTGTTATACGGCCAATAAAGAGTGGCTGGATATTGCCTGAAGTGTATTTTCAATGACACCGGAAAACCGTCTTCTGTACGCCAAACCTCAAAATAATCGACATCTTCCATATGGAAAGGCAGGCATTTAACTGCTCCTGAGGCGGCTATCTCTCCCCAGGTTGAGCGATTTAAAAGTTCGGGATGCAAACTTGGGCTAATTCTTCCTTCAGTATAGTTAAAAAATTTATATTCTCCCTGCGCATTTTGTCTAACACTGACAACCCGCTCCCCTGTAACAGTGCTGAAATATTCCCAAACATTCTGCTCCTGATTAAATTTTGCTTCCGTATTGGAAACCTCCACTACCCAAGCTGGGCGTTCCGCCTCCACCTTTTTCCAAACCCAATCTTCAATTGCCCCATCATATTCAACCTTTAAAATTGCCTTTTCGCTCAAAACTCCATCGGGTCCGGGTGCGAAATAACCTCTAATGCCTTTGTCATGAGAATACTGTGAACCTTCTGGTAAAAGCTTCATTTGCTCTTCCGACGGATGAGGCACGACTGGAACTTCTGCCGTGCTAATGTATTCCAAACCAGCTTTTTTTACCACCTCCAGATATGCCTCCTGGCTGTAAGTATTAATAAACCATTCGTATATTACCTTCTGCCCATCTTCAGTAGTGCCAGGAAAAGCAATCATACCGTCTTGATAGGTAATCGCCGGATTAATCATCTGTAAGAGACGAGGAAGGTCTTTTTCTTTAATAACGGCAAAAGAAATCCGCGGCACGTCCCGGGAGACCAACTGGCCGCTTTCATCAAGATAAACCCAGTCATTAAAGCCAATAATTATTTCACCCTCTCCAAGTCCTTGGTGATAACGGCCAGTGACAATAATTCCCACTCCATTTTTTAAGGTTGCCTGCCGAGGGACAACTTCAGTGAGAACTTCTTCCCAACCCCTGTCTTTTACTATTTGGCCGCGAAAAAAACGCAAGTGCCTATCTCCCTCCGGCCCCCTAAGTCCAGGATAACTTCTGGCAAGATCAATAGTTGTAGCTTCAGCTTTCTCTACTCCTGCTGATCCAACAGCACTAACATATGCCTCAAGCGCTTGCACTAAAGTTAAGGTTTCTCCTTTTCCTATAAAATCTTCTCCCCAATTCAGACGCACCAGCTCCTCCAAAGGTCTTGGTAGAGCAGCTCCCTCTCCCCCCCCCTCAGGGGTTAAAGTGGGCAATTTTTCGCCTCCAATACTCAGACCTTCTATAATATCGGCGTTGATTATCGTAACAGTGCTTTGATTTTGGAGTGTAACCCTTTCTACTCGCGGCGCTTCCCGGGTCGCTGGTGGTTCATAAACAATCGGCTGAATCTCTGAAGTTGGCCCTGGCTCTGGACGGGGAGTAGGCGTCGGCCTACAGCCGGCTAAGGAAGCCGCCACCGTGACTACTGCCAGAACCCCCCTCAACCCTTTTAGCTCTTTTTTGGCGCCAGAAGCACTTAAAAGACCGGCCCCCAAAGCCATATTTAAGGCAGCCCCATTTTTCCTCTCGTCCACAGGAGGAATGTCAGAGCCCCGAGAAGGGGCTCTGGGAACCTCAAGATTAGGCAGTCTCGAACGCAAGTCTATCTCCCCCATCAGTCTCTCCGTATCTTCCATAGCTTTTCTTGCTCTCACCAGCCCATTTCCCTTTAAAGAGGCAGCCACGCCCTGATTATTTTTTTCAGCCTGCAAGCGTCTTTTCTCACTCTGGGTCAGAAAAAACTGCCAATTATTGTTCCATGCCGCCTCAAACTGAGGCAACAGCCTGGTTGCCCTTTCCTGTCTTCCCCGGTCTAGCCTGTCACCCTCCCAACGAGCTTCAACCACTACCGGGCTCCCCCCACCTTCGCGGTCAATAAAAACTTGGGCTCTCTCACTCCCCGGATCGCTCGCAATTTGTCCTAAGACTCCGACCGTCGCCCCTCCTAAAACTTCGTGAGCAGTTCTAGTCGTCCGGGCCTCTCGCAGTTCTCTTGGAGGCTTAAACTCTTCGATGTTTCTTTCGGCGTTCATTAGTTATAAACAAAAAACCCCGCCAAGGGCGGGGCAAATTATTGAGTCGCTCTCACGACCACTATCTCCAAGCTCTCAACTTCCTTTAAAAGGCAAGTTAGCTTCAAGTTGCTCATTATGTCAAACATTTTAACATTCGCTATGGGGTATGTCAAATTGGGAGAACCCCTTACCCCTTTTTGATTGTCTCAACCAAAGCTAAAAAAAGCGTATCATAATATTTTCTCTCCTGTCAAGCAATAACCTCGTGAATCAAATGTTCAGGCTTACTCAAAAAACTTGAGAAATAGTCCGTGGAAAATTGTGGTATATTATGTATCATCTTTTTTAAACAAAATGAAGCAAAAAATTATTAATCCCTACAGAAACGGATACAACCATTCTTACAAAAACAAAGATTGCCCATTCTGTAATGAAAAAATCCTCAAACGGCAAGCTATTCCCGATTTGGAAAACAACCATTGGCATATTCTAGTCAATTATTATCCCTATCTGGACGGCAATATAATGATTGTCAGTAAAAGGCATTTGTTAAACATTTCTTCTTTGACGGCCGAAGAATGGGGATCATTACAAAATATGATTAAACAGACTCAAAAACTTCTCACAAAAATTTTCAAAACTGAATCATTTAATATAGGAATTAACATTGGACCTTATTCTGGGGCGACGGTAAAACACCTTCATTGGCAGATAATCCCTCGAATGGCCGAGGTAAAAAACGGTGGTGTCATTAACCTTCTTTCTGGATTACAAATTATCAAAATATCTCCTCAAGAACTCAAGGAAAGGATTATCAAAGCCAACCGAGAAGAATAAGATCAATCCTTTTCTTTTTTTTAACTATTTCTTCTCACCCAATAACCTAACAATATCAACCTTTGAAGCGTCCTTATCAATCACCGGATCCCATAAGTGATCTTTATCCGGTGCTAAGTGGATATGGAAATGGTCCGGCCTTTTATTCCCCGAAATTGGGTCAAAAAGATCGTCTCGCAACCGCCAAAAAAAGACGTACTTTTTTATTTCCGTGCCATCCGGCCGGCTAAGCTTTGCTTTTCTAAATCTTTCGATGGCGTACGCATAAAACTCTATTAACTCTCCCATCTCCGTTATCGAAAGTTCACTTAGTTCCTTAACATGTCTTTTGGTTATAAACATTGTGTGATATCTCCAATAAGGAGCACAATTTGCTATCCAAAGCCAACCTCTGCCCTCTTTTAGCACAATTTGGTTTTCTCTCCAGTCACAGAAGGCACAATAATCCGGAGCCATTTCCTTAAGCCACTCCTCATATTCTTCTCGCGTTAACAGTCTTAAAGGTTTTCTCAGTACAGTCATATTCTTAGACAAAATTGTTAATTGACTTGATTGTGGCAGAATTGCTCTCTAAGTTCAAATCAAGGACTGCTCCCCCTCCGTTAGCAATCTCTATTTTCAAAAGTAAATCAAAAAATATTTCTGGTTTATAATTATCACTCATCAACAGATATCCAATTAAGTGGCGAAAGAAAACACCATGACCAACAATAGCAATTGTTTGCTTGTCTTTAAGAGTCGAAAGGAAAGCAGTCAATTTTTTCACTCGAGAGACGATTCCATTGAAAGACTCGCAACCATCGTATTTCCAATCTGGAAAATACTTATCCTCTTTATGCTCAACCTCCCAAAAGTGTTTTCCAATTTCCTTTTCCACGCCGTTCAAGCATTCTGGACGAATGTATTCGTGAAGGTAGTCCAAAACCCGAATATCCTGTCCAGGAAATAATTCTTTTGCTGTTTGTAAAGCTCTGGGGAAAGGCGAGGAAAAAACACGGTCAAAGCTAATCCCCTTCAAGTTCTCCTTGACTATCTTAAGCTGGTCAATAGCCACTTCACTCAGGGGACTATCTGTCCTTTGCGTTATGCCGTTCTTGGCATCTTGAGATTCGCCGTGCCTGATAAGATAAAGTTTCATTATCAAGTAGTAGCTAATGCCCTAATAACTGTTAGGGTAAATTCTGGAGGTTGACTATAAAATAAAGACATGTGAGGAAAACTTTCTCTCGCTTGGCTGATAATGTAATTCTCCAAGGTGGAAGGAATTCTTCCTTTTATTCCCTCCATTGTTAACCCCAAAAGATAATTGTAATAATCAGAATACTCCAGCTTAGCTAAGGCCAACAATTTAGTAATTTGTCCCCTTGTGTCACCATAGTTGAAGGTCATCAACTCTCTACTCCTCTTAAATACTACCTCAAAATACGGAGAAACTAAACCATCTTCGCCCCTAAGCAAAGGAGGAAAAAAGTCCACGTAATACGCTTGATTATCTTTAACTGAAAAAATAAAATTTGCAGGCTTCGCGTCTATTAACACTCTTGAACAAGGGCTGCCGGCATAGTCCTGAATATCAATGATAGTTTCAATAATTGTATTCCAAGCCCAAGCTCTTTTCTCAGGAGAACTTGTGGGAGATTTAATTATTTCATCTAGATTATCACCCTCAATCCAACAATCGATGTTTTCTAGAAAATAAGGTTCGCCTCCAGTAACGCGTGAGGATAAGTTTTCAGGAATTATTAAGCCAGCCTTAGATAATCCTTGCCTATAAACTAATTGGGCATCGAGTAAAGTCTGAAGTTCATCCAAAGATAAACCAAAGCCACATCTTTTTCTTATAGCTAGTTTCCCCTGATGCTCGCCCAAATCAACTTTAGATTGAATGCCTGACGAAGAAAGCGAACGAAGCAAAATAAAAGTTACAGGCGAAAAGCCCGAATTTCTCTCATTGTCTCTCATTTTTACTTGAGATTAGCAAGCATATCTGGTAGCAAACAATTGCATTTTACTGTAAGAATTACTATAAGTCAATAGATTTGCGTTTTGTCTTTTGGCATAGATTCCGATTATTCTGATTACTATATTCTTTTACAAAATCTGTAAGCACAAATTAAAACCGACCTACCTTCTTAAGACAAAAAGGACAAAAACATTCTTGTCAGCGCTTTACTTGTGGGCGATCTCGGATGAGGAAGCAAAACTAAAGTTAAATGAAATTTGGAATAATCTTTAAATTCTTCCGCAACAAGAGGGTGTCGTTTTTTGGCCGCACAACCGATATAAAAAAATCTCAATACTTATATCTGCATGTTCATACGGAAGAAAACCTCCCTCTAGCGTTCTCGTTCTCCTAACAGCATGAATTAAATTAAATTCAGCTTCAGATTCAAATAAATGGATTAAATCGACTTTAATAACAGGCGAAGCGGAATGAATTACATCCTGCGATTCAACGGTCATAATAACCTCTTCATTGCATCCTGCCAATTTATGAACCTCATCGCGCGGTCATCAATATAGACGACAGCTCTAGGCTTAATAGCAGTAATTTCATGATAGTGGACACCCTTTCTAAAGCCAAAAGAGCTAAGCCACCTGGTTACCTTATTGACTTCGAGGTTAACATCGTCATTTAGTTCGGGGTTTAGTCGTGTCGTAAAAATTACTACCGTAAAACCTTTTTTAACCAACAAGGAAAGACACTCTTTTGCGCCTTCGACAGGGGGATCGTAAATTGAGCCATCTTTCCATCCTTGGCTGTACTTGTGAATTACACCATCAAAGTCGACCGCTATAGCGTTACTTGTGCTTTTATTTAGCTTCTCCATTAACTCTCTATGTTTATAGAAAATTTCCATTATTATAGCATATCTTACAAATACAGTTTGTGGCTCGATAGAGATTTCTCCCAAGGACTTGTAGTAATATTTTCTCTTCTGCCAAGCAAAAGGAAGGTATTCCCCCAAAGACCATCATGTTCGAAAACTTTTTAACAATAAAAACGGTTTTTCTTTAAAACCTTCGGGGTTTCTTCGGCTGGCTTGGGGAGAGGAGCTTTAGGATAAATAATTTATCCAAGAAGCACTTTTTACGGCTATTATGAGGAGATTTCAAACCCTACTTATTTTAGTTTTAGTGGACCGTGCCGGATTCGAACCGGCGGTCTCCGCAATGCGAATGCGGCGCATTACCAACTGTGCTAACGGCCCCCTTAATACTTAGTCCCAAATGAATTATACCAAAATGAAGGCTATTTATCTCTAAAGAAGCTTAAATTAGGCTAAGGCGGCCAGCTCGGTTTGATGAATTTTTTCAAGTTTTTTGACAACAGCAAATTCTTTCTTGGTCGGCATATCAGCTTTCAAATCACGGATATCATTTTTAACATATGTCATTTCCGTCGCTAATTTCTCAAGATGATTCTCCACTTTACCCAATCGGCTCTCTACCCCATCAAATCTTTTATCTACCCCATCAAATCTTTTGTCCATATGAGGAACAATGATGTTTTCAAAAAAATCTATTAACTCTTTTGTTATTTTTGGCCTGTTTTGGTTTTTCGCCTTCATCTGCCGATGGTAAATTTATTTAACTTCTTTGTCAATCTCTTTAGAAGACCAATGCCGCCCCAAGGGATATAAGTAAGAAGCCGGCCAAGATGCCAGCCAAGGTGGGGATTTTCAAACCGGCGACCGGCAAAGTCGTTTCGGTTGGCGTCGCTTCCGCCAATTCAGTCGGTGTCGTTGTCGCTCCTTCACCGGTTACTTTAATAGTTACCTCGCACTCCGGCCGGGTCTTCCAGTGGTCACCATCATCAAGAATCTCCAGTACGGCCTTGTAAGTTCCCACTTTACTATAAGAATGGCTGATGCTTTCAGTGTGGTCGCTGGTAAAGGAGCCAAAGACTTCCTTCTTCTCCCCGTCACCAAAGGTAAAGCGGAAACCCTTAACCCGCACCGGATCAAAACCCTTGCCTTCAAATCCCACGGTTAGGGTGGGCTGACCACTCGTTTTGTCCGCATGAAGGTATTCACACATTGAACCAGGCGCACCAGTTGGAGTTGCAGTTGGCGTTGGCGTTCCCGTAGTCACGGTAGCTACCGTAAGAGTAACCGAGCAAGTTGATTCTGGATCACCCTCAGCCTGAACTTTGGCTGTGTTGGTAATTGATTCATCGGCATCGTTTCTCACTGCTACCCTTATCGCTATATCTGCTACAGAAGCCAGAGTGCAAGTAACTGTCCTTGTCGCTGAGGCATAAACACAACCAACGCCAGCATCAACGAAATCCAATGAATCAGATAAAACATCAGCAATAACCGTTTCTTTAGCTGTTCCCAAAGGCAGGCTTTTTATATTAAAGACTACTTTTTCTCCTTTGCTAACTGTCTCTCCCTCTTCAATTCTATCCTCCAAGTAGTATTCTCCGGCAGTATTGCGACTGTCGTCTCGATAAGCGATTTTGTCGGCGCAGTAAACCCCGGGCGCCGTTTCTCCCACGGACAAACTCTTTTGGCAAATAGTGGCCGGGGTTAAGCCCTCGGGGGGGCCAACATCCACCGCTTCAGGCTTTGATTCCGGCACAGAGGGCGCTACCGGCCGGGTCCCCATTTCTTTCAGCCTTAAGGCAGTCAATACCGAAAGCGCTGCCAAAATAACGGTGAGAAGAATAATCCCGACAATGGTTAAACTTTTTTTCATTTTACTTCCAAACACCCCCAACTTTAACAAAGCCTAAAATTTCGTATTCACCGGTCGCGGGAATAGTAAATTCAGAGGACCAAGTGTTAGTTTTTGACCCGCCCGCCAGTTTATCACTCATTTTTACCCCACCCTTTTTAATTCTCACGGCCACATTTTCCACCGTCCCCGAAAAGGTAATTGTTGCCCTAATACTATCCCCCACTTTAAGGTCAGTTAATCCGCCTGTTGTTCCATCAGGCAAGACCTTGACCAAGGTCAAATTGGTGCAGCAAGGCTCTACCCCTGTGGTTGGGGTTGGAGTGGGCGTGGTCTTTGTGGTTGGGGTTGGAGTGGGCGTGGTGCAACCAGAATTTTGCCAGCGGAGAACGCCATAACCATTGGGATAATAATGTCCTCCTCCAACTTGGTCTCTGAGATCCACCTGACACCGGCCACAACCACCAGGCGGGCTACAGCTAACGGTTTCATCTTTACATTCACCAGGATTTACGGTAAAGCTCGCTCCCGACCAACTCCCTCCACAAGTCCCACAACCAGGAGAACCCGAGCAACTGCCTACAGCTTTCTCATAATTGTAAGTTCTCGCCCCATCACAACTTGACGGCAAACAAGCATGGATAGTTACTGCCGCACTTCCTCCCTCTCGACAATCAGACCCAGAAGAAACTGCCCCCGAATAACTAATATTATAAAAATTACAATCCCCATTATCCGAGCCCCCTCCACAAGGATTGTTTAGACCTGCCTCCTCGCATGACTTAACTGTGCCAAAGGTACATGCTTTACAAGTGGTCCCTTCACACCAACCATCTTGAAGATCAACATAGTTACATGCCTGGTCACACCCCCAACGGCCATCACTGTCGCAAGTACTCCAACCAGGAGCATGTCCGTTACAAGGGTGATTGGGATTATCCGTATAATTGCAGACTGATTCCGCCTTTTTTTGTAATCCCATTCCCCCTTTTTGGACTGTCAAGTAACCTAAAACTCCCCCTACAGCCAGGATAAAGAAAAGCAAAGCCAAAACAACCGCTTTGCCGGCTGAAGATTTTTTCTTTGGTGGTGCTACAACAGTTTCCGGCTCAGCCACTGGCGGGGGCGGCGGAAAGCTTGGTCCTTCCGGCGGCAATGGGGCTGCTGGCTCAGAAGGAGGAACTGGCGGCACAGGAGGTGCTTCTGGTGTTTCTGGTAAAGGCACTATTGGCAACGGCTCTGCAGGTAAATCAGGAGCGTGCCAAGACGGCTGGTTAGCAGCAGGTTGACTAGCTACCGGTTCTGGAGGAACGACCGGGGCGACAGGCGGCGCTGCTGGCGGCGGGGCAGCATCAGTACTCGTCCCCGAGAACGGGGACACTACTGGATTGGTATCATCATCCATTATTACCATAATAAAGAAGCAAAAAAGAAAGAGTCAATAGGTAATCTTGTCTTTGAAGCAAAATTATTGAGTGTTTTGGTATAAAAGCCAATCGGCGCTGTTGACTACCCCGTTCTTATCCAAATCAAACTCCGCACTGCTGCTGCCAAAATGACTCTGAAAATCTTGGAGAGTATAACTGGTAGTGGCGGAAGAAGTGGCTTCGCTAGTAGTAGGCGTTGCTTCCGTCGTAGGGACCGTTTCTATCGGAGAAACAACCGTTGGGGTAACGGTTGGACTGGGTGCTGCTGGTGGCTTAGTCAAAAAACTGCGCGTTGGTCCCATTTTTTTACCATTATGGACGACCTGATAATAGTAGGTAGTTGAAGCGAGCAAGGGGGTCAACCTAATCCGGTGGTTCAAAGAAGCCATTGTTTCCGGCACTTGTAAGAGAAGAGCTCCTTGGCTCATACCATAAGTCACTTCCATTTGACAAGTTTTGCCGGTTTGGAAAGTAATTTCGACCGAGGAAGCGGTCAAATTCGACTCGGTCAAACTTTCTGGTTCACAACTTCCTTGAGCGCTGGAAATGAAAGCCCTGATTTTACCAAAACCGGCAACCAGTCCTGCTAAGACTAAAACTAAAACTGCTACCATAACAACACTTTTACTCGTTCCCCCTCCTTTAGGTTTTTCCGCCGCCGCAAAAGTGGACACCGTTGATGGCGGAGCGGGAGATTGAGGGGAAACTACCGCCGATTCCGTCTTAAAACCAGCGGCTTTAAAACCGGTTCCGGGAACAAAGGGATCAGGCGGGCCGGAATTTGGTTTTGGGTCCAAAGCCGGACTAGAATTATTATCAGGAATTGAGCCGAAATTGGGATTTGGTGATTGACTGGCGGCAGTATCCATTTTAACCTAAAAAACAAAAGCTAAGCCTAACAATGTTAACAAAGCGCCTGCACCAAGAAAAAGAATTGTGGGCAAAGTTATCCCGCTGACCGGCGGTTCAGGGGTGGGCGTTGCCGTTTCAATCCCTCCGCCTAAACCAACCGCTGTTCCCGAAATGGTATAACTACCGCTTTTGGTCCCAGTACAATCAATAATGTCTTTGGGGGTTACCGAAGTATCAAAAAGATTGGAATCGCTACTTTGACTCGAACAAACAAAGGTAAAGTCACTGGTCCCCGCAGTTTTACCTTTAAGGGTAATCGTGGCTAGTTTGCCACTACCACTGGCACTCTGACCGGCTTCGGCAAAGGAACCACTAATATAAAGAGTCCCGGAATAAATATTTTGGGTTACTTCCGGAAACAATGTCCCCTTTTGAACCTTGACTATCTGTAAAACCGTAGAATTGAAAGTGATTTTGGCGTCAGCCGCGGAAATGGCCTTGCCGGCCGTATCAACATTCAAATCGACATTAAATTCCAAGTTCGCTGATTTACTGGCGGTAGCGGGAGCCAAAGAGAAAGTCTGACCCCTCGCCGGCGAGACATTAACCAGTCCCAAAATAAATAAAAGAGAAATCCAAAAGAAAACTTTTTTCAATTTAAGAGTCAACATTTTAATGAATCACTAATTTAAGATTACCACGATCAAATAAAATTTTCTTGCTACTACCGCTCTCGGTAATAACTGTTTGTGGCCCTTCACCTTCGACAATCACGGCGACTTCACTTTCGCCTGTCTTTAGCCCTTTAAGAGTGAGTGTTAACAGTTTGACTCCTTTATCTAGCCAGTATCCACCCGGGTTCTCCTCTAAAAAGGTTAATAAAATTTTTCCTTCTTTCTCCCCTTCTCGATTCTGAGTTACCGAAGAAAAAAGCCGGTCGGTAGTAATCTGAGTTAATTCCGCTAGCTGAGAATCGAAATTTAAGACTAAACGAATGCCATCCAGCCGCAATTTCCTTTTAGGCGATAGAACTAAATCAAAACTAGCCGTCTCCCCTTTTCTAATAGACGCTCCGCCCGGAGCAAAAGTCAGTTTCACCGCTGCTCCGCCAACTTCTTGCAACTCGGGCGCGGGAATGTAAGCTAATTGCTTAGGGGGAGCATTCCTTTTCAGCCGATTTACCAAAAACACCGCCTGAAAGATAATCACTAAAGACAAAATAGGGATCAGCCAAGGCAAAAAGTTCCCCCCCCAAACAGTCTTTTTTTTCATCTTAAAGGCAAAAAGCCACCAGTTTCCATCGGCCTCCTACCATAATAAAGAGAAAGGAAAAGTTCTGTCAAGGATGAAATTGGCAAACTAAACTGGTTGGGGACTTATTTAAGGTATGTCAGGGGGTCAACAGTTCGGTCTTTTTCTCTAATTTCAAAGTGAAGATGAGACCCGGTGCTACGCCCGGTGGAACCCATCAGACCAATAACGTCCCCTCTTTTGACCGTTTGGCCAATGTTAACTGAAATTTTAGATAGATGGCCGTAAAGGGTGCTAAAACCATTACCATGGTCAATGATAACTCGATTGCCGTAACCAACATTATCTAGCCAGCCGGCAACAATTACCTTGCCGGAATCGGCCGCCAAAATCGGGGTACCGGATTTATTAGCAATGTCAATCGCTCGATGGTACCAGCTAAACGCTTGGGAAATCCGGCCCGAGGTCGGCCAGACAAAAGTTCCCGAAGCGACGACTGTCCCCGCATCCGGGGTCTGGCGGGCCAAATACTGGCGAGTCGGAGCTCCTGGCTGAGGCATCTCGCCGTCGGGAACAATTAAAATTTGGCCGACAGCCAACTCAAAAGTTTCATCATTAGTGAAAGTATTGAAAGGGTAATCGACAATCGCCTGAGGATCACTCCCGTAATATTTAGCCACCGAATAAACTGTATCCCCTTTTTTGACTTTATGGACAACACCAGTGACGGGCGAAATCTTTATCGTCTGCCCGGGTTTAAGGGAAATTGAAGTGTTTAAATCGTTAGCCCAACGGATAGTGTCCACGGAAACACCAAATTTCTGAGCAATACCGGACAATGTATCACCCGTTTGAACAGTATAGTCAATAATCTCCGCCCGCGGTTTGTCAGAAACAAAGGTGGCCGTTTCCATTTCGGCTTCGGTGGTCGAAGAAAGAACAGCTGAAGGAGCGGGTGTTTGGGCAAAAGAGTTGCCCGAAAAAGCAGGAAAAGAATTGGCGATAATCGGAGCAAGTAAGATTCCCAGAATTACGAGTCCACCCATTCCCGAATGAATAAAAGGTCGGGCAAGCTTACCTCTGCCTTCATAAAGCTTTTCCGCCGCTAAGCTCTTCGCTCCTTCTAGGCTCCGCAAAGAAGAATAAATCCTCACGAAAAGAAAGCGATACCAACCCAACAAAAAATCCCGTAAGTCTTTGAGGAAAGACTTTATCATATGACTCAAGTCTAAATTGAGCTCAATCAGAATAGCATAACGAAGAAGAGAAAGTCAAAAATTTGCAATAAGTAAAAAGCTATTAACCAATTACCCCTTGCTCAGGCTTTCCAAAAACTCTTTATTCTTTTTCGTTTTCTTCAACCGCTCCACAATCACTTCGGTTCGCTCATCAGGACTAAGAATATCAATCATCCGGCGCATAGTGACAATTTTTTCGTAGGTCTTTTTGTCGAACAAAAGCTCTTCCTGGCGAGTTCCTGAACGCTGAATATCGAAAGCCGGAAAGACCCGTCTTTCGGCCAAACGCCGATCCAAGTGCAACTCCAAGTTGCCGGTACCCTTGAACTCTTCATAAATCAAATCATCCATACGGGAGCCCGTATCAATTAAGCAAGTGCCAATAATGGTTAAACTGCCCCCTTTATCAATATTCCGGGCCGCTCCCAAAAAGTGCTTAGCGGGGAATAAGGCCGCCGGGTCAAAACCGCCGGACAGAGTCCGACCGGAAGTGGGCATCGCCAAATTGTAGGCCCGCGCCAAGCGGGTAATGGAGTCCAGAACAATTACCACATCTCTCCCCTGCTCAACTAACCGCTTGGCTCGCTCAAGGGCGAGTTCGGCAATATGAGTTTGTTCTTCCGGGGCTTCATCAAAATTAGAAGCATAAACTTCCCCGTCACCATTCGTTACAGTCTTAATGTGCTGTTGAATATCGGTCACCTCTTCCGGCCGCTCACCAATTAAAACCGCCATTAAGTGAACCCCTGTTTTGCTCGCTTCACCACTAGTTGAACCGCTGGTGACATTGGGATAATTTTTAGCTACCCCCGCCGCGATATCTTTAATTAAATATGTTTTTCCGGCTTTAGGGGGAGAAACAATCAGGCCGCGTTGTCCCTTACCAATCGGGCTAACTAAATCCATTAGCCGAGTGGAAATTATCTCCGGCTCAGTTTCCAAAACCAAGTGCTCATTGGGAAAAATTGGCGTCAGTTGGTCAAACCAAGGCCGACCCATCACTTTTTCCGCCGGTTCCCCATTAACGGTTTCCACTTTTAAAAGCCCCCAATAGCGCTCGTTTTCCTTTGGCCGCCGGGCCTGGCCACCGATAATATCACCAGGACGCAGTTGAAAACGACGAATTTGAGAAGAAGAGATATAAATATCGTGATCAGAAGGCATACCTTCAGGCCGCAGATAACCGTGGCCGGCAGCGGTTAAATCCAAAACCCCGGCTACCGGTTCAGTGGGCAAACCAGCGTCGGGAATTACTCGATCATCGACCACTCCGTTAAAACCATTGACGGAAGAGCCAACCAGCCGAGGCGTGAACTGCTTTTCCGTTCCCGTTTTCGCCGGCTCTGGTCCACCAATAATATCCTCCACCGTAATCGAGGGGGAAACAAAATCGTTTTTTACCTGTTCATCAGGCAAAGAAGAGACTTTCTTGACCATAAAATAATGAAACTAAATAGTAACCAAAAATTTGTAAAGGAAAACTAACCGGCGAAAAACCTGTCGTCAAACTTACCAAGCTTAAGAAATAATTTAAATCTGGGGGTTCATGAAAATTTGAAAACTTGAAAATCAGGAAAACTCTGACTCGGAGTCCTTGCTACTTCGTAAACAAGCGTATTTAATCACAACTACTCTCTCTTGTCAAGCGGAAGTTAAAAGCCTCCCCTTTCACCCCACATCCTTCCACTCCTTCCACCCCGGGAGTGGAACAGGTACGACACCTCGGGACTAGCGAAAATTTCGCCACCTCTTTTTCTTTTCTTCCAAAATCAAATGTTTAATGTCTCCCAGTCTCTTCTGATAGTCAGCTTGGTCTAAAACAAACTTTTTATAACCGCTTTGCGGTTGAAAACTTTGTTTATAATCATCCCTCGTTTTAAATTGAGTAAGAATAATTTCTTTTTGGCAAAAACCGTTTTGAATTTTTCCCAAATATTCGGGGAAGGATGAATAAATATAGTCTTCTAGTTCCCCTGCACTTTTGACTATATATGAAGTTAAAGGATTTAGATGAATGTAACGAGAAACATGGATTAATTGTTCATTGTCTTCAATTCTTACTGCCTTAAATCTTCCCTGGAAAAGTGGTCCGGTTCTTTCCTGCTTAGTATTGACAAAGCGGGCATAACTATTAGCAATGTTTCCCATAAATTTGGAGATTCCTTTTTCTGCCTTTTGCTTAAGAAGAAAATGTAGATGATTAGGCATAAAACAATAACAAACAATGTCTATTAAAAAATTTATCTTCTTTTTTTGTTCTTCCATAATTCTACTTCTCTCTTCTTGCGATAAGGTTAAGAATCGAGAAAGTTTCATAGGTGGCTTTTGATTCTGATAGTAAATAATTGTGCTTAGAAGTCTTTGATAATCTCTCTGATCAAAAAAGGTAGGTTGGAAGGAAACGCCCCGATTAAAAACATGGTAAATTTCATCATTAATCAAAGGAATAATTCTTCCTGGCATAAATTTTATTCAATAATAGAAAGAAATTCCCGAGGTGTCAATAGCATTCCACTCCCGAGGTGGAAAGAGGAAAGGACCTAGACAGCGGGTATTGGTTCGGTCCAATCTCCCATATCCCCTGCGGTATATCGGCCGTCATCCTCAGTAAGATAAAAATGATCATTAAGACTATAGACGGGCACAGCGGCAATCGCCGTGATTGACCGGAAACCAAAGTACTCCTTTGTTTCAGGCGAGGTCAATGATTCCATTCCTCTCTGGGTGGCGGCACTGACTGCGATAACCACTCTCACCTCTGAAAAAGGAATCTTCTCTTTGGCCAACCCCTCCCTGATCATAAGCATGGTAGTAAAAGCACTAACATCCGTGGCAATGCAATCATCGCCAACTACAAAAGTTCGATAATTGGCAATCGAAGGATTTTCTTCTCCTACCCCTACCCCAACCAACAAGTTGCCATCCTTTGGAATTCGGCTTAAGTGGAAATCATAAATATCCTCATGGGGAAAGCCGTATTTTTGATACTCCTGAGCAACGAAAATGCCCCCATTTTTAGGAGGCAAAAGCAGGGCCCTCTCTTTCCCAACTATTTCCCCAACTTCTTCTGCTAAAGCATGATAAACTTTGGCCAAACTTCGGCAGTATTTCTCTTTGTCTTCAGGTATTCGCGGGCTTCCGGTATTAGCCAGATCAGTTATCTGCCTCATTGCCATTCTTACCTTAGGAAAAGTAAATCCCAAAAAACGCATATTTGGGCGGCAGAGACTATTAGCAATAATTCTCTCATCAAGGGGTACCGATACCCTATATCCATCCCTTGAATAACCAAAATCAACTACCCAATCATAAGGCCCTTTTTCTTTTTCTCCATTTTCCCCAGCAACACAAAGACAATTTCCTCGCCGGAACAAATAGGCAGGTAAAAATCCATTCCGGTTTTCCCGATAAACCCTGGGGGCTAAGGCTTCTCCTGACATTTTATCCTCCCATGTCTCGTTTTTTATATTAAGTTGTGCCAGAAATTGTTCTTTTCTCTTCCTCTACTAATACCAAATCCTCCAACCCTGTCAATAAAGCTCCAGCTGCAAGAACACCCTCGGCCACCCTGATCATTCTGCCAAGCTTTAAGCCACTGTGAATAATCTTTTTTTCCTCGAACCCAATCCATGACATTAAACTGATTAGCTAGTTCTCCCCGACGCCAAATGCAAAACGGGATCGTCCCATCAGAAGCCAAATGCAGAGTTAAAGGGAACGGGGCGGAAGAACATTTATACATCTGGCCTATCCCCAAAGTAGGTAGCAGTTGTAAAAATCTTGTTGAGGGAATCAAAAAATTGTTTTCTTGTTGCTTTATTTTAACCAATTCTCGGACTATCTTTCTTAGCTGTTGCTGGTCCTGCCCGTCTAAAGCTGTCGTCTGATGGTCGAAACAAAGAGTTTGTTCCGGACATAAGTTCAAGTAAATCTGTTGTTTTGCCAAAAAGAAGTAGGTTTTTAAGATGTCGGGGAGAGTCTTTTTGTTTATGATGCTGTTGGCACTCAAAATAAAATCCACTTTGGGAAAATCTTGGCGGAGTATCTGAAGGAAACGCAGTCCCAAAAGGCTTTTTCTTTCGCTCCCTTTCTCCCGACCGACTAAATCGGACCAATCGGTTTTTTTAGATTTGTCGTCCAAGCGGTCAATGCTCACAACAAACTTATTGGCTCCCGCCCTAACCAAAGTTTGCCGCTGTTTTTTATCTCTTAAAACTGAGATCCCGCTGGTTGAGAGAACGACGTTGACCCCTGACAGCTTGTGACTCATGAAATCAATCAGTCTCTCTACTCCCTTTTTGGCCGTAGGCTCGCCGCCGATCAGAAAAAAGAGTTTAATTCCCAACCACCGGTTTAAAAATTCGACTGCTTGTTGCCACTGTTCAATCGACAACTCCCTAACAAGGAGCTTCTTTTTCTCCTTCTGCGGCATCTGTGTATAGGGGCAGTAATCACAGCCTTCCATACAGACTTCGCTGATAAAAAGTTGTGCTTGCCTCGGATAGTTGGTGAGATTACCTTTCATTAAAGCCTCCTTTGGCTACCGGCTGAATGTCGTTTCAAAAAAGACCACCTCTTCGGCGGTCTTTAGGTTAATAAACTTTTTACAATTTTTGGGTATTTTGATCATAAAAAAACCACCTCTTCGACGGTTTTAATAAGGAGCAAAATCATCTGTTTGCTTCCCCTAAGGAGGATGGTACGCCTGCCCAACCTACCATCCTCCTTACGAAAAGCAAAAACTTCTTAAATTACAATTGAAAAATGGATAACCATAATCAAAGAAAACCAAGGCGATAAGGAGCCGAGAAAATTAGGAGGTCTAGAAAAACTAAATTGGGCCATTTTCACTGCTTTATTTCCCTCGAAAACAGTATTGACAATCTTTTTTACTGATGCTATGGTTTTTCTTAGGATTTAATACCTGTCCTTAAATCCTAAACCTTTTAAGGGCATTACTATTCGTAAGCTTCAAAGAAAACGCAAGACTTAGCGGTAGTAATGCTCTTTCTTTTATACGACAAATTCCTCTGGTCCCCAGCATCACTCTCTGTCTTAAATATCCTGTCAAAAGGAAGTAAGAATCGGGTAAGGAGTCTCCTTCAGTTTTTAAGGTGCCTCTCTCAAAACCCAATTCCTCGACCGCCGCTCAAACCGCTCGAGCCGTCATTTTCATTACCACCAACTCTCCCCCCAGACGGGAAAGCTCTTGAAGTTGCCTTTTCGCCCACCGGTTTTGCCCAAGACTCTTAGAAACCAACTTCTGGAAAGGCGAAAGCTTCCTTTTCAACAGATTGCTCAGTCGTCTTTTACTCATATCTATCAGAGCAATATTATTGCCTCTCTTTGACTTTTCAATTCTGGTTATATCACACCCCTTTTGACTCGTCAAGCTTATAGTAAACAAACTCCGCAAAACGCCTGCGCTTATAGTATTTACTCTCATATTCTTAGCCTCGTTTTCCCCCATGATAGAAACTTTTAAAGTGAATGTGGATAACTTTGGAAAAGGGGTTGACAACATCAATTAAAAGTTCAAAGTGCAAAGTTAAAAGTTAGAAAGCGGAGCAAAAAAATGAAGTAAGGAGATAGAAAACTTTGAACTTTAAACTGTAATTTTGAATTTTTAACTTTGACCTTTTAACTCCCCAACAATTTTTACGGCTTCTCGAAGGCTCTTGATTGTTCCTGAAGACAATATCTTGGTAAACCCTAACTTCTTGGCTTCTTTGATCCGCTTCTCTTCTCCGCTAACTCGTCTTATCTCGCCCAAAAGACCAACTTCACCAAAAACACAAGCTTTGACCGGTAAGGGGGTATTTTTAAAGCTAGAAACAATCGCCAGACAAATCCCCAAATCGGCCGCTGGTTCCGCAATTTTAAAACCGCCGCCGACCTTGACAAAAATATCCTGATTATAGAGAGGCAAGCCGAGAGTCTTCTGGAGCACAGCCGCCAGCAGCAAAACTCGGTTATAATCAACGCCGGAAACAACTCTTCGGGGAACCGCTAAGGCGCTTTGAGTGACGAGGGCCTGTATCTCCAAAAGCACCGGTCTAGTCCCCTCCATAGCGCAAACTACCACACTCCCAGGTTGGTTTTTGGTTTCTTCACCTGCTTCCAAAAACAGTTCGGAGGGATTGGCCACTTCCGTCATCCCCTTCTCTCCCATTCGGAAAACCCCCACCTCGTCAGTCGGACCAAAACGATTCTTAATCCCCCGAAGCAATCTCAGGTCGGCAAACCGCTCTCCTTCTAAAAAGAGAACTGCGTCAACCATATGTGAGAGTATCATTGGCCCGGCAATTTCTCCCTCTTTATTGACATGCCCAACCAAAATTGCGGTAATACTGTTCTTTTTGGCAAATTCGAGTAGCTTTTGAGAACACCCGCGCACTTGAGAAATTGAGCCCGGGCTACCGTCAAAATCCTCTGACCAAAGAGTTTGAATGGAATCAATGATCATAAATATACCCACGGCATCACGAGCGATTTTTCCCGCTTCTCCTTGGACGAGTAGTCCCTCGGCTACTGCGGCGGCTTCTTCAATAATTCTCTCCACGTTGGTCTCCGGCAAAAGAAGTAAATGACTATTTTCCGCTCCGGTCCTCTCGGCCCTAAGCTTTACTTGCTCCGGCGATTCCTCGCCACAGATATAAAGGCAAATGGATTCTTTCGGCAGGAATTTAACTAATTGGAGCAAGAGAGTGCTCTTGCCTACCCCCGGCTCACCCGCCAATAAAACAACTGACCCGGCAATAAAACCTCCTCCGAGCACTCGGTCAAATTCCCCTAGACTAGTGGCAATCCGCTGGTTTTTAAATGCCTTTATCTCTGAAAGCTTTATCGGTTTAACCGCTTGTTTCGCGGTCGCTTTAAGCTTTGTTTTTTGGGCCTTGAATTCCTGCATTGTGTTCCACTGGCCGCAATTAGGACATTTGCCATACCAGCGGGGCGATTCATAACCGCATTGCGAACAAACAAACCAAATTGAAGTTTTTGCCATCAGAAGAAATTATACCAAAGTCAGGCTCCTTTGGCCTAAGCAGTTACAGCTACACGCGCATAAAGGGAATCTTCAATCGCCTTCTGATTTGATTCAACTTTCCTTTTTAATTGGCTAGCTCTTTCCTCTATTAAAAGCTCCGTTATCGAGGTAACTATGACCGCCTCTCCCGGAAGCGGGACTAGGACTAGCTCCCCTCCCGTGAACCTAAGGCCGTTAGTCGGCACCCGGCCAAATTCGCCCTCAAAAAAAGTCTGAATTTTAGCAAAGCCGTTCCTAAGCCCTTCTATCACTTCTAATTTTTTTGGCCTTCCCCTTTCTTCTCGAGCATATTTTAGCCCTTGCCCCTGCTCGGCAGAAATCATCGCCTTAGATGAAGTCGGTTTAATAATGCCATCCTCATCGACCATAAATACTCGCTTACTTTTACTTTTCTCTACCACCACTTGGTCGTGGTCGTCTAACTGACCAGGATCCTCAGGGAAATCATAGCAATAAAAATCTCCCCTCTGCTGTAAATAAAATGGGCCAAAATGATCCGGAAGACTTTTGGCCTCCTCCTTTGAGACGGCCAGGGACGGCTTTATTTCGGCAGGGCTATCTGGTTCGGGCATTTCTCCTCCTTTTTTACTATTTTGTTCATTATAGCAAAAAACCCGAGTTTTTCACTCGGGCTTTTCAGTGACTGCTCAAGATGGGCAAAGATAAGCACAGTCGAAGGATTATTTATACCCAATCGGCTTCTGGCTCAGAACCAGACCTAGGGAAATCCGGCGACTTTGACGGTCAATTGATTCAATATAAATATCCACTTTATCGCCCTCATTCAAAGTTACTTCGGGCGGAATTTTGGATATGTGAATCAGGCCTTCGATCCCCGGTTCGATTTCCACTAAGGCTCCAAAGGAAGTCAACCGAGTAATTTTACCAGAAAGTTTAGCGTCTGCCGGAAATTTCTTCTCCAATTCTTCCCAAGGGTCGGGCAGCAATTGCTTAATCGAAAACTGAACCCGACTATCATCAGTGCTGATTACCTTGACTTTTACTTTCTCACCGGCCTTAAAGAGCTTCGTTAAGTCTTCAACCTTTTGCCAAGAAATTTCCGAAATGTGGACTAAGCCCTCAACTTCCTCTTTGCTCACCAAAATCTTGGCAAAAAGACCGAAAGGCGCTACTTGAGTTATTTCCGCCTCAAAAGAATCGCCAGTCGCTAACTTTCGGATGGCTTTGGCCGTTCTTTCAATTTTCTCCGCATCGGATATCAATTTTTCAGAGAAAACCAAGCGGTTTTGCTCACGATTAACTTCAATTACCTTCACTTCCAGTTTACGGCCGACTAATTGGTCCAGTTTCCCCTGCCAAAGAGAACCAATTTGACTCCCGGGGACAAATCCCTGAAGTGAGTACGGAGCATCAACAATTAACCCTCCCCGATTAATTTCTCGACCTTTAACTTCGGTCGCAAGTTCACTTTTGAGCATTTCTTCATAGTTATTCCAAGCAAAATCAACCGCTGCCTGGCGCAAGGAAAGAAGAATTTGACCTTTTTCATTCTCGGTGCTCCCGACATAAACCTTGACCGCATCGCCGACTTTCAGATTTTTAACAAAGTCTTTAGCTCTCTCGAATTCCTTACCCAAAACTACACCGTCGGTTTTGGCCCCGACATCGATAAAAATACTTTTGGGAGTAATTTCGGAAACGACCCCATCAATAATTTCACCTCTTTTCAAGCCTCGGATTTTGTCGCCTCCTAAGGCCAAAAGTTCCTCCATCGTAGTCGGTTCCTTAACGGCAGCTGGCGAAGAATTCTCTTTAGTTTTTGTTTCTTTTTTAATTTTTGTTACTTTTGCTTTCGTCAATGTAATAAATCCACCTTTCTTTATAATTTTGCTTAGAATCTACGGTTGACTGTGTCTACCGCTATCATTTTACCACTTAAGCCGTAGTCCGTAGACCAAAAGCTCCAAGCTGTGATTTTGTGCTTGAGTCCCCCGGCCTTGACCTATTTTGGCTCGTAAGAGACAAATCAAGCTTTGCTTATTTGCACTCCACCGATAGGCAGATAGCTTTTTCAAGCCTATTTTGTGCTTGAGTCCCCCGGCCTTGACCTATTTTCACAATCGCTTGCGCAATTACTATCGTCGGCGCTGAGGTGTTTGACGACTCTGTTCGGAATGGAGAGAGGTAGTGCCACCTCGCTTCAAAGACCGAAAGGCTCAAACACAAAATATTATTTTAATTTTGCACCCTGGAAAGTGAAGAGAAAGTTTGATATATACCACCCCGAAGGATGATAAAAACAAATTACTTTCGACCATTAGTACGACTAGGCTAAATGCATTACTGCACTTACACCGGTCGCCTATCAACCTTGTGTTCTCCAAGGGGTCTCTCCCCCGCCAAAGGCGGGGAACGATTTCTAATCTTGGGGTGGGCTTCCCACTTGAGATGCTTTCAGCGGTTATCCTTAAGAAACATAGCTACCCAGCGTTGCCCTTGACAGGAACAACTGGCACACCAGCGGTTTCCTCCCCTAGGTCCTCTCGTACTGTAGGGGAATCCCCTCAAAAATCGAACGTATGCTCTGGATAGAGTCCGAACTGTCTCACGACGTTCTGAACCCAGCTCGCGTATCTCTTTAATGGGCGAACAGTCCAACCCTTGGGGGCTTCTTCACCCCCAGGATGAGATGAGCCGACATCGAGGTGCCGAACCGCGCCGGCGCTGTGGACGCTCGGGCGCGACTAGCCTGTTATCCCCGGGGTAGCTTTTATCCTTTAAGCTCTAACCGCAACCACTGCGAGTTAGAGGATCACTAAGACCTGCTTTCGCACCTGCTCGACCTGTCAGTCTCGCAGTCAAGCACCCTTATGCCTTTACACAAAACACCCGATTTCCATCCGGGTTTAGGGTACCTTTGTGAACTTGTGTTACCTTTTAGCAAGTGACTGCCCCAGTCAAACTGTCTCCCTGGCATGGTCCCCTCCAGCGTCTCCAGCTGGATTGGGTTAGATCTGACAACAACGAAAGAGAGGTGTTTCACTTTTGCCCTCCGAATCGGAGGGCTCCCTCCTACGCTAAACAATTCATCGTTTCATTTCAGTACCAAGTAACAGTAAAGCTCCACGGGGTCTTTTTGTCCAAGAGCATATAGGCCGCATCTTCACAGCCATTTCAATTTCACCGAGTGAAGGTTCGAGACAGTTGTCAGGTGGTTAAGCCTTTCGTGCGGGTCTGAACTCACCAGACGAGGGACTTCGCTACCATAGGACGGTTATAGTTACCGCCGCCGTTCACCCGGGCTTAGGCCCAAAGCTCGCCCCGCTGAGCGGGGGTCACCCCAAGCTTTAACCTACGGGCACTGGGCAGGCTGCAGCCTCTATACTTTCCCTTACGGGTTTGCAGAGACCTGTGTTTTAGTTAAACAGTCCCCTGACAATCTTTTGTTGTAGCCCTCCGAATCGGAGGGCAGGACATCTTGCAAAGCTTACGTCCAGATTTTTTGCCGAGTTCCTTGAACCTCCTTCTCTCGCTCGCCTCAGTCTTCTCGACCAACCCACCTGTGTCGGTTTGCGGTACGGGAAAAAAAGTATCTCCCTGCGAATCTTTTCTGGGAAGCAGAAGCTCATCGAATTTCCCTCGATAAACTTGGGATTTTCCACACCTCAGTTAAACGTTTCAACGGATTTTCCAATTGAAACTGCTTTAGTGCTTAAATCAGGATGTTCATCGCCTGACTCAATTACTCCCGCTTCGTCAATCCCCAGGTAAAGCGACACTTTCTCTGTATCGGAATATCAACCGATTGTCCATCCACTACGCCCTTAAAAGGGCCTCATGTTAGGTCCCGACTCACCCCACGACGACGACCGTTGCGTGGGAAACCTTGGGTATTCGGCGGTCCGAATTTTCATCGGACTTTCGTTACTCATTCCGGCATTCTCACTTCCGTCCGCTCCACCCTAACCTTACGGAAGGGCTTCACCGCTGACGGAACGCTCCCCTACCCCCCGATGTAACATCGGGGCTTGAATTTCGGCGTCTAGCTTATTCTCGTTCATCTACGGCGCTAAACTCCCTCCCTCCAAATCGGAGGGCTCATCCAGTGAGCTGTTACGCTTTCTTTAAAGGGTGGCTGCTTCTGAGCCAACCTCCTGGGTGTCTGAGGAGTTTAACTTCCTTTAACTTAGCTAGAACTTAGAGGCCTTAATTGCAAGTCTGGGCTGTTTCCCTTTCGACTAATCAGCTTAGCCCGACTAGTCTGACTCCCCTTGCTTTTTGCCCTGTATTCGGAGTTTGGTTGAATTAAATAGCTTGCGCCACTTAATCCATCCAGTATCTCTACCCCAAGACAAAAGTCACAAGGAGGCTATACTAATATATATTTCGGGGAGAACCAGCTATCTCCGGGCTCGATTGGCATATTACCCCTAATCTCAAGTCATCTCATGTCATTGCAACGACAACGAGTTCGGGCCTCCCCCCAACTTTCATCGGGGTTCACCCTGCTCAAGATTAGCTCGCCCGGTTTCGGGTCTTCCGGTTACCGCCAAAAACGCGCTGTTAACACTCGCTTTCGCTTTGCCTCCCCCCGCTTAACGGGGTTAAACAAGCGATAACCGAAAACTCGCCGGATCATTCTTCAATAGGCACACTATCAGGACGTACCAGACGGTACATCCCTCTAGTTGTTTGTTAGCTAGCAGTTTCAGTTTCTATTTCACTGGGTGTCTCACCCTTCTTTTCACCTTTCCCTCACGGTACTAGTTCACTATCGGACATAACGAGTATTTAGCCTTGGAGAGTGGCCTCCCCAGATTCCCGCAGGGTACTTCACCCACGGTACTTGGGAACTCGCCTGAGGTGTTTTTGGTTTCGCATACTGGACTCTCACCTTCTTTGGTAGCTCATTCCAGAGCTTTCTGCTACCGCAAACACTCCCTTGTGGCGTCCCGCAACCCCCTCCGAATCGGAGGGTTTAGGCTGTTCCGCTTTCGCTCGCCGCTACTGACGGAATCTCTTCGATTTCTTTTCCTCCGGGTACTAAGATGTTTCAGTTCCCCGGGTACCCCAGCGCTGCTTCGCAGCGAATTCAAAATTCAAAATTCAAAGTTAAAAATTAACAAGGAAATTATATAAATCCTGCCGTAAGGCAGCACCTTATTAACTTTGTACTTTGCACTTTAAACTTTAAACTCGCAGTAAAACAGCGCTTGGCGCAGCTTTCACTGCGCCGAGTTTCCTCATTCGGAAACCGCCGGATCAAAGGTTCTTGGCACCTCCCCGACGAGTATCGCCGCCTTGCGCGTCCTTCCTCGGCTCGTTATACCTAGGCATCCACCGCTAGCTTTAGCTGTAATTTGTTGTTATCCTCCTAAATTCGCTCTTCGAGCCGCAGTAGAAATCTACTAAGGCGAGAAGTAAGAATAGGAGGACGACCTATGCATCAAATTTCTCTTCACTTTTCAAAGTACATTTCCCTACTTTCGTAAGGGGTGGACCAGGGCGGTACTGACCCGCCTACCTTCTCATTGCAAATGAGACATTCTACCGTTGAACTACTGGCCCTCAACTTTATCTAAGCTAAGACCCTAATAAAAACAAAAACTGGCTCGGAAGCCAGTTGCTTTAAGGCCCTGAGAAGCTATTTATCCCTGTCCACGACAAAACGGAACGGAAAGGTAATCGTTTAGTTTTTGGCTTCTCATGAATTAGCTTTACTGTCTCCCGAACTAGAGTCTACGAAGCATTATACTCAAAAAAGGCCTCGTCTGTCAAGATCGCCCCAGCCTGTTTTAATCGTTCAGAAAAACTTCTTTTTTGTCTAACTCTTTCCCTTTCCAAATGACTTCCAGATATTTCGGTGACTGGGGATTGCGGTTGCCCGCAATGGCGCCAATTACTGTTGTCCGCAGCCCCTCCAGCTCATAACTAGCAAAGAAGTGCAAATGCCCCGCAAAAACTTCCCTTACTTTATTTTCCGTCAATACCTTCACCCACTCTTTCACCTCCAGCACCACCGTTGGATTCTCCTCGCCCATAATATGCCAAGAGCGGGGGTGATTAAGAGGCATATGCATAAAAACTAAACAGCTTATCTGCCAACATTCGGCTACTTCAGCCCGCAACCAATCACCTTGGTTCTGGCCGTCTTCACCCATAAGAGCATTTATCCCCAAATAACTGCCATTATCCGCCAAGATGAATTTAAAGTCATTTTTTTTAAAAGATTGAAAATCCGGCCCAAAAACCTCCCAAAAGAGATTCGCTTTTGGGGGATTGCTCGACCAAAAGTCATGATTGCCGGGAATGGCGTAATATTTAAGCCCGCTTTCATCTAAAACTTTTTTCATCGCTAAAAGCTCCTCTTTTTTCCCCAAGGAAGTTAAATCGCCAACAATAATGACGAAATCGTCATTATTGGTTTTGGCCTTTTCTAAGGCGACGGCAAAATTCTCCGCATCGGAATGGACATCTCCCATAACGGCAAACTTAAGCGGTTTTACTGTTGGGGCAGACGGGGAAGAGGGAAAAAAGAAGCGTTTTATTTCTGTTTGACGGAAAAGGCTAATCCAAACCAAGCCGCCAATGACTGCCAGGAAAAGAAGGCGCCTAAAAAACCTCATGAAGTTATTTTAACAAAAAATACCAGAGCCGGTTGAATGAGGCTAATATATATGTTAAAATTTCATATTATTGGACGCATAGCTCAGTTGGTTAGAGCGCGTCTCTGATAAAGACGAGGTCCTTGGTTCGACTCCAAGTGCGTCCACTTATTTTGGTTCTTCTCTTTTATATCTAGCTTCAATACTGCGTGTAAGTTTCAACTGTTCCTCGTCAGTCATTAAACTTAACCCTAATTCTTTCGCCACTTCCCGAATTTTTTCCTCCGCTTCACTCTTTTCTTCCGAATTGTTAATCACCACCTCCAGCTCTGCGTGATATCCCCAATCTTCACTATGCTTAACCGCAATTTCCACCCCTTTATACAAAAAATTGTGTCTTTTTTGGCCGTTGTAAATCATTTGTCCTGGTAGGTGCAAGGCCAGAAATAATTGAGCTAGCCGGTCAACTTCATCAATATGTAAAGGAATCTCCATTTCTTCCCAATCAAGTTTTTGACCAATTCGACCCAGTTTTAAAACAATCTTGCCCGTTCCTTTGGAAATATTTTTAACCACCTTAAGCAGCTTGTCTTTGAAGATAAAAAAGTAGGTGTCTTTGTCATCCTCACCTAAATCTTCGGCATTTTTACTTAAAAAAGCCATCAATTCTTGGTGTTTTTCCCCATTAAAAAGGGAACGAAATTCAATTTCTATGTTTTTATGCATGGACATAGTATACCTCCAATAGCTCTAATTGCCCAAATTCGGCCAATTATTCCACCAAAAAGCCCCGGATCTCTCCGGGGCCTCGACCTTGACCTTCAAAAAGTGGTAGGAAGCTCACCGAATATGACTTTTTTCCGGCAATAGCTTTTTTATGTCAGCTTAAGACAGCTTTGTTTAGTCCGACTTACGTCGGACAGCGTTTTTTCTCCTTAGAAAGGAGGTGATCCAGCCGCTCCTTCCAGAACGGCTACCTTGTTACGACTTAGCCCCCATCGCCGAGCTTACCTTCAATCCCGCTGAGCGGGATCTTCAGGCACTCCCGACTTTGTTGACTTGACGGGCAGTGTGTACAAGACTCGAGAACGTATTCACCGCGGCCTGCTGATCCGCGATTACTACCAATTCCGACTTCATGAGGGCGAGTTGCAGCCCTCAATCCGAACTGAGACGAAATTTCAGAGATTTGCTTCCCGTTACCAGGTCGCCAAGCTCGTTGTTTTTCGCCATTGTAGGATGTGTGTAGCCCCGGACATAAGCGCCATGCTGACTTGACATCATCCCCTCCTTCCTCCCAAGTTAGACTTGGGCAGTCTTGGATGAACATTTAACATCCAACAGGGGTTGCGCTCTATGAGGCACTTAAGCCTACAGCTCACGCCTAGAGCTGACGACAGCCATGCAGCAGCTGTGCTACCTTCCTTGCGGATCGTCCCGCGTTTCTGCAGGACTAAAACGGTAGCATGTCAAACCCGGGTAAGGTCTTTCGCTTTGTATCGAATTAAACCACATGCTCCACTGGTTGTGCGAGTCCCCGTCAATTCCTTTGAGTTTCAACCTTGCGGCCGTACTCCCCAGGCGGCCTGCTTAACGCGTTAGCTTACGCCACCCCCCCTCTTCTTAGATCCCATCAAAATGAGGCCCAAAAAGAGGGGGACCAGCTAGCAGGCATCGTTTACGGCTAGGACTACAGGGGTCTCTAATCCCTTTCGCTCCCCTAGCTTTCGTTCCTCAGCGTCGGTATAAGCCTAGATGTTCGCC
>Ga0307377_10001501_pt1 | contig 29322 bp, 22 predicted proteins | sample TR3MG_FD_202535 | JGI IMG/M metagenome (GOLD analysis project Ga0307377, IMG submission 202535) | Soil microbial communities from Risofladan, Vaasa, Finland - TR-3 | ecosystem: Environmental > Terrestrial > Soil > Coastal area > Acid sulfate soil | place: Finland: Risofladan, Vaasa | collected... | reverse complement strand
TGGTTGATTTTTGGGCCCCTGGGTGCCCGCCCTGCGCCGCCATCGCTCCGGTCCTCGAGAAGCTGGCCGGCGAAATGTCGGGCAAGGCCAAGTTCGTGAAAGTGAATGCCGCCCAGGAGCGCGCCACAGCCGCCAAGTACGGGATCCAGGCCGTCCCCACGCTCTTCATCTTCAAGGGCGGCGAGGTGGCCGAGAGTCTGATCGGATTCCAGGCAGAGGACGAAATCCGCAAGCGCGTGGCGGGCGTTGCCGGTGGCTCCTAGCTCGGTCCGCGACCACTGCCGGGGGGCCGACAGGAGTTGACCGATTCCCACGAACAGACACCTATCGAGGGCGCCCCGGAGCGCTGGGACCTCCTGATCGTCGGCGCCGGCGCCGCCGGCCTCACCTGCGCCGTCTACGCCGGCCGCGGCCGGCTTCGCACGGTGGTGCTCGAGAAGATGATGCCCGGCGGACAGGTCGCCCTGAACGACCTCATTGAGAACTACCCCGGCTTCGCAGACGGCATCTCCGGTCTCGAGCTGGCCCAGCAGATGGCCAAGCAGGCGACTCGCTTCGGGGCACAGATCCAGACGGCCGAGGTCAAGAGCATCGACATCGAGCGGCCCTTTCGCGTCAATACCTCCGGCGAGTCCTACCTCGCGAAGTCCATCCTCATCGCCACCGGCTGCTCTCCCAGGAGGCTCGGCGTCCCCGGCGAGAAGGAGTTCTATACCCGGGGAGTCAGCTACTGCGCCACCTGTGACGGCCCCCTCTTCTCCGGAAAGCCCCTCGTCATCGTCGGCGGCGGGAACACGGCCGTAGACGACGCGCTCTTCCTCGCCAACCTCGCCAGCGAAGTCACGGTCATCCACCGGCGAGACAAGCTCCGGGCCGATCTGATCCTCCAGGAGCGCGCCTTCGCCAACAAGAAGATCCGCTTCCTCTGGAACCACGTGCTGACCGAGATAAAGGGTAACCAGTCCGTGGAGGCCGTTCGCGCGCGACACGTCACTACCGGAGAGGAGACCGAGCTGACCGCCGCCGGGCTCTTCATCGCCGTCGGCGAAATCCCACAGACGACCTTCCTGCCCGACCAGGTCCATCGAGACGACGCCGGCTACGTCCTCGCCAACCAGGACTTCGAGACATCGGTGTCCGGCCTCTTCGTCGCCGGAGATGTGCGCGCGGGGGCCTTCCGCCAGATCGCGGCCGCCGTCGGCGAAGGCGTCATGGCCTACCGGAGCATCCGAGGCTACCTCGAAGCCCACGACTAACCTCTAGACCACGCCTCTTGCGTCCACAGCGCGCACTGTGGTACGATTCCCCAAGCCAACATCACCAAAGGCTGTGAAGGGGAGGAGTAAGCGGGCCACGGTCCGACAGAGAGGAGGCCTCGAAGGCTGAAAGGGCCCCGCGGAAACAGCCCGTCGAAGTTCGCCCCGGAGCCGCGCCCTGAAAGTCCCGCCTCGCATCAGCTCGGTGGGACCACTAGGCAGCGACGGCGCGTCCCCCGTTATCGGGACCCAGAGTGGGCCGGCATGCCTTCGCCTGACGGCCAAAACGGGTGGTACCGCGGAAGCGCACGGCTTTCGTCCCCTACGAAACCGTGGGCTTTTGTCATTTGCGGATCGAGAACCGAAAGCACTGTCTCGTGAGGACACGACATGGCTGGAATCTCGCTCGAGGATATCGGCAAGCTGGCAGAGGAAGCGACGGAAGCGATCGCGGAGGCCGCAACCCCTCAGGCGCTCGACCAGGTCCGGGTCACCTACCTCGGCAGGCAGGGGAAGCTCACCCTCCTGCTCCGCGGCATCGGCCAGCTTCCGGCTGACCTCCGCCCCCAGGCGGGCAAGGATGCAAACCGCGCCCGCCGACTCATTGAAGAGGCGATCGAGGGCCGCCGGGAGCAGCTCGTAGCGGAAGATGCCTCCGGCCGCGGAGCCGACGCCCTCGACGTCACGCTCCCCGGGCGAGGTCCCCAGGTCGGCCACCGCCATCCCCTCATGACCACCCTCGAGCACATCCTCGACATCTTCGTCGGCATGGGCTACACCGCCGTGCAGGGCCCCGAGGTCGAGTGGTACACCCTCAACTGGACCGCTCTCAACTACCCGCCCGACCACCCGGCAATGGACGAGCAGGACAGCTTCTACGTCACCGATCAGGTGATGCTCCGCACCCATACCTCCCCCGCCCAGGTTCGCGCCATGCGGGCGAGGCACGACGAGTCCTGCCCCGTACGCGCCCTCGACTGGCGCTGTCCGCCCCAGGAAGCCCTCGCCGCTTGCCGCTGCACGCCCGCGCCGACTCGCGTCGTCGTCCCCGGGCGCACCTACCGGCGGGAGAACGTCACCCTCACCCACAGCGACATCTTCTACCAGCTCGAGTGCCTGCTCGTGGACGAAGGCGTGACCTTTGCCGATCTCAAGGGAACCCTCGCCACCTTCCTCCGCGCCTACCTCGGCCCGAACACCCGCGTGCGCTTCCGCCCCGACTTCTTCCCCTTCACCGAGCCCAGCGCGGACTTCTCCGTCAACTGCGAGTTCTGCGACGCCCAGGGCTGCCGCTTCTGCAAGGACAGCGGCTGGGTGGAGATCGGCGGCTCCGGCCTCGTCCATCCCAACGTCCTCATCGCCGGCGGATACGACCCCGACCGCGTCAGTGGCTTCGCTTTCGGATTCGGGCTCGAACGTCTCGCCCAGCGGCGGTTCGGCATCCAGCACATCCGCACCCTCTACGAAAATGACATGCGCTTCCTGCGCCAATTCTAGCGGCGACGCAGCCGCCCAGTACGGCCCCATCGCGGAGCTCTACGATGGCTATCCCGGCAACTACCTCGAGGACATCCTGTTCTTCGCCGAGGAGGCGACGCGCGCCGACGGGCCCGTCCTCGAGATCGGCGTCGGCACCGGGCGGCTCGCCTTCTGCCTCGCCGCGGTCGGGCTCGACGTCGTCGGCATCGACAGCGCGCCGGCGATGGTCCGCCTGCTGGAGCGAAAGCGAGAGACCGTCGGCGGCACGCCGGGCCGGGTCCGCGCCCTCGTCGCCGACATGCGTCGCTTCACCCTGCGGCAGCGTTTCCCGCTGGCCATCGTCGCCTTTCGCACCTTCCTCTACCTGCTCTCGCGAGCCGATCAGAGGAAGGCGCTTCGGGCGATACGGCGCCATCTCGCCCCGGGAGGAAGACTCTTGATGAGCTTCTTCGTGCCGCCGAAAAACCTGCTGGCGATGGGCCGGACGGAGACTCACGAGATGGCCCGGTTCCCTGCGCCCGACGGCGACGGAGACGTCGTCGCCCTCGACCGCGCCGAGATCATCCCCTCGAAGCAGCGCCTCGTCTCGCACATCACCTACGAGTGGCGGAACGGCCGGGACGAAACGACCCGGCGGCTCGAGCACAGGATGGTCATGCGATACATGTATCCGGAGGAGGTCCGGCCGCTGCTGGAGAGCTGTGGCTATCGCGTGGTTGACGCCTATGGCGGCTTCGACCGCACCCCGCTCGCGGCCGATTCCCGCGAGCAGGTCTGGCTGGCAGAGCCGAGAGCGCAGCGGCCCACCGCAATGAGGAAGCGAGAGAGCTGATGAGGATTCCCATAGACTGGCTCAACGAATACGTCCCGAACGAGCTGACCGTGAGAGAGCTCGCCTACATCCTGACCAACGTCGGGCTCGAGGTCGAGGCCATCGCCGATGCCGGCCCCACCCCCGTGTTCGACATCACGGTGACGCCGAACCGAGGCGACTGTCTCTCGCTCCTGGGCGTGGCGCGGGAGCTGGCGATGACGCTCCGGAGCGAGGCCCGCGATAGGCTTCCGAGCGTGACCGAGAGCGGGCCGTTGGCCGACTCCCTGGTGAAGATCACCCTGGACGACACGACGCTCTGCCCTCGCTACTCGGCCCGCATCCTGCGCGGCGTGAAGATCGGACCTTCCCCCGAATGGGCACAGAGAAGGCTTGAGCTGTGCGGGCTGCGGCCCATCAGCAACGTCGTAGACGCCACCAACCTCGTCATGCTCGAGCTCGGCCAGCCCCTCCACGCCTTCGACTACCAACTCCTGCGCCGCGCCTCGGGGGAGCAGGTGCCGGAGATCATCGTCCGCAGGGCGCGCCGGGCCGATCGCCTCACGACGATCGATGCTGAAGAGCGCGAGCTCACTCCCGATATCCTTCTCATCACCGATCCCGTCGGCCCCATCGCGCTCGCCGGCATCATGGGTGGGTCCAGCACGGAGATACACAGCGGCACCACCGAAGTGCTGCTCGAATCCGCCCACTTCGATCCGAGCACCATCCGCAAGGGCGCCCGCGCCCTCGGCATGAGCACCGAGGCCTCCTATCGCTTCGAGCGAACCGTCGATCCGGGCGGCACAATTCGCGCGCTCGACCGGGCGGTCGAACTCATCGCCGAGTTCTTCGGGAACTCCGTCGAGATCGCCACGGGAGTTGCCGACGCCTATCCCCAGCCGATTGAGGAGGTCGAAATCGCCCTCCACCCATCTCGCGTCAACTCCCTGCTCGGACTCGACCTCGCCCCCGGTGAGATGGCGGAGCACCTTCGCCGTTTACACCTGGAGGTGACAGACGGCGAAACCCTCCGAGTCCGCGTCCCCACCTTCCGCCAGGACCTCCAGAAAGAGATCGATCTGGTGGAAGAGGTCGCCCGCGTCCACGGCTACGAGAACATCCCCGAGACCCTGCCCCGCGCCGCCGCCGGTGTAGGTTGCCTTCCGCCGGAGCTGGCCTTCGAGCGGGAAGTCCGCCACCTCATGCGCGGCTTGGGCTTGAGCGAGAGCGTCACCTCCAGCCTGGAATCCCCCGACGCGCACGACCGCCTCGCATTGCCCGAGGACGACCCACGGCGCGCGGCCGTCGCCATCAGCAACTGGAAGACCGTCGATCGCAGCCGGCTCCGCACCACACTGCTCACGTCTCTGCTCGACGTCGTCGCTGATAACAGGCGCAGCGGGGTAGAGGATGTGAGCCTCTTCGACACCGGCCGCGTCTATCTCCCGCAGTCGTCGGACGACCTGCCACATCAGCCCCAACATCTGGCCATCGCCGTCTCCGGGCGCATGGACAGCGGTCTCTGGCAGGTCCCCCAGGAGCTCGCAAAGTGGGATTTCTACGCCCTGAAAGGCATCGTCGAGAATCTGCTGAAGGCCGTCGTGCGGACGCCCGCGCAGTTCGCCCCTGAGGCCGAGCCGCCGTTTCGGCCGGGGCGGGCGGCCCGCGTCGTGCTGAACGGAGAGGTCCTCGGCTCCCTGGGTGAGCTCCGGCCCGACGTCAAGGAGACCTACGACCTTCCCGATCCGGTCTTCCTCGCCGAGCTCGATCTGGAAGCGCTCCGAAAGCACGCCGCTGACGTACGCCAATACCAGCCCGTGAGCCGCTTCCCCGCGGTCACCCGCGATGTCGCCTTTCTCCTGCCCAGGGACCTCCCGGCGGAGAAGGCCGAGCGCGCCATCCGCGAGGCGGCGGGCGAGCATCTCGAATCACTCACTCTCTTCGACGCGTTCGAGGGCCGGCCGCTTCCCGCCGGCCAGCGAAACCTGGCCTTCTCGCTCGCCTTCCGCCTGCCGGACCGCACCCTGACCGACGAGGAAGTCGACGCCGCCATGGAGCAGATACGAGGACGCCTGCGAGAACAACTGGGGGCTCAGATCCGCGAATAGCCCCCGCCCCCTTCCACGGAATCCCCCCCCCCAGAAAAAACAACCGGGCGGGTCCCTCTTGGGACCTGCCCGATCTTTCCCGGAGCGACAGTGAGTACCGAAGCTACTCTTCCTCTTCCTCAGCGTCTTCCTTAACTCGGTGCAGGAGACCCCGCCCCTTCTCGCTCGCCGTTTCCTTGAGCTTGCGCGCCTTGTCTGCCACCAACTCCCGCGTTTCCTCGCCCGGCTCCGGAGCAAACAGAAGCCCTAGCGCCCCACCTATCAGCACGCCGACGAGGATACCACCCATGAAATCGCTGCTTCTCATCTTCTTTGTGCCTCCCGTGGAATCGCACCATTCTACCCGGCGTGTAGTGCGTCGTCAAGGCAAGCGTGTTGCCGAGCGTAACCATGCACTCCACTGCCACGCCACCCCAGACCGCAGAGATGGCGGCCGTTGAAAACCTTCCCTGTCGAAGGGAAATAGAACCCGGTCGGCCCTACTTCCCCGCCGCCTGGCTCTCCTCCGGCCGCGGGAAGGCGCGACGCGCCAGCCAGATCAGCACCAGCAGAATCGGCACCCATACCGGGGCATAGACCCCCAGCCAGATGCCCATCGTGGCAAGCCCCCGGCCCGTATCCCGCAGCGACCGCATCGCCTGCCGGTACTCATCCTTCGCCGTCCACACGGGTCCGCCAACGCTCGGCTTCGGCTCGGGGCCTTCGAGTTGAACGTTCAGCGTCGATAGCGAAACCCGGTTCTCCAGATATCGCATCCGCCCCGTGATCTGCTCGATCTGACCCCGCACGCGCCCCAGATACTGCTCCACCTCCAGCAGATCCGTGATCTTCCCTGCGCGCTTCAGGAGTTCCAATAAGCGCTCTTCCTCCCGCTCCAGGTTGCGCTTGCGGGAGCTCAGGTCTACGTACTCCTCCGTAACCTCCTGGGTGCCGATCTCCTTGCTCAGCATCTTGCCCAGCCCCGCGATCCGGTCCATCACGCTGTCCAGCCCCTCCGCCGGAAGCCGCAGCGTCATGGTTGCCCGCGTCGGGCCGTGCTCCGCGCTCAAACTCGTGTTGGCGATGTACCCGCTCGCCTCCCGAACGATGCGCGCCACTTCCTCGTGAGCCTTCGTCACATCCTCCACGCGAAGTCGCAGGCTGCCGGTGCGGATCAGCATCGGGGCGACGCCGGCGGGGCTGTACGACGCCGCACGCGCCTCGAACCCGGCTCCCGCACCGATTTCAGCCGTCATCGCCCGACCCCCACCGCCCCGACCGCCCCCACCGGCGCGGCCGCCACCCTTGAAAGCCGCGTCCTCGTCCATCTGCTGAGGCTGGCCGGTTTCCGCGTCGATCATGCCAACACCCGGCGCGAACTCACCACTGGCCATTCTCGCCGACTCCCGGCGCCGCCCCCCTAAGGCCAGAGCCAGCACGAGGACCAGCACCCCCAGGACGACCAGCAGCACCCACACGTGAACGCCGCTGGATCCCTTGGCATCGCTTTCCGAGGTCATTGCCAATGCCTCCCTCAAGCAGGTCTGCACAGCCGCGGCGTCCGCGAGGGGACGTCGCTTGCTGGTTAGACCATCGGAAGAGGAGCGAAGTTCCACGAACTGAGCGGCAGGCGTGACCGACCGGACCGAAGGATAGCGGTTGCCCTTACAGGCCGTACATCTCGTCCGGCGCGAGAAGATCGGGGAAGTGGGGGCGCAGAAACTCCCTGGCGCGGTAGCAGAGATGGCACGCATCCACATATCCGGGTGCCATCTCGAACCCCAGGTCGGCGGCATAACGGCATAGCGCGTAGGGCCCGCCGTTCAGCAGCAGCCGCACGATCGGATGTGACTCCGGGTCATAGCCACCTACGGCATCGGCGATGGGCAGGCGGCCCAGAGTCAGCCCCTGGCAGAGGTGGAGAAACCCATAGCGGTCGAGATGCACCCGGGAGGGCGCGCCCAACTGCTCGTGCGGACAGCTCGCCAATTCCTCCGCCGGCCGCGTCGGCATCTGCGGCGCCAGCCGCTCCGCCGCGCGCCCGCGAAACATGACCCCGTCCGGCGGCGTCTCCATGCGCGCGGCGGAGAGCCCCGCCTCCTGGCATACGGCGAGCAAGAGGTCTACCCGCTCCACCGGCACCGACTTCTGGTGATACTGGTCAGTACTGACGCCGAGGTTGGTGAGGCCGGCCGCCATCAGCTCGGCGATCCTACCCTCCGCCTGCGGGCGCGAGGCGACCCACGAGGCATTCGTGAGTGCCCCGGCGGTCAGCCCGAGGGCGGTGGCGCGACGAAGGAACTGCACCAGCAAATTGTATTGCGTAAACGACTCCCCCCCTTCGCCGCAAACCCCGGTCACAGTCTTCAGAGCGGCGACCTGCTCCAGGAAGTCGTCTATCTGATCGAGGGTCATGGCCGAGCGCCGACCAGGAGATCCCCAGATGAAGCAATGGTCGCACTCGGCGGAGCAGCTGTAAGTGATGAGGAAGTGGACTCCCGACAGAGAACAAATCATCGCTCTGAAAATCGCCCTGGATTGTTCATAACTCTGTCGGTATGGTTCGATAAGATGTAACATCGTTCCTTGGGACTCGGAACTGTAAGGAGGCGACGGTGCGAAGAGCTGAAAGACTGACTCTGTTGGCGGTGGTGGCTCTGGCCATCGCCTTGGCCGCCGCGGGCTGCGGCCAGAATCCCTCCACGACGGCAGGAGCGACCGGCGGCACCGGGCAGGAGGGGGCGGCGCTGAAAGTCATGGTCCCGTGCGGCCAGGTGGGGCCCTTCTCCGAAATCGTGAAGATATTCCAGCAGCAGAATCCGGACGTCGAGGTCGAGTGGATTCCGGAGAACATGGTCACCATCACGAACAAGCTCCTGGACGGCAAGGATACGGCGGATGTGACCCTGTCGATGGGTGACCTCGAACTGGATATCCTCGAGAAGGCGGGCCTGCTCATGGATGGCACGCGGGTGAAGTACGCGGAGAACTCGCTCGCCATCATGGTTCCGACGGCGAATCCGGCGGGCATCAAGACGGTGGCGGACTTGGCGAAGCCGTCGGTGAAGACCATCACCATTCCGGATCCGAAGGAAAACTCAGCGGGAGTGCATGCCCTCGAGGCGCTGAAGAGCGCCGGGATCTGGGATGCGGTCGCGAAGAAGGTCCTCTTTGCTCGCTTCGCAGCCGACAGCAAAGATGTCGCCGCGAAGGGCCAGGCCGAGGCAAGCATCGGATACTACCCATGTGCTGTCGAGGTGCACATTCCGGATCAGCCCCCGGCCCAGCCGAAGAACCTCAAACTCGTGGCTCAAATCCCACCCGACCTATATGCGCCGTTCAGTTGCGAAGGGGCCGTCCTCAAGGAAGCGAAGAACCCGGAGGCCGGGAAGAAGCTCCTGGCCCTCCTCCAAACGCCTGAATCGCAGGAGATCTTCAAGACGTGGCAGTTCATCGCTGACGTGCCTGCATCCCCGACGGGCTGAGCCCAGGGAACGGCCTCTCGCGTCGAGTTGGGCAATCGACAGACAAGAGCAGCCTGGCGGCACAGGTATCCGACGACGCTGCCGGGTATTGTTAGGATAAGATCATTCGGCTGAAGGATATTGTGGCAATCCCCAGTCAGGGGAAGAGCCGGAACGGGAGATTCAATGTGAAAGAGCAAGTCGAGGCGGCCCTGGAGAAGGTGCGACCCGCTTTGCAGCGAGATGGGGGCGACGTGGAGTTGGTTGAGGTTACCGAGGACGGGGTCGTGAAGGTCCGTCTGCAGGGAGCCTGCCAGGGATGCCCTATGGCGCAGATGACGCTTCAGATGGGGATCGAACGGGTGATCAAGGAGATGGTCCCCGACGTGAAGACCATCGAGGCAGTAGCGTAGCCCCCAACCGAACAGAGGAGAGCTGAAGCGGCGGGCCGTGTGGTCCGCCGCTTTCGTTTTCGGGGGGCGCCGGCCGGCTACTCGTGCTTGCCGGCGAAGTTCTCTCGTACGGCCCCCAGTGCCTGCTCCCGTGTCTGGATTCGCCCCTCGATCTGCTCGTCGAGGAGGAATGCCAGGACCTCGCCCACCCGTGGGCCGGGGCCGATGCCAAGAAGCTCCATCACTTCGTCGCCGCTGAGAAGGGGCTTCATCCGGGCGATCTCGGCAGCATCTCCCACCTGTTGGACGCGGGTCCGCAGCTCCGTCAGGCGCGCTTCGAACTCGGGAAGATCCGCCGGGTCGCTCGCGCGAACGTCGGCCTCCGCCAGCGCCATCGCGTGTTCCAGCTCCTCCCCCAGCTCGTACATGAGTCGCCGGACGGCGCCGTCCGTCCATTCGGAGCGATAGGAAGGGATGCGCATGTGGTGCTGGATCAGCTTCCCAACCTTCTCGATGATGCCCGCAGGCTGGCGAAGGCGCGCGAGGATGGCAGAGGCTTCGTCTACACCCACCCGTTCGTGGCGGTAGAAGTGGACCCCCGCATCATCGCTGCTGAACGTCTCGGGCTTCGCAATATCGTGCAACAGCGCGGCGTACCGAAGCACCTTGTCCCCTGGCGCAAGTCGAACCGTGTCGAGGGTGTGATCCAGAAGGTCCTTCATGTGGTGGCGATACGGCTCCGGGAGATGGAGGCGCAGTATTTCCGGCAGAAAGTGCTGGGCGAGCCCAAGGTCGATGGTCAGGCGGAGCCCCTCGTGAGGGTTGGGGGAGAGCAGAATGCCGTCGCACTCATCTCGAATGCGCTCCCAGGATATGCGTCTTATCTCCGCCGCCTGAGTTGCGATGGCGGCGGCCGCGACCGGATCGAGCTCGAACCCGAGCTGGGCGCAGAAGCGAACCGCTCGCAGCATTCGCAACGGGTCTTCGAAGATGCGCTTCTCGGCATCGGCGACGAAGCGAACGAGACGCGCCCGCAGATCGTCCTGCCCGCCGACGGGATCGAGCAGCTCACCCGTACGGACGTTCTGGGCCATCGCGTTGATGGTGAAATCGCGCCGCGCGAGGTCGTCGCCTATGTCGTCGCCAAAGGCGACCTCCGGCTTGCGCGACACGCCGTCGTAGGTATCCGCGCGGAAAGTCGTGATCTCCGCCTTGAGGCCGCCCTTGGTGAGCCCGACCGTGCCGAACTCCTCGCCGACGAGCCACACCGAATCGGCCCACGGCTCGACCCGGCTTCGGATATCATCCGGCCGCGCGTCGGTGGCGAGATCGAGATCGTTGGTCTCTCGGCCGAGAAGCTGATCTCGCAGGCATCCGCCGACGACAAACAGGTGGCGGTCCTCGAAAGCCACAGCAAGCCGCTTGATCAGGTCCCGAATCTGCATCGTCACCTTCTACGCCCCGAGCGGGCGATGGAGCAGGGCCTCACTTCGTCGCCAGCACGCGGCGTCCTGCCCCAAGAGGGACCGGCCGACACCTCCCGACCCGGCCCTGGCGGGGCAGGGGCAAGCGTGCAGATCGGAGAAGAGCACGTCGAGTCGAAGTTGCCGCAGATGTTATAGAGTTTCTTCTATTATGGTTAGGAGCACCCATGATGCAAGAAACCCTACAGCGCACGGCGTGAGGCTCACACAGCAGATTCTCTTGCATTACGGTCGTAACCGTAATGCAAGAGAATCCGTAGGAGGAGGAAGTGTACCGTGGATAAGGTCCGGATCGGCGTCGTTGGCGTGGGGGGGATGGGACAAGGGCATTGCGCCTACATGCACGAGCTGGACGTCGGAGAGCTGACCGCCGTCTGTGACATTGCATCTGACGTGGCGCAGATGGTGGGAGAGAAGCACAGAGTGCCGTACTTCACCACCCCCGCCGATCTGATGGACTCGGGGCTGGTGGACGCGATACTCATTGCGACCCCTCACTACTCCCATCCCCCCGTCGCGATAGAGGCCTTCAAGCGCGGCTTGCACGTTCTGTCCGAGAAGCCGATCGCCGCCAGTGTGAAAGAGGCCTCCCGCATGATCCGGGCGGCGGAGCGGAGCGGGAAGGTGTTCGCCGTGATGTTCCAGCTCCGGCACACGCCCGAGTACCAGGCGGCGCGGCAGCTGATAGACGGCGGCCGGCTGGGGGAGATTCGACGGGTGAGCATGGTGATGGCCTACTACCGGAGCCAGGCCTACTACGACTCGGGCGGATGGCGGGCGACCTGGAAGGGCGAGGGTGGTGGCGTGCTGCTCAACCAGGCGCCGCACGGGCTGGACATCTTCACGTGGCTGGGGGGCCGTCCGAGGCTGGTGACGGCGCAGACGCGCATCCGGATGCACGACATCGAGGTCGAGGACGAGGCCTTCGCCACCCTGGAGTACCCGAACGGGGCGCACGGGTACCTCTACGCGGGAGTCAACGACGCGCCGCAGGTGACGCGGCTCGAACTCTGTGGGGACAAGGGTAGGATCCTCATCGAGAGCACTGACTGGCAGGAAGAGGGCGTGAAGTTCTGGGAGATCAAGCCGTCGCTCAGCACCTTCACCGTGGAGAGCAAGGAGATGTGGGCCGCCCCGGAGGCGAAGCTCGTCGACGTGCCGCTCCCGAAGCGAGATCAGGGACACATCGCCGTGACGCGCAACTTCTGCCGAGCGATTCTGTTCGGCGAGAAGCTCGTCACTCCGGGCGCCGAGGGAATCTGGTCGCTCGAGCTGGCGAATGCGATGATTCTATCGAGCTGCCGAAAGAAGACGGTGCGCCTGCCGGTGAAGCGCACCGAATACGAGCAACTGCTCGACGAGTTGAAGGCGAAGTCGAAGCCGAAGCGGCGCGTGAGAGACCAGCGAATGACCGACACGGCCTTCACCGGGAAGAAGAAGTAGGGGCGCCGGTCGCCCGCGGGCGCCGGGCTCAGTGCTCCGGCAGGAGGCCCGCCATCGCCAGCACGCGACCGAACTGCAGTCGGAAGTAGATGGCGAGGATGGCGATGATCCAAGCTGCGACGAGCAGCCTGATCCAGGGGCGACGGAGAAGGCCGGCATCTCTCTCTTGAGGATCAGTCATCTCGCTCCTCCAGGGGAAGCAGGACGCCGCGAGCGTCCTCCCGTGAGGTCATCTGCGTCTGCGCCACATGGTTCCCATGATGGCCGGGGTGGACGACCAGGGCCTGGCCGGATCGCTGTGACACGCGCTCGGCATGGGTGTGGCCGCCCAGCACCAGATCGACGCCTTCGAGGGCGGCGATCTCCGCGTCGATGCGCTCCCCGCAGTGCGATAGGCAGATGACGACGTCCACCTCCCCTCGCAGCCCGGCGGACAGCTCCTCGGCCGTCGACACTGGGTCATCGAACACGTAGTCGGTCACGCGCGCCCAGAGCGAGTTGGGTCGCGTGATCTGAGGGGCGAGCCCGATGACGGCGACCCTGCCCGCCGGGGTGTCGAAGACGGCGTGAGAGCGGACGGTGCGGGGGAGGGGCTGGCGCGCGGAGCGCATGTTGGCGGCCAGGATGGGAAAGGCTGCGTCTCGGAGCTTGCGCTCGAGGATGCGTCGGAGGGGGTGGGATTCCCGGTTTCCCATCGACATCGCGTCGTAGCCGATCTCAGCCATCCGGCGAAGGATCGGCTCGCCTCCCGGCCGGAAAGTCAGGTTGCCGGCGCCGATGGCGTCGCCCGCATCGAGGAGCAGCGCCCCCTCGTGCCGCCGCTTCAGATCGGCGAGCCGGCGAGCGGCGGCCGGAGAGAGCCGGTTGTGCAAGTCGGCTGTATGAAAGAAGGTGAATGCCGGCACGGGTCACCAGTCCGCGTCGTTGTAGCGGCGAGCTGACTCGGAGGAGGCGAGCAGATGGCGGACCATGCGTGGGACCTCCGATCGTTGCTGTGTGAGGATTCCGTGACATGCCGCTTCAGACCTGCTGGGAGGGCGGGGGACGCAGGCGCCTGACGCCGCTTGGACCGAGCCGGCCAGCGACGGACCGGGCAGCCACGATAGCCGCTCCCTTCGTCCAGAGGACCCTGGAGCGTCTCTGTGTCGGGCAGGACCCTCCTCCCCTCCGTTGAACTACACCGTAGCCGATTGATGCCGCCCCGCGCCCCGTGTCTCATCATGGGGCGAGTTTTTCTCTTCTGACTGGATGCCTGCGCAGCGTGACGGGAGACACGCCGCCGCCGCAGCGGTGACCGCGCCGATCACCGTCCTGGAGGAGGATGGCACGTGAGCAAAGCCACCATTGTCCCGAAGAACGTCCCCAAGGTGGACACCAAGTTCCGCCGCATTCAAACACCCATCCCCGCGCCGGACTCGATACCGATCCTCGAATCGCTCTACCGTGACGAGCCGCGCTCGATGCGCGGCCAGGGCTGTGTAGTCTGGGATCGAGCAGATGGCTTCCAGGTCCACGACGCCTGGGGCAACACCTGGCTCGACTGGAGCTCGGGCGTGCTCGTGGCCAACGCCGGGCACGGCCGGCCGGAAATCGCGGAGGCCATCTGCGCCGAGGCCAAGAAGACGCTCCTGCACAACTACTGCTTCCCCAGCGAGATCCGCGCCCGGCTCGTGGAGAAGCTGGCGAGGCTCGCTCCCGACCCGCTGGAGAAGGTCTTCCTGCTGACCACCGGCGCCGAGACCACCGAGGCCGCCATCAAGCTGGCGCGGACCCACGGGCGCTCGGTCGGTGGCGATAAGAAGATCGCCCTCGTGAGCTACGAGGGCGCCTTCCACGGGCGCACGATGGGCGCGCAGATGATCGGCGGCATCCCCGCGCTCAAGGAATGGATCGTCAACCTCGATCCGGACATGGTGCAGGTGCCGTTCCCGGATGGCTTCCGGTGCGCGGACACGAGCTTCGACTTCTTCCTGAAGACGCTGGAGGAGAAGGGCTTCGGACCGGACCGTATCGCGGGGGTCATCAGCGAGACCTATCAGGGCGGGAGCGCCGCCTTCTGGCCGAAGGACTACGCGCAGAAGATGCGCGCCTGGTGCGACGAGCACGATATCGTGCTGATCTTCGACGAGGTCCAGGCCGGGTTCGGGCGCACCGGCACGATGTGGGGGTTCGAGCACTATGGCGTCGTGCCCGACATCGCCTGCTGCGGAAAGGGCATCACGAGCGGCTTGCCCCTGTCGGCGGTGATCGGGCGCGCCGACCTGATGGATCAGTATCCACCCGGGAGCATGACCAGCACCCATACCGGCAACCCGGTGTGCGTGGCGGCGGCGCTGGCCAACCTGGACATCATCGTGAACGAGAAGCTACCGGAGAAGGCGGCGAAGACGGGCCAAGTGCTGCAGGCGGGACTCCGTGAGATTCAGAGCAAGCACCCGGACATCTGCGGCGCCGTTATGGGCAAAGGCCTGGTCGCCGGGCTCCACATCGTCAAGCCTGGAGGGATCGAGCCCGACCCCGATCTCGCCGGCGACATCGTCGCGAGGTGCACCGAGAAGGGGCTGCTCATGTTCCACCCCGTCGGCTTCCAGGGGGCGACGGTGAAGATCGCCCCGCCGCTCATCACCCCGGAAGAAGCCCTCGTCGAGGGTCTGTCGGTGCTGCAGGAGGCGATCGAGGAGGCGCGACAATGAGCTGGGACAAGCGACTCAACGTCTTGCTCATCGGCGGCGGGATGATCAGCCAAGAGGTCGTCATTCCGACGCTGCTCCAGGAGCGCATGCGGGGAATCGTGGGCGATGTGCACATCTCCGCGCTCAACTCCGGCATCATCAAGCAGTGCGAGGAGCTGTTCCCGGGCGGGCAGTTCCTCGGCTACCCGGACCCTTCGAAGCACGCGGCGGAGGAGAACCATCCGACCATGTACCGGGAGGCGATGGCGAAGCTGGGCGAGCACGGCGTCGTCGTGGTGGCGACGCCCGACCACCTGCACACCAACATGACCCTGGAAGCGGTCGAGGCCGGCTACGACGTGATCGTGATGAAGCCGCTCTGCCTCAAGGTGAACGAAGCCCATGAGGTGATCGCCCTTGCGGAGAAGAAGCGGCGCTACGTCGCCACCGATTACCACAAGCGGATGGATCGGGCGGTGCGGCTGGCGCGCTATCGAGTCCGCCGCGGCGACCTCGGCGAGATGCTCCACGGCCACGCCTGGATCGAAGAGCCGAAGTACATGCCGCTGAAGTTCTTTGGGCTCTGGGCGGAGAAGTCGAGCCCGTTCGAGTACGTCGGCGTGCACTACGTGGACGCCTACTACTTCATCACCGGGCTGCGGCCGAAGCGGGTCGCCGCCTGGGGCCAGAAGAAGTTCCTTCCGAGCCAGGGCAGCGACGCCTACGACGCGGTGCAGGCCGTGGTCGAGTGGGAGGACGACTCGGTCCTCTGGGTCCAGACCTCCTGGGTGTGCTCCGAGAAGAACTCGGCCATGACGAACCAGGGGCTCCAGATCAGCGGCACCAAGGGCGAGTACTGGGCCGACCACAAGTTCCGCAACCTGCACATCCTGACCGACGACGACGGCTTCGAGCAGATCAACCCCAACTTCTTCAAGCACTACGATAGCTGGGAGAAGGACGGCGAAACCGAGTACGTCGGCTATGGTTTCGAGAGCATCTCGCGCTGGCTGCGCGACATTCACGTGATCCACTGCGAGACCGAGGGAATGTCGGAGGCCGACGCCCTGGCCTCCCGCGAGAAGATGCTGAAGCAGTGGGAGGAAGGTCAGCGGCCGCTGCCGCGCCAGGCCCTCGTCGGAGTTGCGGTGAACGAAGCCGTACGGCTGAGTCTGGATAACAACAACGCTTACGTCGCATTCGACGCGGACATGTCGCCGAAGCTGTCGAAGTAGAAGCTGTTTCATAGCCCGTACCCTCGGGCTATGAAACAGCCCGCAACCATCACCGTCTACTGCAGGCGCATTTCACGCCCGCGCGAGTCAGCAACCGCGGACCAACGGGGGTTGTGAAATGCGCTTTAGCCGGACCAGGGGACTCAGTTACAGGCGGGCCGGGCAGCTGTCCGGCCCGCCGACGTTTGGCCCATTCCCTTTCCCACTGCGTCCGTGACCTGGCGAATGCAGGCTTCGCGGCAGGCAACCTACCATAGCTCCAGCACGACGGGTTTCCAGGGGGAGCGGGTCGGGCCGAATCGCCCGGTGCGACCGAGGTCGCGGTTCGAGAGGATCTCGCGGGCGGGAAGCGGGTTCCGGGGGCCAATACCGCGAGAAGCGGGAAGGCAGGTTGACCCGGCGACAGTAGGCCCTCAAGCTCCCCGCTCCTCAGATTCGAGAAGGAGACGATGCTATCGGACTCATTCCATAAGCAATCAGGATATTGAGATGATTCAGGCAGCAGCTTAGTTCGGGGTGCACGCGAGTGCGACTCTCAGACCGGCGCGCCGGACATGGAATGACCCATTAGGGGAACCGAGCCATCGGGTTGCGGGGGTTGCGCGCCCAGTTCCGGCGCCGCCGCCCAGTGGCTCACAGCAGCGCTGCGCCGATGGCCCATGGCCATCAGAGAGGAGGCGGAATATGTCGGCGCGCACACGCGGGAACACCCGCGCAGGCTTCACCCTCATCGAGATGCTCATCGTGATCGTGGTCATCTCGATCCTCGCCCTGATCGTGATCCCACGATTGCTGGGCGCGGGGCGCAAGGCGAAGGAGGCGGCCCTTCGCGGCGACGTACACCAGCTCCGAAACTCTATCCAGCAGTTCGAGGCCGACTGCGGGGACTATCCCTCAGCGATCTCGCAGATCATGACCCGGCCGGCGGCCGGCTCGAGCGGCGGCATGGGCATCGCCCTGGACGTCACTGCCTGGCAGGGTCCGTACCTGCGGACCCCGGACAACAACCTCCCCAAGGATCCGTTCACCGAAAGCGGCACAACCTGGAGCTACACGGCCAGCACCGGACACATTGCCAGCGGCTCGACGCTCACCGCCATCAACGGCGAAGCCTACAGCTCCTGGTAGGGGATCGACGACTAAATCGCAGCACATTCGACCGGTGAGGACAGGGGGATGCCGGGCCCGCTGTCCTCAAGGCCAAAGATCGGGGCGGGGCGCCATCGGCGCCCCGCCCTTGTTATTGGCGTGTCGAACCGCGCGAAAAACGGCTAGCGCGAGTCGCTGCCGGCCACCTTGTCCTTGACCACTGCCTGCGCCGCCGCGAGGCGAGCCACAGGCACGCGGAAGGGCGAGCAGCTTACATAGTCGAGCCCGACGTCGTGGCAGAACTCGACCGAGCGAGGATCGCCGCCGTGCTCGCCGCAGATACCCAGCTCCAGGTTTTTGCGAGCCTTCCGGCCGAGCGTACAGGCAATCTCCACGAGCTTGCCAACACCCTCCAAATCGATCGTCTGGAACGGGTTCTCGGGGAGGATCTTGTCCTCGACGTAGCGCAGCAGGAACTTGCCCTCCGCGTCGTCCCGCGAATAGCCGAAGCAGGTCTGCGTCAGGTCGTTCGTGCCGAAGGAGAAGAACTCCGCCTTCTCCGCGATCTCGTCCGCGGTCAGCGCGGCCCGCGGAATCTCGATCATGGTTCCGATCCTGTAATCGACCTTGACGCCCTTCTCCTTCATGACGGCCTTGGCGACCGGTTCGATCCGCTCGCGCACGAAGGTCAGCTCGTTCACGTGGCCGACCAGCGGCACCATGATCTTGACGTGCACGTCGACGCCGCGCTTCGCGCACTGGCAGGCGGCCTCCATGATGGCCCGGGTCTGCATCTCCACGATCTCGGGCATGACGATGCTCAGCCGGCAGCCGCGCAGCCCCAGCATCGGGTTCAGCTCCCGCATGCTCTCGACGGCCTCCAGCATCTTGCGAAGCCCCTTCAGCTTGGGCGACTTCGGCGACTTCACCTCCAGCCGGCACACCTGCTGAAGCAGCTCGTCGTGGTCGGGCAGGAACTCGTGCAGCGGCGGGTCGATCAGCCGAATCACCACGGGCAGACCGTCCATCGCCCGGAAGATGCCCGCGAAGTCCTTGCGCTGGAACGGAAGCAGCTCATCGAGAGCCTGCTTCCGCACCTCGTCGTTCTCCGCCAGGATCATCCGCTGAACCACCGGAAGCCGCTCCGACTCCATGAACATGTGCTCGGTGCGGCACAGCCCGATGCCCTGCGCGCCGAAGCCGCGGGCGCGCTTGGCGTCGCGCGGATAGTCGGCATTCGCCCAGACTTCGAGCCGCCGAACGTCGTCGGCCCAGCTCAGCAGCGTGGTCAGTTCTTTCTCTTTTGCAAGGTTCGGCACGATCGTCGGGATGAGGCCAGCAAACACCTCGCCCGTGGTCCCGTCGATGGAGATCGACTCCATCTCCTTGAGTGTCTTGCCGTCCGCGGTGAGCCGGTGCGCCGCCTCGTCCACTCGGATGGACTCACACCCGGCGACACACGGCAGCCCCAGTCCGCGGGCAACTACGGCCGCGTGGCTCGTGGCTCCGCCGCGGGCCGTCAGGATACCCTTCGAGGCGAGCATGCCGTGCACGTCGTCAGGGGTCGTCTCCGGCCGCACGAGAACGACCGCCATGCCGGCCTTGCCGTGCTCCTCCGCTCGGTCCGCGTTGAAGATGGCTGCCCCGCTCGCCGCACCCGGCGACGCGTTCAGGCCCTTGGCGAGAAGCCGGCCCTCTTTGGCCGCCACCTCCTTCTCCTTCGGGTCGAACGCCGGGAGCAGGAGCTGGTTGATCTGGTCCGGCTCCACTCGCATGATCGCCTCTTCGCGGCTGATCAGCTTCTCGCCTACCATCTCCACGGCGATGCGCACGGCCGCCCGGGCGGTGCGCTTCCCCACGCGGCACTGAAGCATATAGAGCTTGCCGCGCTCGATCGTGAACTCGATATCCATCGCATCCTTGTAGTGCTTCTCGATGCGGGTGGCGAGGGTGACGAACTCCTTGTAGACCTTCGGGTTCTCTTTCTTGAGCTGGGCGATCTCGATGGGCGTGCGCACGCCCGCCACCACGTCCTCGCCCTGCGCGTTCATCAGGAACTCGCCGTAGGTCTTCTTCTCACCGGTGGCGACGTCGCGCGTGAACGCCACGCCGGTGCCGGAGTCATCGCCCATGTTCCCAAACACCATCGTCTGCACGTTGACGGCCGTGCCCAGATCGTGCGGGATCTTGTAGAAGTTCCGGTAGGCCATGGCGCGCGGGATGTTCCAGGAGTTGAAGACCGCGGTGATGGACGTTTCGAGCTGCTCCATGGGGTCGGTCGGGAAGTCCCGCTTCATCTGCTTCTTGAAGAACGCTTTGAACTGCTTCACGAGTTCCTTCAGGTCGGCGGCGGTCAGATCGGTGTCCTGCGTGACGCCCCTCTTCTTCTTCATGGCGTCCATGATCTTGTCGAAGTTCTCTCGCTTGAGGTGCAGCGCCACCGACGAGAACATCATGATGAACCGGCGATAGGCGTCGTAGGCGAAACGCTCGTTGCCCGTCAGTGCGATGATGCCCTGCATCGTATCGTCGTTCAGCCCGAGGTTGAGGATGGTCTCCATCATGCCGGGCATCGACATCTTCGCCCCCGAGCGCACCGACACCAACAGCGGGTTCTTCGGGTCCCCGAAGCCCTTGCCGGTATCCTTCTCGACCTGCTTCATGGCCGTCTTCACGGCCTCCATAACGCCCGCCGGCATCTTCTTCGCCTTCAGGTACTCGATGCACGTCGCGGTGGTAATCGTGAATCCCGGCGGAACGGGAAGGCCGAGGTTGCTCATCTCGGCAAGGTTCGCCCCTTTGCCGCCGAGCAGTTCCTTCATGTCCCTATTGCCCTGGTGGAACAGGTATACGCTCTTCTGCGACTTCTTAGCCACGGTAGAACAGCTCCTTTCAGTCTCTGGACTCTTCTCGCTAGACTATACCCACGGAGGGGGTTTCCCTCCCTTTTCCTTCGCCACCGTGCGTCCGGCGGCTCCCTTGTATGCGGCCGTCGCGCACGAGTATCAGCCCCCCGCGCCCCTTCGACGGACCTCCCCGATCAGCTCCTCGACCCGCTCTCGCAAGGCCTGCTCTGCATCCACATCGGCCGCACGCGCCAGGTCCACAGCCGCCAGCAGGAGTTCGGCGACGGCGGCCTGCACGACCTTCCTGTCGCCCGGCTCTTCGCCGAGCTGGGCCAGCGCCGCCTCCGCCGCGCCCTTGGCCTGCGCCTTGCCCCGCTCCATGCCGGCGCGCCCGGCGCGCCGCAAAACAACCTGCGCTCGGGAAAGGGCCGGCATCGCTCGCGGCGCCTCGATGATCGCCTCCGCGCTATCGTCGCTCCGCTCCTGCCGCTTCAGGTTGTCCCACTGATGCAGGACATCCTCCGGGGTCTCGGCCGAGCTGTCGCCAAACACATGCGGATGCCGGGCGACGAGCTTGTCCCGCAGACCCTGGACGACCTCCCCGATATCGAAGCGCCCCGCCTCCTCCGCCAGCTGCGCGTGGAAGATGACCTGGAGCAGCAGGTCGCCCAGCTCCTGGCGGAGCGCATCGGGGTCGTCGCGGTCTATCGCTTCCAGCACCTCGTACGTTTCTTCCAGCAGACAGGGCCGCAGAGAGCGATGGTCCTGCTCTCGATCCCACGGGCAGCCCGACGGGCCCCGCAGCCGAGCCATGATGGCAACGAGTTCGGAGAAGAGAGCGTTGTCCGTCCCAGGGGTCCGCTTGCCCATATGCTGAAGCGCTCCGGATCCCTCAGCCCGGCCCGCCGGCTCCGGCCCTATCCGCGGCACAAACGCTGAACCGGAACTGCCGACGCGAGACACCACGCCGTCCCAATGCCGTCACTCAGGCTTCGTCTCCGCGGGGGGCGCCGCTCCGCCTCCAGGCTGAGGCGCGGTGGGCACGAGCCCCTCTGTCTGAGACATGCGGCGCGCGCGCGCCTCCTTGCCCTCGCGATAGGCATCCCCCAAGGCCTTGTAGCGCGGGCTGAGGATGACGATGTCCGCCTTCGCGCGAAGGTTCGTGAAGAACTCCTGTAGCTGAGGCTGGTACTGGGGATCGCCCAGCATCCACTCCTCTATGGCATCGACATTGCCTTCAAGTGTGAGTTCCCCGGGCGTAAGATGCTTCTCGACCATGACGAGGCGGTAGAACTCCGGCCTCGGCGCCGCCGGGGCCGCGCCTCCCTGCTCCTCGGGCGCGGGCAGCTCGATCAGGAGTGGTTCGCTGACCGTGCCGGGCGCGATCTCGAAAAGCAGCTTCTCCAGCTTCGGATCATCTGTATTGCCCTTGACGGCCCAACCAGCCATCCCGCCCCGGGTCCGCCCCATGGGATCGAGCGTCTTCTCCGCCGCGACCTCACCGAACTTCTCACCCGTCACCGTGTCCCCGGAGGCGCCCGCGAGAATCTCCTTGCGGGCCGTTTCGGCCTCTTCCTTCGACGCAAGGATAATCTCGCGATAGATGACCGACTCGTTATTGTGGGGCAAGGTTGCGAGCCGCTGCTTGCTCGCCTCGAAGTACGCCTTGCGGTCCTCGTCAGTGAAGACCAGCTTCCCTCTGAGAATATCGATGCTCAGGCGGCTGGTCAGATCTTCTTCGGACTGACCGGTGTCCGCGAGCCAGGCATCGAAGCTCTTCCCGGTGGCGGCCAGAACGTAGTCCTTGATCCCCTCGACGCGCGCATCCAACTCCTCGCGGCTCACAGACACGCCCCGCTTGTCCGCCTCCTGGCGGACGAGCTGGCGCACGACGAGAGAGTCGAGCGTCCTCGCGCCCAGCGTCCCCGCCGTGCCGGAAGCGGGGAACACGCCGCCGAAGTACGCATCCACCCGGCGTCGCACGTCCATCGCGTCCTGTTGGTTCATAGCCAGGCCGCGGCGCGAAAGCTCCTCGTAGATCACCTGCAACACCATCAGCTTCTCTGTCTCGACGCGTCGCGCGTCGACATCCTCGGCCTGTTCCAAAGCCTGGCAGAGCTGAGACCGGCCGATCGGCTGGTTGTTTACCGTGGCGACGACGTCGCTCTCTTTCCGCCCACAGCCGATGCAGAAAGCGAGCAAGACGACGGCAATACCCAACAGCGGCGCGCATCTACGCATCGCGGCCGTTCCTTTCCTCTCGCGCAAACGGCCCGCCCGCTGGAAGCGGACAGGCCGCCTCATTCGCCATCATCAGGCGCCGGGCTGGCCACCTCTCGTGCGCGAGACCACCGCGATTCTAGCCCGCCGCTAAGCAAAAGTCAAGGACGCGCCCCGGCGAGGGTGTGACCCCAAAGCCTGGGTCCGCAGGAGCGACATTCCTGTCGCGACCCAGCGGTTGTGGGAGCCCCGTCCCCGGGGCGAATCCCGTAGATACTGTGTCGCGTCTCAAGTGCGGCGAGCGGTCCAGTTAGGATCGAAGGGGCGGCCATGCTTGTGGTGTTTCGGGAGCTTGCTCCCGAAACCGTCGCGGTGGAGCAGGAGCAAGTTCACCCTGAGCCTCAGCGAAGGGCCTCCTGCCCCGGAACCCGGGCCCAAGCACAGACCTCAATTAGCTTTACTGAGCACTAGGCGGGTTGGCGCAGAGAGACATTTGCCGGAAAATCAAGAAAAAGGGGGCCAGGGCTCTTCCGGCTGAAGGGAAACCAACCAGACCTGCATGCGGGGAGGGCGTCGCTCTTCCCGCATCCGGTGTCTGCGCCCGTCACGGTTCGCCAGCAGAATCGGCGCGGGGACCGGCTGGAGGTGCGGGAACTGGCGGTCTCCAGCGACCTGAACGAGTGGGCTCAATGGCCTGGGCTGGCACAAGTGGGCCGGCTCACCTGTCTGCGTCGGCGCAAGGGCCAGACCACCGTGGAGACCTCCTATATCATCACCAGCCTCTCCCCCCAGCAAGCGACGCCCGCCCAACTGCTGCACCTCGTGCGAGGACACTGGGGCATCGAGAACCGCTTGCACTGGGTGCGGGATTTGACCTTCGACGAAGACCGCTGCCTCCGTGTCCGGGACACGGGCGAGCGCGGGGTCGAAGATTCGTCTCGCTTCACCCGGACGCGCCGCGACCCTCCTCCTGATGCCTACGAAGCAGCTCACGCAGGCGCTGCACAACCTGGGGACAGTCATCCCAGAGGTTCCGCTGTTCGAAAGGATCCTCGACGATATTGTAGAGCTGGCCCCGGCCTCCGGGTGTGATGCCGGTGTCGGTGGGAGGCGGCCAGCCCCCTGAACCCTCGGTGTCCAGCACGAGCTTCCACTCTCCCTGCCGGATCGAAAAGACGCCGAAGCCCGAGGTGTGGACGAGTCCGTTCCGGAGGGAGCGATCGGTCGTCTCGAGCAGGGCCGGGAGTAGGTCATAACTGTCCTCGCCCGCGCCGGTTGGCAATCGGCTCCCAGAGATGGCTGCACAGGTAGCCATGAGATCGGTCAAGCACACCAACTGGTCGCTGACGCGGCCGCGTTCGATGCGGCCCGGCCACCTGGCAATGAGGGGCTCGCGGTGGCCTCCTTCCCATATGTGGGACTTGTACCCGCGCCAGTTCCCGCAAGACTTGTGACCGTAATCACGATAGCATTGCCGGCCATCTTCGCCCCTGACGCGGTCACCTGGCAGGGCGCCGTTGTCACTGGTCACCAGGAGCAGTGTGTTGTCGGACTGGCCGGCCCGGTCCAGCGCCTCTATCACCTCCCCAACCACCCAATCGAACAGCCACACGAGGTCACCTCTGGGGCCGGCGGCGCTCCTGCCCCGTGCCGGCTCGGGCACCACGGACTCCGTGCAAGGCTCGTGAGGCGCGGATGGGCAGAGGTACAGGAAGAACGGTCTGTCGGATTCTGCCTGACCCTCAATGTAGCTGACCGCTGCCCGACAGATAGTCGGATCAGCTTCCTTGTGGTTCCAGCTCGGCGCTTTCATCCCCGGCCGACCGGTGAAGAGGGGCTTGTCGTCGTAGACGCTGGGTGCCTCGGGAAACCGTTCGTTCTCGATGAACCCATAGGGAGGCTGGCACGTGCAACATCCTGACGTGCCGAAGAAGTAGTCAAACCCGAGCGCCGTCGGCCCACCCGTGATCGGTTGCGTGAAGTCGATCTGCTCCTCCAGGGATCTGTCTGTGATGCTGGGCCAGGGAAGCGGCCGGGCAAGATCCACCTGCGCGCCAGGCTTCACCGTCCACCCCAAACCCAGATGCCACTTGCCGATGCAGGCCGTGCTGTAGCCGGCCTGCCTGAGAAGTGACGCGGCCGTGAGGCGATCCGGTTCGATCAAGGGTGGCTCATATCCGAAGAGTACGGATTCCTTCAGGCGCGGTCGCCAGCAGTAGCGGCCGGTCAGAACTCCGTAGCGGGTCGGGGTGCAAACCGCAGAGGGCGAATGGGCGTCGGTGAAGCGCATTCCCTCCCGGGCCAGGCGATCCATGTTGGGGGTCGGGATCGCGGACTCGGGGTTGTAGCAGCTCACGTCCCCATACCCCATGTCGTCGGCCATGATGAACACGATATTGGGTAGCTTCTCACCTCTCATCGCGGTCGCCTCCTCGCTGTCCTTGTCAACCGCCCTCTTCGCCTCATGGGACTCGCGACACCCCGCTCGGCCACCAACTCCGCCGCCGGTCGTCGAGCGCTCAGTCATCATACAGACCTCCTCTTGCTAGGTGTAGCGATTCGATATGTGAACATGTCTTCTCTAAACCAGGCGGAACTCGGATCCCTACATGCGCCCCTGCGTCACAAGAGAGATGACGTTCCACAACGAGCGGTTCAGCACATCGCCCATGATGAGGCCGATGGCGATCGGCAGGGTCTGCTGATACAGCCGCAGCCCGCCGTATCTCAGCACGAGGGTCTTGATAAGCCACGCAATCAGGAAGGGCGATTGGCCGCGGCCTTCGTCCGCCAGTACGCTCAGGCCGAGGATGTAGCCCACCGGGTGGAACGGCCACCACAGGAACCGAAGGCGCATGGCGGCGATGAAGACAACGGTCAGGGCGCCCAGCCCCCACCACGCCATGGCCGCCCACTCAGGGCCCTCCGGAGTTGTCAGAGAGTTGAAGATTCCGTCTCCCGAGGCGCGGAAGTACCAGCCGGGGAAGGAGTAGGGGCTCCCCGCCCGCGTCGCGTTGAGACCCATCCCGTAGAGCGAATGCAGCATGTAGACGGCGCCGACCCCCAGCGCGACCAGGAAGCCCACAAACAGCAGCCGCGTCAAGCGCCGCAAGGGTACCCCGGCCGCATCCCCGATCTTGAAGGAGGTCAGGGTGTTCATGGTGCAAACGCTGATGACCTGGCTGGGGAAGGGAGTGTAGGTCCAGCCCATAGTGAAGAGGGCGATGACTTCTCGCGGCAGGAGCCCTCGAGAACCCGTTGGCATCGTCGCGATGTCTTGGACATAGTCGGTGGTCGGGTCGAAGGCGGTTTCGGCGCAGATGCGCGCGTAGGAGAACCCGGCCCCCACGATCACTGCGACGTAGAAGAGACCGAAGATGGGCCGGCATCCAGCCACCACCAGAAACGCAACCATCCAGACCAGGCAGACCAGCAGACCAACCAGGGCCCACCGGTAGGAGACGGGCTCATCTGCATCGCTCCCGCGCGGCTGCCGTGTGAAGGCGATACGGAAGGCGCGCGTCAGATGCCTGCGCGCTCTCCACAGAACCCAGGCGGAGAAGACGAGCACCGCCCCGGTCGCCTGGTCGAACGGGGCCGGGAAGTCGTGGCTCCACCAGTCGTCCCCGGGGAGGGGCGAAGCTCCGAAGCCGATGGCCACCATCGCCACACCCAGTTTCGCCAGCCAGAAGAACCAGACCGAGAAAGAGAGCTCCTTCGGGACGATGTAGGCGAGCGCGATCAGCCATGGAATCAGCAGTATCTCGAGCTGCCCGAGAGCAGCGAGGGGCCCCACTCCCTGCGCCTGCATCACGACAACGGATGGCGGCACCGACGGCATCGCCGGGACCCATCTGGAGAAACTGCTCAGGAAGCTGAGAAGAAAGGCGGCGGCGAGGCCGATCCAGAAGAGCTTGTTGCGCGTCAGGCGCCCCGCTTCACTGCCCCCGCTCTGCTCAACCATCTGGAGCGGCACCTCGGCCAGCGGGAATGTCAGCCGCTCGTTTCTGATCCACTGCTTCTGAACCAATGCGAGCAGACAGAACCTGGCGCCGAAGAGACAGACCATGAACGAAGACCAGGCCGCCAGCGGGCGCGCCCACTCCCCCCAGGGAACTGCGGCCCCGCCCGAGAAGTAGCCCTCCACGGCCGCCTGAGACGACGGGGCGAACCAGGTGGGAATCAGGGGCAGGAATGTCTCCCAGGTCGTGAATGCGTGCCCGAAGTAGTAGTAGCCAACCACTATGGAGAGCACGAAGAACAGGACCCCCGAGCCCAGCAGTGGAGTTGCCACGAGCACCGCGGTGTGCACCGTGAGAAGCTCGCGCCGCGTCAACCCGATCCTTCGCAGCGCCGGCAGGGACATGAGAGCGGCACTGAGGAAGAGGACCGTCAGCGGCCAGGCCGCGGGTGCATCGGTTGACCAGATGCCGGTCTTGGTGACGTCCCCCGCATACCTGATTCCCCACACGACCTCGCCGTAGAAGATGGCGGGAACGCTTACGAGGATGATTGCGAGCGAGATCGCGGCGGCGCGCCAGGTGACGCCGCCAGGCCCAGCGGGCGCTGGGACCGGCCGGTGGTCATCCCTGTCAGCTCCGGTTGTGATGTGCGTTGCGCCCACAGGATCCCTCGCGAGAGGTTGCCACCGGCCGAAAACTTGGGAGGGGCGGAGCGCCGAGTCCGGCGCTCCGCCCTTGTCAGCACGTCATCTGCCTGCTAGGCAGACATAGTCCGGTCAGTCTACCAGAGAGTAGGGGTCCCAGGATTCCACTCATTGACGCACCAGGAAGCCCCACCGTCAGCGTACCTCCAATAGAGTCCCAGCGGGTCGGTGCTCTTCTCCGCTGCGCACTCCGCGAGGAGCCTCTCCGAGTTCCACCAGGAGGCATGGCCGTCGAGGAACCCCAGGTTCACACCTCCAAGGTGACGGGCGTAGGGCTTGCGCAGGTTGGGGTCCGTGATCATCGCCGGATAGGCTGTATAGGGCTCACATCCGGGCTCAAGATCCTCCGCACAGTCAGACCAGTCCCACCACTCATCATCCCAAACAACGGAACAGTAAGCACACGCCAGCGCACAGAGGTCCGGGTAGGCGGTGTTGCCAGGGTTCATGGTGCTGATATTGGTGGAACTGTCCCCGCAGATGACGAACCTGACGGGGTCCTCTACCGATACGAGCTTCAGCCCCCTGTTCCCTGATCCTCCTCCAGCAGTTGGGCCATCGGGTCGGGCATTGGCAGCGTTTGTGCCATGTTGGTTGCAGGTAATGCTCTGAACGAACATCCCGGGACTGGTCGAGGTGCCCAACTGTGCGAAGCTGTCCGTGATCTCGCCGCCCCATCCGCTCGGGAAAGCGTTCTCTACGCAGAACGTGCCATCTTCTCCGCCGATCAGCTCCGCATTCGCCTTCAACTGGCTGAACCAGTCGGGGTCGCCCCAAATGATACCGGGAACGACATTCACCTTGGCACTGGGGCAGCGCCAGACATCGCGGTTCTTGGTGTACTCGTCCAGGGCCACCGCCCATTGTAGATAGGGGTTGGCGACCGAGGGCATCTCCAGGCACGGATTCGTATCCCCCCAGTGTTCGACGGCCCAGATATCGAACCACTCCTGCACCTCGGGCCTGCTCTCTTCCGGCGGGAGCGTATCGTTGTTGTCCGCCAGATACATCTGAATGGCCAGGGCGATGTTCTTCACATTGGAGAGACACACCGTCTTGCGCGCTGATTCGCGCGCCCGTGCGAAAACCGGGAAAACCATCGCGGCCAGAATCCCGATGATCGCGATCACGACTAGCAGCTCGATCAGGGTAAAGCCACGCCTTCGAGTTCCCATCAGGGACACCTCCTCTGATCTACGAGTCCTGAACACTCACAACTGAGAGTACCCAAGACTCAGAGTACTCAAATCACTCAGCCAGCGAGGAACTCATCTGGGAGCTTACAGCGAAACGACCCTCGCCGACTGTCAGCTCACTTGGCCTCCTTCCCGGCGCCAGAGCACACATCTCGCGGACTCAGAGATGCGTGATCGCGCCTTGTCGGTCGAGCATCCATGAAAGCCCCCCCCCTCACGCCGACAGCCCCGGGAGCAATCGACACTCTCTGCTCACAGGACCACACCGCTCATGGGCGGGACGCTCAGCCTGCTCAGCCTATCCCGACGGCTGAACGTCCACTTTCACCCCTCTATTCTAGCTCAATCGAGCGCGAGTGGGAAGAGGCAATCCCTCTGAATACTTGACGAATTCTTTTAAGTCGGGGAGGTGCGCCGGGCAGGTAGAGACCGACTTCGCACGGCACGTAAGCGCTCGTGTTGGTCGGGTATGCAGTTGCGGCTTGCTTGTTAACAGGGCCCGGGAATCTCGATGGTTTCTCTTGAGATGCAGCCGGGCCGACGCTGGCACAGCCCATCCTATTGCCTGTCTCGAAAGACCTCCGAGGCCACGTCACATGAAGGCCCCCCATCATCCGCACAACATGAGGGAGCGTAGAGGGAGGTGTGTGGCCTGAGGCTACGGCGAGACGTCCACGAAGACCTTCATGCACTCCTCCCGATGCTCGTCTATGAACCGGTAGGCGTCGGCGTACCTGTCGAAGGGGACGTGCGCGCTCTCCAGCGGGGAGGTGACCACGTCCCCGGATGACATACGCTCTACCGCACGCTCGTAGTCCTGGTAGCGGTACATGAGGGTGCCCACGAGGGTCAGCTCACGGTCCTGGATCAGCCCCATCGCCACCCGCGGCTTCTCGCCGAAGACTCCCACCACCACGATCGTCCCGCCCTTGCCGATGTTATCAACCGCCGCGGACAGCGTGGCTTCGATCCCGACGCA
>Ga0307377_10001500_pt1 | contig 29366 bp, 34 predicted proteins | sample TR3MG_FD_202535 | JGI IMG/M metagenome (GOLD analysis project Ga0307377, IMG submission 202535) | Soil microbial communities from Risofladan, Vaasa, Finland - TR-3 | ecosystem: Environmental > Terrestrial > Soil > Coastal area > Acid sulfate soil | place: Finland: Risofladan, Vaasa | collected... | reverse complement strand
TTGGATATCGGCCGACGCCGCACCGAGGCCGAGTTGGACATGGAGGTCGCCCAGAAGAGGAGCGAGGCGCAGCAGGCGCTCATCCTGGCGATCACGCCCGACCTGATTGCAGCCATGCAGGTGCATGGCGACAAGGTACTGACGGCGAGCCTGGCCGAGAAGCTGACGCCGCTCGCGTCGCTGACCGGCGAAGGCGTCGACGAGACGTTCAAGAAGCTGATGGGCGGCCTGGCCATCGGCGACATCGTCGGGCACCTGACGGGCAACGGCAGCGTCAAGGGCATCGCCAGCGGACGCAACAGGCTGGTCGAGAAGAAGGACTAGAGCATGAAACCGCGATGGTGGTTGAGCCGTATCGAGAAAGCCGAGCGGCTCACCTCCATTGCCGGCGCCGTGTCAGTCGCGTGGCTGCTCGCGGTGTATCTGATCTCCAGCGTGGAGTGGCGACGTATTCACGCGCTGGCGGCGATTTTCGTGATGTTTTTCGCAGCGATCATCTTGGGCGGCGCAACGTGGATGTGGAAGACGGTGCTGACAGAGATGATCGAGGACGAAGAGTCAGACGTAGAGTGGAAGAAGATAAAAGAGAACCGGTGGCCGAGCGGCTGAGGCGCACGCCTGCAAAGCGTGACAGGTGGGTTCAACTCCCACTCGGTTCTCCAAGATTTGTCTGGGGTCGGGCATGGCGTGACAGCGCATGTTGCGGCTCGTCTGTGCAGGGCAAGATGAGGGTTGGATCTGTAGCTCAGTTGGTTAGAGCAATGGCCTCATAAGCCATCGGTCCTCGGTTCGAATCCGAGCGGATCCACCAGCTCTTTGACAATTTGGGTCGTAGAATGCGAATGCCGTAGGGTGTACATCCCAACAGTGAGTTGCGGGTTCGAGTCCCGTCGTCAACCGCCGTTGTTGGCGTAGCCGAATTGGCATAGGCAACTGATGTCGTACGCACTCTGCATCACTCGTCGCGTTCTGCATCCCAATGAATAGTGTGTGGGCGAATGCCTGCAGGTTTACATCCTTTAGGAGGACGAGGTCGGGGGTTCGAATCCCTCTGCACCCATAACGGGTGTATAGCTCAGCGGTAGAGCGCGTACATGAACTTGCTACCACTCGTCGCCCACATCGCTCTTTGACAACCGAATATGCGCGGAAACAAAACACAGGTAGGACGGTAGCTCAGCTGGTTAGAGCGTTCGCCCGATAAGCGAGAGGTCGTCGGTTCAACTCCGACTCGTCCTACCAAGTTTCATGGGGATATTTCCTAGCGGCAATGGAGCCTGACTGTACTGGGTTGATACATAGTTCGTCTCGTGCTACACTTCTGCAGTGAAGGGAGGTGAGCATGCGAAAGCCCACACCGCATACCTGCAGTAGATGCGGCACACAGTACAAGAGTCCAGAACCACGGTCAAAATTCTGCTCGCGAAGCTGTTCGGCAGCGCATGGAAATACCGGACGCGCCACGTCGCCTGAAGCTAAGAGGAAATGCAGTGAGAGCCTTAAGCGATACTGGAAAACTCAGCCGGGCAGGAAGGCGCAAATCAAATCAATCGGAACAAACAGCCACCGAGGACGGCGTCACCCGAAGAATATCTTCAACATGTCGCACCGAACGCGTGAGAAGGTTTTGCGGCGACTGGGCATATCGTGCAGCTATTGCGGATGGACCTCTGAGATTGGCGATCTTCATCACATCGAAGGTCGGAAAGGGGCGGACCCTCATAATCACGAGAAGTTGTCGTACCTGTGCCCAAATGATCACCGACTAGCTGACCGAGGGAAGATTGATCCTTCAGCACTGACTACTTTTGAGGAGCAGGTAGGCGGTCGATGGCGTGACGCATATTACGGGTGACTAGAGCGTATGGACCGTTGGCGGACTGTAAATCCGTTTCTCTTAGGAGACAGGCCAGTTCGATTCTGGCGTCACCCACCACAAATTAGGTGAGGGCTACGGAGGTTCGAGTCCTCCTATCCCCACCATAGTTTTGTAGGTATTGTAGATGTGCACGTCCACGGAGGCGCGTAGTTCAATTGGCCAGAATGCCTGCCTTACAAGCAGGAGGTTCCCGGTTCGAGTCCGGGCGTGCCTACCATTTTAGCGCTGTGGTAACACTTGCTAAGCTCTACCATCACTATTCAGGGTGGCCGCGTAGCTCAGCGGCAGAGCGGCTGATTCTTAATCAGCGGGCCGAGGGTTCGAGTCCCTCTGCGGTCACCATTTCAATACTGGCAAGCCTCGGCTATGCATCGCAAGGCGAGTTATGGCTTGGCAAGGCGGGGCGAGGCGTGGTTTGGGTTTTGTTGCCCCGTAGCTCAATTGGCAGAGCACCAGATTCTGAATCTGGCTGTTAGTGGTTCAAGTCCACTCGGGGCATCCATTTTCTGGGTGGGGAGTAGAGACAAGGGGTCCAGCCTCTTTTGCAAGGAGGTAGTGACGGGTTCAATTCCCGTACTCTCCACCAACTTCACAGAAAGGGCCAATGGGCAAGTACGAAGAGAAGATTCTGGCCCTGTTCGAGATGAAGCCGAACGAGGGCTATGCGTGGGGGGATCTGATTCGGCACTGTAGTTATCCCGCAACGTACAGAGGGAATCCGACGACGATCTATCCGAGGAAGCGGGTGTACACCGCCGTGATGGACCTCGTGTACGCAAACAAGCTACATGTGACTGTTCCGGACGTGCGCTGGACGCACCCCCTGTTCTCGAAGAAGCGGCGGGGTACCGACAACGTCATGACGACGCGAGTGACGTGGGACCAGAAGTGGCGGACGATCAAGAGCTTTCCTAGCGATGCAACGCTCGAAATCCGTACGCGAGGACTTTTGTCAGTGATGCCCGGGGCGACAGTCAGCGAGATAGCGAGCGCGTGTGGCACGACGGTAATGGGCAAGATCGAGACCCATCTGTTGAATCTGGTGAAGAAGGGCGAGGCGGAGGTGAAGGTGATGCGCTTCGGCAAGCAAATCCTCTTCGTATATCTCCCTACGCCGAAGCTCAGGTCCGACGTGGTAGTGCTGATGAAGGAGTTGCGTTCGTCGCGGAAGCCGAAGCATGCGCCGTACTGGCAGCAGATTCACCGACATTTGCGCGACGACTATCTCGACACGGGCGCGTTGAACAGGTTCAGCGTGGAGTTCTTCGTCAGCAGGTTGAAGATTACTGACTCTGAGGCGAAGGCTCGATTTCGCACGTTGGGGGAGAAGGGACTGTGCGAGATCTACATTGACGGCGAGGACGACATACTGTCGCAGTACGGCAGCGTGTACAGCCGTAGCGAGTGGTACATTCGGCTATCGCCGAGCGAGCTGCTGAAGCGGCGCGTCGAGCGAGCGAAGAAACGAGCCAGACAAGAGGAGACGATACGGCGAGCACGTAAGCGCGCGCCGAAGGCTACGATGAACGACATCGAGCCATGATTCCACGGTAGCACAACGGTTGTGCAGGCGGCTGTTAACCGCAAGGTTGGAGGTTCGAATCCTCCTCGTGGAGCTATTGCCCTGTGGCGCAATTGGAAGCGCGTGGGATTTTGATTCCCAAGGTTCCGGGTTCGAGCCCCGGCAGGGCATCCAGGAAGGAATGCCGCTATGGCAGACGGAGATACAGTCGTAGAGATCAACACCAATCCGGCGGTGCCAAGGAACAACGAAGAGCTGTGGCTCTATCTGACCAAGGCGTTGACCAATGGTGCGCGAGCCGCGAGCGACTACATACAGACCGGCGACATGAACGCAGCGCGAGTGCTGGCGAACGAGTTGCTGGTGATGGCGACGTGCAAGTGTAAGTCGCAGATGCCACGAATGATGACTGCGATCATGCGCGGGGAACACCCGCTCAGCGAAGGAGAGCGGGAGGTACTCAAGCAACTGACGCCCCCGTAGACGAGCGATGAAGTCGCCGCCCTTTCAAGGCGGAGAGCGCCGGTTTGAATCCGGTCGGGGGTACCAAAATCGAAGGAGGAGTCGATGATAGAGCTGTTGCGGGAACTTGTGACGATGGGGCGTGGGATCACAGACGAGGCAGTGCGCGGCGTGTGGATCGAGGGCTGGGAGGCGTTTTTCGGCTTCATGGTCCTGATCATACTCACGATCGTCATCGGCCACCTGATCATCAAGACACACAGGCCGGGCGAGGACACAAGCAACGAAGAGAAAGACGGGTACGTCTTGGCGAAGTGCCTCGTCTTCACGGTCGGTGGTCTGATCGTTCTCTTCTGCGCGGTCGGATTCATCGACAGCTTCAGCGCTATCGTGGCGCCAGAGGCTGAGCTGGCGAAGCGCGTTCTGCTCTCAATAGGATAGCGAACAGTTTGCTGGGCAGATGACGCTACCCGCGAGGGCGCGTTACCGGGGAAACCTGCGAAGAGACATCTGCCCGGCCTCCTGCTCCCGTAGACGAGCGGCTAAGTCACCTGACTCTCACTCAGGAGATCACCGGTTCGAATCCGGTCGGGAGTGCCAAGAACTATGGCGAAGACATATATCGTTTGGATTCAAATCGAGGAACACGACGACGACGAGAACAGTGATTTTCCAGAGTATCAGCAAATCTCGGAAAACAACGTTGCTACGTTCGAGTCCGAGGAAGCGGCGCGCGAGTTTGCGTTGAATCTCGAACGCGCTGCAGCTGATCTCGAAGAGCCGTAGGGGTACCCTGTTAGTGAAGCGGCTATCACGTCAGACTGTCGATCTGTTATCACGGGTTCGAGTCCCGTACAGGGTGCCAAACTACGCACGCGTTCGTAAATGATAGTGCCCGTAGGCCAGCGGCTAAGCCACCAGGTTGTGAGCCTGGAAATCGCGGGTTCGAATCCCGTCGGGCACCTCCATTTTTGTTCTCGCGCCGGGGTAGCCCAACTGGCAGAGGCGCTGGTTTTAGGAACCAGATGTTGCAGGTTCGACTCCTGTCCCCGGCACCGTTGATTGGAGGCTGTTTTGTTTTTCGACGATCTCGACATTGCTGTGAGGGTGAAAACACCCGAAGACGCGTTGGCGTCTCTTCGGGTGATTCGGAGATATCAAGCCAACGCCGACAAAGAGATCGAGATAGCCAATGCGCTAGGAGACATCTTCTTCAGAATGGTTGATCTGCGTTTTCCCGAGCGCAAACGAGAGACGGTCAGGCAGCTGTACTTGCGGGCGGTGGGCATCGAAGACTTCTCGCAGTACTGCCTGGACGCCGCCATAAGGCTGCTTAGAAGTACACCGACAATCGGGGCGTAAGTCTCAGTGCCGACGTGGTGAAACTGGTATACGCGCTAGCTTCAGGTGCTAGTGGGGGCAACCCCGTGGAGGTTCGAGTCCTCTCGTCGGCACCAAATACAACGGTTGCCAGCACGGCAGCCATGGGTACAATGTGGGCGCGACCACTCTCTTCGCTTAGCCTCGGAGGGACGAAGGCGTGGATAGGACAGGCGCCCTGACGCGCCAATGGCACATATGGGCAAAACAAAGTGGTCCACGATTAAGGAAAAAAGCTATCACCCGTTGTGGGTGAGGTCGTCAAACCCTCGACTTTGCGGTATTGGCGGGGAAACCCTAGCCCGGTGATGGGTGGTATACTCGCCATTCTACATACGCCCCTGTCCGGGGCTTACTATGGTTGGAGGGGCGCTCGCGCGCGGCCCCTCCCACTTTGCTCAGGTGGCGCAACTGGCAGTCGCGCGTGGCTGAGGGCCACGTTGTTGGAGGTTCGAATCCTCTCCTGAGCACCAGAAACTACTGCGGGGTGGCCTAGTGGTCTAAGGCGCGTGGCTCATAACCACGAGATCGGAGGTTCGAATCCTCCTCCCGCTAAACTTAGCCACCTTCCAACTTTTGTTTTGAGTTGGAAGGTAATTCATGGTAAGCTACCAATGAGGTGGTTTACATGAGTGAGAAAATATGTCCGAAGTGTGGAGATTCGAAGGATCTGGATGACTTTGCGTGGCGCGACAAGAAGCGCGGCCGAAGGTCATCCGAGTGCCGCGATTGTCACAAGAGGTACAGACAGGATTACTACCACAAGAACCGGACGAAGACACTTCGGGAAGTCAAAGTGCGAAAGCGTGAGCTTCGCCGTAAGATGTACCTCTATCTGACAGAGCATCCATGCGTCGACTGTGGAGAGATCGATCCCATCCTTCTGGACTTTGATCATGTTAGAGGAAAGAAGACGATGGGTATCTCAAAGATGGTCGATTATGGGTACGGGTGGAATCGTATTCTGAAGGAGATTACCAAGTGCTTAATCAGGTGTGTTCGTTGCCATCGCCTGAAGACAGCACGAGAAGAGCGATGGTACTGGTGGCTCAAAGACAAGGCACGCATGGTGTTTAACGGCTAGCATATCAGACTTCCAATCTGATGGTGCGAGTTCAAATCTCGCTGCGTGCTCCAGAAAGGAAAAGCGGTGCATTCGCTGATGTCTGAGAACCACACCGAAGACGAACCCGTCGCAAGCATGTGCGACCGAGCGCGTGACGCAGTCTGTCTACCGCCGGTCGACCGTGATTGGCTTATGCGCTGGGGGCGGCGCCTGGACTGTGCGCCGTGCCCGGCCAACGACATGTGCCAGGCGTACCACCTCATGAAGTCTATGGAACCGAAGCCGGCGTAGCTCAATCAGGCAGAGCAGCTGACCTGTAATCAGCTTGTTGGGGGTTCGATTCCCTTCGTCGGCTCCAAACTCACGTGACTGGGTATGGTGTTAGCGGCAGCACGCCTCCTTGCCGAGGAGGAAGCCCGAGTTCGAATCTCGGTACCCGGTCCACAGAATGGAACGTCCGTGCGAATCGAGAGGCGTCCTTCCAGCATTAACGGGTCGGTAACTCAGCCTGGCCAAGAGTGCTACCATGACATGGTAGAAGGCGGGGGTTCAAATCCCCCTCGACCCACCAGGAACCCACTCCACGACATCGGCTGTGGCTGTGCCTACTCGTTCGGCGGCATGCTGGTGTTTTGGATCGTTGCGTATCTTGTGATCAAGTATTGGTGGTCACACTGAAAGGAACAGATGGGCGATATGACTGATTCGGCGTCTCCGGACGCCAAAGCAATCACAGGAGGGCTGCTCAGCATAGCGGCAGCCATTCGACAGCTCTCGGATACCATCGAGAGCGTCGAGATTGACGAGAGCCCCATTGTTGACGCCATCGCAGAGATGGGCGCCAATGTCGACAACGCCGTTTGCGTACTTGCCGACGCCGTATCTGAGGCGGCCGGCATGACCCCCATGACGGATCGGATCGAGGAAGCCACGGCAGACGAGCCTAGCAGGGCTGGCTTCAGCGGACCGTAGTCGGGACGTGGCCTAGTTTGGTAAGGCGTCTGGCTGGGGGCCAGAAGATCGCTGGTTCAAATCCAGTCGTCCCGACCATTTGCCCCCGTGGTGAAACGAATATCACACTTGGCTTCGAACCAAGAAGCGCGGGTTTAACTCCTGCCGGGGGTACCACACACACATTCTGCGCCCCTGTAGCCAAACTGGACAAGGCCGCCGGCTTCTATCCGGCCAATTGCGGGTTCGAGTCCTGCCAGGGGTGCCATCGCCCGCGAAGCTCAGAGGTTGAGCATTCCCTTGGTAAGGGAGAGGCCGTGGGTTCGAATCCCACCGTGGGCTCCACGAAAGGAACTGCATGACGCAGTGCTACATACAGTGCGCCCCGGGCACACTACACCGCTGCGACGACTGCGGGCGGGAGTTTGACGCGAGAGTCCTGGACATGATCGTAGACGTTCAAGAGCGGTTAACGCCTGGCTCCCCCACACCGTCGGGGCAGTGCCCGGAGTGCGGTGCACTGACGTATCAGGTTGACCTAACAAATCGGGATGATCTACCCGACGAGCGACTCTTCGACATAGAGCAGCCGGAGGTTCTTGCTGCGCTCAGAGCGCACGAGGAGTACTTTGATGAGCCGTGGCAGCCGGCGCAGGACATCTGCGTCGAGGAGATGGGTGAGCTGCTGACGGCGTTCATCCACGTGAAGCGAGGACGCGCGAGTACCGAGAAGGTCGCCGAGGAAATAGCCGACGTGCTTCTGAGCACTCGGCTGCTGATCCACTTGGGCGACTTCGAGTCTTCGGTCATGGAAGTGCTGCGTCAGAAGGCGCGGCGATTCATGGATCGAGTAAGAGCGGGTGGTGTACGAGGCCAATGACCAAGACGCACGACAACCACCGACAGAGAGTCGCCGAACTTAGCGCGGCGCTGGTCGAATGCGAGCGGCTGCGCAAGTGCGAGAACCGTCAGACGGCGGAGTGCATCACGCGGATGCGAGCCGCAGTGAAGGCGGCACAGGTCGCAACGCAGCGTGCTGAGGTTGCTGAGGCGACGATCAAGAAGCTAGAGCAACAGCTACTCGACGCGAAGCCGAACGCGCACAACTGCGCCGCCTGCATCAACCCAGAGTGCAGTGCGGCGGACAAGCACAGAATAACGTTCTGTGACGCCTTCATGGGCGCGGACTACTACGATGACAAGGAGCCGGGGTAGCTCAGTGGTAGAGCACCTGATTCGTAATCAGGATACGCGAGTTCGATTCTCGCTCTCGGCTCCATTTCGTTAGGAGGAGCATGTACGTATTTGTACTGACCACTAGCGCTCCTGCAGACCTCGATAGTCTAGACTGCGACGTAGGCGTGGTCCCGCTGTCGCTGCCGACGTTGACTGATTTCAGGAAACATATCGAGTTGGCGCAGGAGCTGAGGACTACTGTTGTCAATTTCATCGAATACGCGGTGAGTGACGGGATCTCGATCTACATATCGCTGGATCAGGCGGGAAAGCACTTCTCAGAAGACGTCATTCACAACGCGTACGGGGGTCCGGCGTTGGCAGAGATCACGCGAGCGGTATTCGAGGAATTGCGAGCAAAGGCCGAGCGGACGTACTGTGACGAGGTTCGAGTCACGCCGAACTACCTGATGTTCTGGACCTACCCGAAGCATACGGATGTTCCGATGGGTACGTCCACCGTTGATTTGGACGCCATCGACAAGGCCAGGACGGCGCTTATGGCGGCTCGGAGGGCGAATGAAGAAGATTCTGAATAGAGTAACGATAACGGGAGCTGACGACAGCATCCAGCCGGAAGCGCTGGGGCGATTGCACAGCGAGTATCCGTTCGTGGAGTGGGGCATCCTCGTGTCGGCGTCGTCACACGGCGCAGGCCGTTCGAGGTTCCCATCGTATAGGTGGCTCAGGGCGTTCCTCGACTACTGCGACGGCCTCAACAAGCCGATGCCGTGGTCGGTGCACGTTTGCGGGGCGTGGGTCAAGGACATCTGCATTGGTGACTACTCGTGGCGCAAGGAGCATCGGCTCGTATGCGAGCTGATCGACCGCGCCGACCGGATGCAGCTGAACTTCCACGCGTGCGCGCATCGCGTGCGCCTGCCTGCATTCACCGAGGGGTTGAAGAAGAACTTCCGGGGGCAGCTGATTTTGCAAAGCGACGGCGTCAACGACGCACTGATCCGGCAGATCCGCGACGAGCACGACAAGGTGGCTGTGTTGCACGACCGCTCTGGCGGCGCGGGCGAGCTACCGCTGTCGTGGCCGTCCCTGGTCAAGGGGATGTACAACGGCTACGCCGGCGGCCTTTCGCCGATGAACGTGGCGCGTGAGCTGCTCAAGCTCGAAGAGATCGTCGGCGGCGAGACGGTCTGGATCGACGTCGAGTCGAAGGTACGGTCAGGCTCCAACAGGCAATTCAGCGCGTCGCTTGTGCACGAATTCCTCGAAGAGTCGGAGCCGTGGGTGAAGGGCCAATAGCCGGGACGTAGGGAAGTGGCCATCCCTCTTGCTTTGGGAGCAAGCAATCGCCGGTTCGAATCCGGCCGTCCCGACCATCTAGGAGACAACCATCGAATTCATCGTACAGGTAGGTGACTGGTCTTCTGACGGTCACGGCATCTGCGAGAAGATCGTCGTCGACTCAGGGTTGACGACGCTCGGTACAATACAGGACGCATACAAGTCGTCGTGCAACCGGCTCGGTGTCCAGTTTCACAACAACAGGCTGGAGGGCGTTGACGACACGCCGAAGGTCAAAGTGGCCGTGGACTATGACGATGGCTACGTACCTCCGGAGGCCGTGAAGATCTTCAAAGAGCACGGGTGGGATCCCGAAAAGCTGGGGATCTACGCTGACGAGCCGGACGAGGGGGAGGGTGCCTCCTTCGAGGAAGGGACCATAGCATACGTGAACCTGCTGATGTGGTTCTGCGGGCTGTCGATTGCCGAATTCAAGTGGGAAGTCGTGGAGGATAATCTGCCGAGCTTCAATGGCTACGGCGGCATCTGCGAGCATTTCGGTTACGGGATGATGCACGTCGGCTGATGGGCTTCACTCAGCTCGACACGCGCTGGGTCAAGACGCGCAAGCCGCATAAGTGCTACGGCTGTCGGCGTGAGTGGCCCAAAGGGTCGAAGATGTTCGTCTGGGTCTGTGTGGAGGACAATACCGGCTACCCGCCGCAGCGAACGAGGGTATGCGTGGTTTGCTACGACTTCATGCAAATACACTCGAATGATTGGGATAACGAGCTGCCCGACTTCGTGTGGTGGGATGAGTATGACGACGAGTACATCGCGCTGGAAGAAGAGCGATTCATAATGCCGATCGTGATCGCACAGGTGCGCCCTGCGCGGTCACTGGTCCGGGAAAGGAGAGAAGGGAGATGAAAAAGGTACTGTTGCTGAACAAAAACGGGGAGCCATTAGGCATGATCCCGTGGACACGCGCTCTGTCGCTGGTGTTTCGGGACAAGGTCCAGGTCTTCGAGTACTACGAGGGCGTGGCTATCCGGTCAGCACGAGAAGTCCATGCTCTGCCGAGCGTTGTCTTGCTGAAGCACACGTTTGTGCCGTACGGCAAGCGCGTCGGCTTGAACAAGCGGAACGTTCTCGTGCGAGACGGTTTCGAATGCCAGTACTGCGGCAAGGAGCTGAGCGAGTCCTCGGCAACGGTGGACCACATCATCCCGAGCTGCAACGATGGGCCGCACGCCTGGGAGAACGTCGTGGCAGCGTGCAAGCGCTGCAACAACTCCAAGGCAAGCAAGTCGCTGGATCAGGCAAACATGAAGCTGCGAAGCCGACCGTTCCGCCCGTCGAAGGCGTTACTCCTGCGGCAAAGAGCGGCGAAGCTGGGCTACAATCAGTGGATGCCATACTTTGCCCACACGTAGGGGGAAGATGACGAGCAACCGCCGACATAAGAAAGAGGCGAGTGCACGACTGAAGAAGAAGCAGAAGGTCGAGCGTCAGTTCACACGGATGGCGCTCGACGTTCTCAACAAGCATCGCGGTAAGCCGATGGCGGTTGCCGAGCTGCTGAGCGCGATGAAGCTGCCTGCGCACGAGCGACAGCGCGGAGCAGCATCGCTGTCGTCGTCGCTGTATAAGAAGGTGATGAGCGGCCCGCTCATTCGCGTGAAGAATTTTGGTGTGCGTGGCGGCTATGGCTACGTCTGGCCGGTTCGTGAACCATCGCTTGGCGGAGTACAGCGAGTCGTGATCGACGTCCTGAAAGAAACACTGACGTGGCGCGACTATAGATACGTCAACGAACAAGCGTCGACGACACTATTCGGGCGGCACGACTACGAGGGTGTTGCGCATCTGGCCGTGTTGACGCTGTGGCGCGAGGGGCTGGTTGATCTCGACCAGGGATGGCCGGGCGAATTGGAGAATATGTCGCCAGCAACGCGGCAGAAGACCATCCCGGTGATGACTACCTGTCGGTGTAGGTTGACGGTCAACAGCGTACTCAAAGAGCGGACACGCGTATGGACGTGAGAGCGCACCCATCGTCTAATGGATAGGACACTTGGTTGCGGACCAAGAGCTTGCAGGTTCGAGTCCTGCTGGGTGCGCCATACAAATCAGGGTCGGGGTGTAGCTCAGCTTGGACAGAGCGCTCGGTTCGGGTCCGAGAGGTTCGCTGGTTCGAATCCAGTCACCCCGACCATTATCCTTGCTGTGGCAATGCCTGGCATGGTGATGCAAGTTTTGGCTTGTTGGTGTTCGGTAAGGCGTTGGCGAGGCAAGCAGTGGCGAGGCGGGGGGCGTACCTATCGAGAGGTGTATCGCGCAGTGAAGAAGCTCATCTGTCTGAAGTGCTGTAGAAGAGCTGGCGATACTTCGCGTAGCGCTACAAAACTTCAGGGCGTGTGCGACATCTGTGAACGTGTTTCAACAGTCGCAGCAGTAGGACTTACGAAATTCAATGAAGTCAGTGCCAAGGTAGCCCAACATAGGTAGAGGCGTCGGTTTCAAGAACCGAATGCTGCGGGTTCGAATCCCGCCCTTGGCACCAGACTTTTCATGGCCAGCCCGGGTGATGTGAGGCTCGGCTGGGCGATGCGAGGTCAGGCGAGTTCGGGCCAGGTAGGGGTCGCACCAAGACGCCGGGGTAGCCCAATGGTAGAGGCGGCCGTTTTAAGAACGGCTTAGTGGGGGTTCGAGTCCCCCCTCCGGCACCATCACGCACGGGCCAGGTGTGGTTACGCGTGGATAGGCCGGGCATGTATCGTTCAGGTAGGCAGGGGTAATGCAAGGCATGGGTAGCACAAATCAGCCGGAGACGAAGTTCTTTCACTGTTCGTGCTACGGTGAAGGAGTAGCCGTCACGCACGACGGCGACACGATAGACCTGGCGTTCTGGCAATTCAGCCACCGCAACAGGCTCACCCTCTCCGCGCGTATTCGGCACATTCTTCACATCATCTTCAAGGGAACGCCATTCACGGACATGGTGGTGCTGTCACCAAAAGAAGCGCTGAATCTCGGTCGGTACTTGCTTCGAACGGCTGAGACCAGTACAGTAGAAATAGGAGGAAGCGGAGACGATGGAGGTCATCGCCTCACTGAAGTTCACGACACCGTGCCTGGGCAACATTCGCAAACTTGATTGCGATCTGATGCAGCGCGACAGTGACGGGAAGCCGATTTTCCTGTCGACGTGGTGGCGCGCGGCATTTGCCCAAGCGGCGAAGGCGATCAACAGGTACCACAGGTACGTTGATCAGATCCACGCGGCCCTGCAGGTCGAGGGCGACATAGTGCGGATAAAGCGAAGGTACGGCAAGAGACCCACAGACTTCAAGTGGCATGAGGGTTTCGCGGTAGATTCAGTTGCCGTCGTTCGCTTTGCGATCCCAAACGCAATGACTAGTGATCAGTTCACCGAGCTGCTGGAGGCGCTCGGCGACTACATTGGGATCAGTCCATACGGGTGGAAGAAGGGCGACTATGGACACTTCAAGGTTCTCGGCGTCAGGAGCGTCGCTGGTGGTACATCTTCGAAAGGCCGGGACAGTGCTGCAAGTGACCCCGGCAGTCGATGTGCTACGCCCAGCGTTGACGTTCGAGAAAAGAGTGCAGGCCGGAGGAAACGCCCGCGCGGTTGAGATTGTAGAAGTTCAGCCGTTCGAGATCAGGCGTGACGATCCGAAGCAGCCAGAGTACCTCATCACGCATGCGGGCTTCACGTCTCGCATTGTTCGTGCGCTTAAATCATTCAACATCGAGTACGTCTACGAGGATATGCGCCCACTAACGATCGAGGAGCCTTGCTACGACGGGCTCGACGATCCGCGCGAGGGGCAGGATGTCATTCTTGCCAAGATCATCTCGGCAGAGCGTGGGCAGATCGTAGCGCCAACTGGCGATGGAAAGACTTGGATTATCTGTCAGGTCTGCAAGCTGTTCCCGCGTACGAAGATCCTCATTGTGGCGCCGGGGCGAGCCGAAGCGAAGACGGTCAGAGACCGCCTGCTGGGCATATTCCCCGAACACGAAGTAGGACTGATCGGATCAGGCCGAGACGAGCCGGGCAGACGCGTCACTGTATGCGTCCGCAACTCGCTTGGAAAGATCATCGATCGCGAGCAGCATGTGTGCGACATCCTGATGTACGACGAAGTCCACACGGCAGCGGGACCGAAGACGAGCCAGATATTAGCGCGAGTCGACAACTGCAAGATGTTTGGCTTCACGGCGAGCGCAGAAATGCGTTCTGACAAGGCGGACATGCTGGTCGAGGCGTACTTCGGTCCAGTGATTCATGAGACGACGTACCAGGAGTCGCAGGATCGCGGCAATGTTGTGCCAATCACGGTGATCATGCGCAGCGTGACGGAGGGACCAGCGCTCGCGTCGAAGACGTCGACTGCGCTGAACCGTCATGGGCTGTGGCGCAATAAGACGCGTAACAAGCAGATCGCTGAGGACGCGAGCAAGCTGTCCGCGAATGGCGAGCAGCTGCTGATCACGGTGGCGACGGTTGAGCACGGGTTGGAGCTGCTTCGGCATCTGCCCGACTTCGTGCTCGTCTACAATCACATGAAGCGCACGATGCGGGAGAAGTACGAGAAGGACGGCGTCATTCAGGCAGGCGAGCACCCGATCAGCTTCAAGGAGCGTGAACAGTTCCAAGAGTTGTTCCGGGAGGGCAAGCTGCGCAAGGTCATCTCGACGTGCTGGAATCAGGGCGTAGACTTTCCGCACCTGCAGGTGCTGATCCGCGCAGAGGGCTCGGACAGCAACATCAAGAACATTCAGACGCCGGGCCGACTGTCCCGTACATCTGACGGTAAGGCGCTTGGGATGCTGGTCGACTACATCGACGAGTTCAACAAGACGCTCAAACGTCGGTCGCAGAACAGAGTCCGGATGTACAAGCGGCGTGGCTGGAATATCCAGGCGCCGCGCGTACTGGGAGGAGCACATGTCTCAGGAGATCTTGGAGCGATCTGCTGAGCAGATGAAGATCGTATACGCACGGATGCGCAAACTCGACTCGCCCGGATTCCGACACAGCCGACGAGATATGAAGCACTGGCTGCGGCTCGCAAATGTGCTGCAGCAGTTCGGTGTGCACGGACCGCACTACATCCTCTGGGCGTACCCCCATCTTAGGGGACAGTCGAAGAACGTCTATATCCCAATCATCACATCGTCGAAGTACGTGGATGAGTATGTTCGTTCCGGCAACGGCGCAGCAACGCGCCGGCAGGAGCTGATCATCAAGATCGGCATCCAGGGCCGCACAGTGCAGCGTGAGCTGAATATGGGCCGAGAATTGGCGGCGGTTCTTTTGGACCACGACCTTGACCTCGGGGTGGTATTCAGATATGTTTGTGCACTGACTGCGGGTCTCTCAGTTGTCGCGGATCAGCTCCGAACGGAGGCGGAGCTGGAAATCGCATTGGAGCCCCTTTACAACGAACTGCTTGCACAACATCTACCTCCCATTGCGGGAATGGACGGTAGCCGTGGTATCGCTCCCTGATCTGCTCACTGGATTTCAGGGCCGGGATCAGTTGGTCATGCTTATGGCCCACGCGATCCGCTGCCCTCAAGTAGCTCAGATAGCCATTTACAAAGTTCAGCCGGTGGATTTCGATCCAGCTGGCGAGAGTGAATTTCAGGTCATCTGGGCCGTCGCACAGGCGTACTGGCAGGCATATAGCGACACGCCGCCGGTAGAGTACATGAATCGGCTCTCCTCTGGAGTGCTGACACAGCAGGGCTACGCTGAGGCAGGCATCCACGGCAGGATGCAACAGACTATCGCCGAGATCTACTCGTACGATAGCGACTGGAACGTCGATCTCGGCAAGCAGCTGCTTAATTCGTTCCTCGGCCGCACGTTTGCTTCGCGCGTCAAGGACATCACGGCGACTCAGCCGGGTCAACTGAACAAGTTGTTTGGGCTCATCGAGACTGAGTTTCAGTCACGCACCATAGCGGACGAGCCCGAGATGGATCCATTCGATCTCGATTCCTTCGTTCCTGACCATCAACACAAGATCCCCACAAACGTACCGATGCTGGATGTCCTGCTCAATGGCGGGGTCTTGGGTGCGGAGTGCTATGGGATCCTCGGACCGTCAGGCGGCGGAAAGACAACGCTGGCGATTCAGACGGCCGCCAGCTTGGCGGCGAACAAGCAGCACGTGCTGTACTACACGTACGAGCAGCCTATGCGCGAGCTGCAGCCGCGCTTGTTGTCGTGCGCGGCGCGAATCAGCCGCGAGCACATCGACAACAAGGGATGGGACGAGATCGGCGAAGACATACGCAAGCGTCTTCGAGTTGCTGCGGACAGCTGCAAGCACTACCTGAAGATCATCGATCGGTCGTCGGCGGGGGACAACCTCGTCGAGATCGAGGCACGCATCAAGCGCGCGGTCTCGGCTGGAGAGAAGCCGACGTTGGTGATCATCGACTGGATGTGGATCCTCGTCACGCGGCTGGCTGCTGCGGGTGCAGGGACGAAGAACAAGCAGGAGCGCCAGTACATGATTGAGGCAGTGGATCGCTTCAAGAGTATGGCGGCCGAATACAACACCAGCTTCATGCTCTTGCAACAGCTCAGCACAGAGGTTGCGAAGAAGTCCCCAGGGTCCAAGCCTCAGTGGTTTAACTCCGCTGAGGCCGGTAACTTCGCATGGCTTCTGGCCTATTGTTTTGCTATCGGTACCGCCGACGCAAATGGCGTGTGCTGGATGGTGGGGTCGAAGGCGCGTAACGCCGTCAAGCGTGACGTCAGCATGCGGCTGAACGGCGAGTACAACAGGTTCGACATGATCGATACGGATATGGAGTGGAAGAAGGAGGACGGCAAGTTCGTCGTGTCGGGCGAGGTAGATGCGATGCCGAACGATGACGACGACACCGATGAGGAGAAGTCTCTCTATGAGGGAACGACGGACGTAGGCTGATGGCACTGAACGAGAAACTCTATCGGTCGTTGTTCAAGGCGTTCCACGGCGGTGTCAAAATCGCCAAGGAGAACGAACCGATGCAGTGTACGCCCAACATCAACCCGATCACGGGGAAGAAGGGCGTGAAGCTCAATTCGAGCGGCGAGGAGTATCGTGTATGCTGTCCGTTCTGTGATGACGAGCGGTATCGGCTTTGGATCAACCATAGGTGGGACACGCAGGTTGACGACGTGAAGTTTGGACTGGGACTGATGAACTGCTTCAACGACGGTTGCGACCTGAACATGGATCACGCTGATCCGGAGGACCGTCGACTGCTACAGACGCAGTTCAAGGATATGCTCAGCCCGCTGCTTCGACACACGTTGCCGTCTCGTGTCGCCACGCCGGTAGAAAAGGAGAAGGTAGAGCCGGCGCTTCCGGAAACGATCATGTCTTTGGGCGCGCTACCAACAACGCACGCGGCCCGACAGTATCTCGACCGGCGAGGCTATATGGTGGAGCACGCGATTGAAACGTGGAACCTGCTGTACTGCCCAGACGACAACCATCCCTTCGTGCGTGATCGTATCATTCTGCCGATCACGATGGAGGGCAAACTGCGGGGCTGGCAGGCACGCTATGTCGGTGAGCCAGAGGATCCAGAGCCGAAGTACTACACGATGCCGGGAACCCAGAAGAACTCGATCCTGTACAACTACGATCGAGCGTCGAAGTTCCCGTGGGGCGTCCTCGTGGAGGGCGTCACGGACGTATGGTCCGTTGGTTTTCAGGGCGTCTGCCGCTTTGGCTCGACGCTCAGCGCCCATCAGCTGAACCTGCTCACGTTGGCGTGGCACGAGTCAGGGGTCATACTGCTGGCTGATGGTGACGTGAAGACCACCGAGGCGAAGGCGAAGACGCACGCCACGGTCTTGGAGACGCTGAAGCATCCAGGCAACTTCAAGAAGGGCGTCGTCGAGGTGTTGTTACCGGAGGGCGCAGATCCAGGCAAGCTGTCCGCCTATCAGATCTGGAGCCGAATTAACGACGAAGCCCACAGGCAGTTGGGGATTGAGGGGCTTCACAACGCCGACGCGTTGAAGGGCGTTAGTAAGAAGGCTATATGGGTACAGTCACAGTAGATCTAGATCCCTGGGTTGAGGAGAAGTTTCCACCGACCCATCAGATCGAGCGATCCGCCGAGGCGATGGATATGCCGACGGCGGACTTCGTTCAACACATGCTCTACAACATCGAGACGCTCAACGTCATCGACGTGAAGGGCAAAGGCGCAGAGCCGCAACAGTACTCCCCGGTTATCGCATTGCCGGGGCACACCAAGGGAGGGCCGTACGGTCCTCGCTCGGCAGACGTCATGATCATCGGCAAGCGCCCCGGTTTCGAGGAGATCAACCGGCGACGGAATCTCGTCGGACCGGCGGGGCTGGAGCTGAGTCGAGTGTTCGCAGACTGCGGTATAGATGACTCTGAGTTCTATGCCACGAACGTGGTTCGTTTCATCCCGCCTGATGGCGGCAAGAACCTGAAGGCGCACCACATCAAGGACTGCTCGACGCTGCTCGCGCACGAGATCTCAATCGTGAACCCGCGATTCATCCTGCTGCTGGGAGCCGACGCTGTGAAGTTCATGTTTGGCAAGAAGGCATCGCTCTCCAGCGTACGCGGGGCGGAGCTGACGTTCCGTAAGGGCCAGATCGGTACGTTCCCGAAGCGCGATACCAACGACGGGATCGCGTTCCTGAATGATGTTCATGGCGCCAAGGTCGTAGCGACGATCAACCCAGCGCAGGTGCTGCGGGAGCCGGAGCTGATGGAGGAGTTTGAGAACGACGTCAGGCGCTTCGTCGGTTTGGTCAACGGCGAGCGCAGCAGGCTCTCCGTGTCGGCTGGCGAGGGCGACGTGAAGTACCAATACATCAGCGACGCCAGCACGTTGGAGACGTTGGTCAACTGGCTGGTCAAGGACGAATACAAGCAGTTCGCAGTCGACTGCGAGTGGGGTGGCCCCAACTACCGTGAAGGCTGGCTTCGTTCGATCCAGTTCAGCTGGGCGGCGCGCGAGGCTGCGGTAGTCCATCTACACTCGGTGGACAAGCAGCCGGTGTTCCAGCCATTCGACTACAAGGCGTACGAACTGCTGCGGCGGTTGTTCGACCGTCCCGGCGTTCAGATGATCGGTCACTACTTTCGCGCGGACGCTCCGTGGTTGGAGGATCGCGGTATACCGGTCATGAAGCACCTCTACTTCGACACGCTGCTGGCGGACCACTTGCTCAACGAGCATGCTGATCACACGCTGTGTCCGGGGTTGGCTATTCGACATACGGACATGGGTCGATACGACTTCGAGCTTCAGTCGTGGATCAAGCGGCATCCGGGCGTCGTGACGAAGAGCAGAGCGTACGGGGACATCCCCGACGAGTTGTTGCTGCCATATGGCGGCGCAGACGCAGACTGCACCTTCCGCAGCTTCGAGAAGCTCGTGGAGACCCTGCAGCGCCCTGAGAACGCGGCAGTGGCTGCACTGCTGCGTGAGATATCGATGCCGGCGAATCAGCCCATCTTCGAGATGGAGATGAATGGTCTACTGGCCGATACAGACCGGATGCTCGATCTCATGTACCGCTACGACCAGCGCAAGAAGGAGCTGCTGGCCGAGCTGCGCGACGTGGTCAAGATGCCGTCGTTCAACCCGCGTTCCTTCAAGCAGAAGGCCGAGTTGCTCTTCGGCAATCCTGCTGATGGCGGCCTGGGGCTGTCTCCGGTGAAGTCGACTGGGAAGCCAGCGATGGAGTGGTCGCGCGTGATGGAGCTGCCGTCGGCTGAGCGAGCGCGAATGAACCCGTCCACGGATGCTGAGACGTTGGAGCTGTTGACGGCAGATGCGCCGTTGGAGTGGCAGCGTGAAGTGGTCGGACTCGTGCAGAAGTTCCAGATCATCGATCAGGTGACGAAGAACTTCCTGCGGACGCCCAAGGGCTACACAGAGGAGCAGGCTGACAACGCTCAGTTCGACCGTAACACCTTCGAGAAGGGGTTGCTGAGCTGTGTTGCCGACGACGGGCGTATCCGTACTCGGTTCTCGCAGACAAAGGAGACGGGCCGGTATGGTTCGTCTGACCCGAACCTGCAGAACATCAGCAAGCGACAGGAGCCGCGTTATCGAGAGATCATGGGCGACGACATCCCGTCGATTCGTTCATGCTTCGTGGCCGAGCCTGGGCGTGTGCTGATAGAGGCAGACTTCAAGTCGGCTGAGATCGTCACGCTGGCGTACGTCAGCGGCGACAAGAACCTCATCGCCGACGCGCTTGGTCCGGTCAAGCTGCACGCGAAGGTGGCTGTTGATATTCTCGGCGCGCCCTGCTCATACGAGGAGGTCGCTGAGAAGCATCCGCACTTGTATGTTGGTGCCAAGAACATCAACTTCGGCATCCCGTACCAGCGTGGAGCGAAGGCCATCGCGCGGCAGGTGAACCGGGAGACCAAGGGCAAAGCGAACATGACGCAGGATGGTGCGCAGGCGCTCATCGACGCTTGGTACACGCGGTACCACGGTGTGGCTGACTATGTCGGTCGGTGCAAGTATAGCGTGCGGCACGCGCCGCACTACATACAGACGCCGTACGGCAGGCGACGCCACTTCTCTGTATCTCCAGAGGAATCGGTTATGGCGGCGCAGGAGCGTGAGGGCGTGAACTTCTCAATCCAGAGCATTGTGGCTGAGACGCTCTCGAAGGCGCTGTTCAATCTGTGGCAGTTCAAGCAGGACAACCCGTGGTGCGACTACCAGCTCCTGCTCGCAATTCATGATGCTGCGATGGCGTCGGTCGCTATCGAGCATATCGAAGTGTTCATGGAACATGTGCTTCCTCTGTGCATGGTGCACGGCGCGCGCGTTCCTGAGCTTGGCTTCACACTCGGCATCGACAAGGAGATCATGCTGAGGTGGGGCGAGCATCCTAGCCGCGCCGCGCTGGAGGCGCGCGGCGTCCCCGAGAAGTATCTACCCGAAGAGTAGGTTGGAAAGGAAAGACAGTGGGTTTCAAAGACCAGGTTTCAGGTGGCGGGCTGGACAGCTCGTCCGGGTTTATGATTAAGAACCCGGCTGCCCCGCACCGGACCCAGTTGCCGTCATGGGAGAACGAGACACAGCTTCGTGTGTTCCCGTCCCCCAAGGCGGAGGGCGGTTGGCACACGATGCGTGAGAGCGACAACGACGACAACTTCGGTCCGGCGGTATGGGCCGAGCCGGTCGCTCGGCGTCTCGGTGTGTTCGAGCAGTTCACTTATGTCACGCGCATTCCGGGCAGTCAGACCGAAGATCCGACGACGAAGTTCTGTCGAGCCATCATCAAGACGGCGAAGGATCATCCGCACGACATCCCGAGCGAGTGGTACGAGTGGACACAGAAGAAGGGCAACGCTGCTCCGAAGATCGCCCATGTGAACAGGGGCATCTTCTTCCAAGCGGCGATGTTCATGATCGACGGCAAGCTGTGCACGGACAGGACCACAGGTCAGCCCGCGCCGCAGTTTCCATCGCTGTTCATGGGGACGGTCAGCTTGCTGATGTCGTTCCAGCACCTCGGCAATACGCTGACGCCGGGCTACACCGGGCCGAAGCCGGACTCGGTGATGCTGGACGACCCGCAGTACCAGGAGAAGATGGACGCCATCTGGGCGGCCATGTTCAAGCTGGGCGACTGGTCGTCGCCGCTCGGCGGTCGGCTCTTGCGGGTCTTCAAGGCTCCGTCTGACGGCAACTTTGACAAGCCGCACTACGCGATCGACGTGGCGCAGAACGTCCCGATTACGGGGTTGGAAGACAAGATCCGTCAGTTCTGGATGCCGTGGGAGCAGCTGCTTCGCTTCCACAGCGCTGAAGAGCAGATCGGCTACTTGCTCCGCGCCTTCCCGGCGGAAGCCGTCGACTTCGCACTTGGGCGCAGCGAGTACGAGACGTTGCTTCCGGCGCAGGTTCGGGGCTCGTGGATGCGCTCGAAGGGCCAGGGCGTTGCGCAGGGCTTCACCAGTCAGGCAGCAACCCAGCAGATGGTGCAGCCGCAGACGGGCGCGCCGACGCCGTCGTTTGGCCAGCAACCGCCGCAGCAGCCGCAGCAGCCTGCGCCGCAGACGCAGCAGCCTGCGCCGCAGACGCAGCAGGCACCCTCGGCATCGAGTCCGTGGGGCACTGGGGAGGCGGCGCCGGTCGATGAGTTGCCTGACACGGGCGTAAACGTGCCGGGGACTCCGGCCGAGTTTGCGCAGCCGCCGCAGACGCAGCAGACGCAAACAACTGCGGCGTCGTACCCGGGGCAGGTGACTGCACCCAACACCCCGGCAGGCGCAGTGGCCGGTGGCGCTGTTGACCCAGCGGGGCTCGCAGGAGCGCTCGACAAGATGAACGCCGGGCGCAGGGCGGCGGGTGAGGGCAACCCCGGACAGGCACAGTAGAAGTACGCACGCGTTCGTAAATGTGGGCGCCCCGAGGGGCGCCCACACAGTGTCGCAATACAAGGAGGGCCATGTATATGGCGAAGGCAAAGAAGAAGCGGCGGGTCATCCAATCTCACAGCATTGGCGCGCTCAAAGAGGCAGCGGCGAAGAACTTCGGCGTTGAGGGCGCGTATGTAGGGTCAGAGCATGGCAAGTACTTCAGGGGCATTCCGTTTCAGAGCATCGCCCTGGAGTACCTGTTCGGAAGCAACATGCTCATACTGGGGATGACGTATGGTATCTCTGGCCCGCCGCAGTCATTTAAGTCGGCGCTCGCGCTGGAATTCATCAGGTTGCTCCTGAGCTACGGAGGCTCGGGGTTCCACGTGGAGACCGAAGGTCGGAAGATCAGTGCGCCCATGCTCGAAGCCATCCTTGGCAAGCACATCGACGACGTGGTGATGCGGCCGGTGGACAGCGTCGAGAAGGCGCAGGACGCGCTGACGTGGGCGGTTGACTTCGAGAAGACGAGCTTCCCTGACAAGAACAACCTGCTGGCGCTGGCAATTGACAGCCTCAGCGGCGCGGCGACCGAAGAGCGAGCTGAGTCTATCGCCAAAGAGGGGCACGCGAAGCGCGACTTCTCGTCCGAGGCGCTCTACTGGTCGAAGTGGTTGAACACGTATGGCAGCAAGCTGGCGGGTTGGCCGATGGCGCTCTTCATCGTGAATCACGAGAAGCCGAAGATGGAGGACAAGACCGGCCACGGCAAGACAATCACCGGCGGCTGGGCGCAGCAGTTCTACGCTACGACGTATCTGAGCGTGCGTCGTGTTGGTGAGAACAGAGGTGCAACGCAGACGATCACGGCGCTGTCGATCAAGTCATCGAAGAACTCGTTCGGTGAGTACAACCGCAAGATCCTCGTCCCGTTCATCTACGGGCACAAGGGCGTAACGATGACGTTCGACTGGGGGCATGCGGCGGCGCAGATGCTCCTGGACAACGCAGCCAAGGTGAAGGAGTTCTTGGAGGTGAAGTCGTCGTCACCGAGTATGACAGCGCAGACGCGGACGTTCAGCTGCAAGCAGCTCGGCGTGACGCAGGTATCTGGCGAGGAGTTCGGGTTGGCGCTGCAGGCGCAGCCGGAATTGCTGGAGCAGTTGCGAAGCGCGCCGCTCGGTATCACGCGCTACAAGCTGTTCGAGGGCGCTATGCCTGACTCCATCGGGGAGAAGGTCGAGACGGCAGAATGTGGTCCGGACGACACGATGGACGATATCGATCCTTGACCCGGCGTTCTAGCCACGCTAGCATGTGGGTTGCTGGCGTGGAGGGGTACTATGGCAACAGTCCGAGCAAAGACCGATCTGAGATCACCAACTGGGAAGCTGCTGATAGCCAAGGCGGGTCGCTTCGGCATGGCGCTTCGGGAACACGCCGTCAAAGAAGGCCACTACAACAAGGTGCCCGTCAGGTGGAAGGGGCGGAGCAAGGTCTACTGGCACGATCTGGACGATCTGGAATTCATCCAAGTAGAGTGCGACAAGCTGGCGTATGTGGCCAGACGTCCAGATCAGCTGCTAGACCTGCCCCCCATCCCCAAACCACCAACCCACTACAACTACCATTTCGGCGAGACCTTGCGGGCGTTCCGCGAGGATCGAAAACTGCCGCAGTGGGAGTTGGCAAATCGGATGATGCACTGCGGGGAGCCCGTGGCGCAGACGACGATATCGTACTGGGAGCGGAGCGAAGCGGCGCCTAACGGCGTCTACGTGACCGCACTAGCCAAGGCGCTCGACGTGCCGGTCTTCCTGTTCTTCGTGAACTTCAGAGACTGCACGTGGTTGCGCAAGGTACGCCAGTACATCAATCAGCTCACCGACATGATGTGCCAGGATGTGATCTATTGAGCAAATTCACTGACGGCGTCAACAGCTACCTGAGCGACCAACAGCAGGAGGCGTCAGCGCAGATGAGCGCGCGGCTGCTGGAGCGGATGCTGGGGGAGCTGTCGACACAGAGGTTCGCGCGACAGGTGCGAAACGAGGCCGGCGCAGAGTTTGGCTTCGAGTGGTTCAATGGGCAGTACGACGCACCAATCAAGCTGTATGCGGTGCAGCTGGCGAAGGTGCGGCTCGACACGCTGGTACGTAGCGACAAGATGCCGAAATGCAAGATCTGGGATATGTACTTCGACGTGAAACGCAACCACAACGTTGATACGCCTGTGGGGCTGTTCTTCCCGATTCCGTATTTGAAGGAGTGGATCATCCACAACTCGCTGACCATACCGCAGGTGCCTGGCTTCAACTATGTGGTTCGACCGGCCAGTGACGAGCATAACCAGATCACAGTCTCGGAGTACACCGCGTTCGTGGCTGGACTGAAGAGAGTATACGAGCTGTGAGCGCAGAGCGACCGCTGATACCACCGGAGCAGGTGCGATCAAACTCGTACCCGTCTGAGCAGGAGCTGAAGGCTCTTGGCGCTGAGCTGCGGGAGTTCGGCGTGTCATTCTCGGTCCGAGTCATGATGGCGCAGCTGGCGGCACGTCCGCCGCGTGTCCGACTCGCGGCCAACCTCAAGACGGTTGTCTCATTGATGGCAAAAGCCCCGGTCTACAACATTCTGACCGAGGGACTCACTCCAGAAGAGCACGCTGCGTTGGTCGAACTCGACATGCGGGGGTTGTCGATCGGCGCACGGCAGACGGCGCACGGGTTGCTGAACGTGCATGAGCGGTGGACGATGCTTCGTTCGCTGCGCCGGCTGTTCAAGCAAGCTCCTCGCAAGGGGTATTTGACGCCAAGATCGGAGGAATCGAATGGGTCGAAAGGAACTGAAGACTCTTGAGTTCGCCGGCCCGCAGTATCCGGGGCGGCAGGAGGCTGGACAGGTCTTCGCCGAGCTGGAGCGGCAGGCCGAGCACTACAGGGACTTCTCAGTCTCAACGCGAAGCATGGAGCTGAAGCTGCACGAAGAGCACGGGATCGTCCTTCACTTCGCGCCCGATCAAGCTGTTCGTGATGTGGGGATCGGCGTTGACATGCCGATGAGCAAGCGGGCATGGGTGCAGTTGGCGCAGTGGATGGGCGTGCCGACGAACTCGCTGTTCTACAAGCGGTTGCGGTGGGGCTTCACAACGATCTCGAAGCGAAACAACAGGGCCGGCAGCGACCGCTTCTGGCAGACGTGGATCAATATGGTCAACGATCACTTCAAGATCGTGAACTCACAGAAGCTGATTCGTACGCTGAAGCGCGCGGATGGCGAGTGGTACGTCCGAGCGTTCCTCGGCAGCACGTACCTGGTCATCCCAAACAACCAGCTGTTCCTCGCTGTCGCCGACAAGTTGAAGGAGGCAGAGGTGGAGTTCTGGGATGCGCGGCTGTCGGAGGATTCGTTCTACCTCTACGCCGTTGCGCCGGGCGTGAGCGCCCAGATCAGGACCGACAGGCCGTGGGACAAGAACTACAAGCGGTTCATCGGCGATGACGGTGACACGGCGAACGCAGCGCTGATGCTGCGCAACTCAGAGACAGGTCAGGGTAGCTGCGAAGTGTGCCCGGCCATCGTGACGGGGATGTCAGGCGCGTACTTCGTGAAGCAAAACGCGCTCAGCATGCGCCATGTCGGCAAGAAGCACGAGATGGACTCGATGCTGACGGACGAGACGATCAAGAAGCGTAACTCCGTGGTCTACGACGAGGTCAGGGACTATTGCGCGGCGGTCTTCGACATGGACAAGTTCCAGGCGTTTGTGGATCAGGTCTGTGACGCGACGCAGGATGAGATCGATGATCCAGTGAAGGCGGTCGAAGCGGTGGCGGGGATCTACGATCTGTCCGAGACGCGCAAGGATGAGATCACGAAGTGGATCTTCAAGTCTGCAGATCGCAGCCGTTACGGGCTGGCGTGCGCTGTCACCAAGGAAGCCCACGACAATCCTAACATCGGTGCGGACGAAGCGGCGAAGCTGGAGCAGGTCGCGGGTGCGCTGATCGAGGAGCAGACCGCAGTGAAGTTGGCGAAACAGTACAAGAAGAAGGCAGAGGATGACGCGTACGCACAGGCTGTCAAGACTGCACGGTCAACGCCCCAGATGGCGACGATCGAGGATGCTGAGATTGTAGCTTAGGAGGAGCTGATGGAGAATTCGCAGAACGAGTTGGCCAAGACGGAGGCGTCGCCACTGAAGGCGGCAAACGATCGATTCAAGGAAGCCATTGCGGGCTTGCTCGATCGGAAGAAGAATATGGTGGCCGAGGCGTTGCAGTTCCGCTACGACGTGGGGCTCGTGGCCAAGCGGCTCATGGACGACTCGAACAAGGCGAAGAAGGAACGCTATTACGGGAGCCATACGGTAGCGAACCTGGCGCTCAAGTTGGGGGACAGCGAGTCCACGCTTAACCTGTGCCTCAAGTTCGTGAGCAAGATCGAGCCGGGCGAGCTGAAGCAGCTGCAGGAGAAGGACTGGCCGTGGCGATGCGTCACGTCGCTGCTCTCGCTGGAGAAGCCGGAGGACCGCAAGAAGTTCCGGACGGACTGGGAGGCGGGTGTATACGCCGAGACCGGCAGCGAGGGGCTGAAGAGCGACATCGCCGAGCACAACCAGGTGGCGCGGAAGACCGGCGAGCGCACGGACAATCGCGGCAACCGATCGCCGTATCTCACGCCGGTGAAGTCGGCCGAGACGATCGTCACGCAGGCAGCGAGCACGACCTTGCCCGAGTTCGTGCACACGCTGAAAGAGTTGGCCAAGCACAAGGGCCAGATCGAAGAGAAGAAGCTGGGCGCGATCAAAGAGCATGTCGATGGTGTGAGCAAGCTGATTCCGGCAACTCGGAAGTTGCTTGATGACGCTGAGAAGGCTATCAAGGAGACGGGGCTGTAGAGCGCGGCGCGATGCCGCAGGAGAGGAGTGCGCAATGGGCGAGTCGAAGACTACGGGCGTGAAGGCCACGATCATCATGCAGGCCATCGCGAAGTTCGGAGGTCTGAAGGCGTTGGGCGGCATCATGTCGAGCCGCAAGGGCATCTTCGGGCTGCTGGCGATCGGCATCAGCTACTGGCTGCTGTTGGGTCGCCTGCCGGTGGACGCTGCACCGGAAGTAGTGGCATCGATGGGTCAGCTCTTTGTCACGCTCGTTGGGGCGGTCTCTGCGCTGTACATTGGCGGCACCGCACTCGAAGACGGGCTGGAGAAGAAGGGGAGGGCAGAAGGTGAAGCCGCCAACCCCATGGCCAAGGTCGCCAGCGCCGCGATCATCGAGGCATCCAAGGACGGGAAGATGGACGTCAAGGGGTTCCTTGGTGGGCTGCTCAGAGAAGAGCTGGCGAATCGGATCACGCAGAAGAAGTAGAGTACGCAGGAACAAGAAACGGCGGCCTCCGGGCCGCCGTTTTCATTTGAGGGGCGTGGGCGAGAGACACCACACTGGGTGTCTTCAACGAGGTCACTTGTTGGGGGGTTGATTAGCCGCGACGATGACCACCGCATTCCTCCGATCGGGCTCGCCCACTTGTGTCGCAGAACCATCTTAGCCTACACGGCAGAAAGGTCAACTAATGCCTCAACAACTTCCTCCGCCTGTTCGGCGACTCTGGAGGAAACTCTTTGACAAAGCGCGAACCGTGGGTTGGCACGCGCTGCCCGGCCCGACGCTAGGCGCCGACGGGTTCATGCTGATATGCCAGTCAGATACTGGCAGCGTGTTGCGCGTGAATCGAACCGGAGATTTCACGTTTGTTCCGTGGAACTGCACTAACGAGCACAGCATAAGCCACACGCCGCAATCTATGCGTGAGCTGATGCAGCTCGCGCGGCTATGGTTTGGCGGTTGCCACTATGTCACGTTCGACGTTGACCAACTGCTGCATGTCGCCTGGACGCTGCCGCCGTGCGTCACCATAGCTGGCCTGGTATCAAGCGCGGGCGGCGAGGACGCATTGTCACTTACGGGCGTAATGGGCATACACGAGGTAACTACCGCGCTCGCCATGAGGAGCATGTGGAATGCGGCGTTAGCGTGTCCAGAGAGTGGCTTGATCAGGAATCATACGATGTATCTCGCGTTCGATGCAATCGGGTTCTCGGATCTCACGGCGTACACGGCAGACATGGACATGTTGTTCGATTGTTCGTACGCGGGTAACTACAGCGCGCACACCCTCCAGCCGGTCTTCCACGAGGTTCACATGGACAATTTAGGCGAGGAGGACATCGAGAACGTAGAAGTCTTTGTTTCACGCTACGGCATAGGCGTGGGGCTTGAGCACGACGGAGTCAATTACCATAGCGGCATGCTGCCGTGGGACGGTGTCGCAATGATACAGAAAATATTGGAGGGCGACACCAGTGGCCAGCAACAAGAATCAACCCCAGCAATCGTGGTCACGGCTCAACGCAACGATACTCCGGGGTTCGCGCCGCAACAGCACGTCGCCGATCATCGCGAAGTCTCATGAAGAGCGTGAACTCTGCACATGCTGGCTGGTATTCCCAGGCTGTGATTTTGAGGTGCTCATCTCTCATGAAGTTGCGGTGGCGTTTCGACGCAAGGGCGTAGCCGTCTGTGTGGAGAACATCGAGGACCGCGACGTGGCGGACTACGATGCTCGCAGCACGGTGACGGAATTCAAGTACAGCAAGATGAAGCGTGAGCCGTTCAACGCTGCGCTTCTCGACAACCTGATACTGGCGCTGCGCGGTGTCACGTCAGGCGAGGACATCGTGGGCGACTCGGCCCACTTTGTGGGGATCATTAGTGACGCAATCGCCAAGCTCGGCGAGCTGGGTGAGTCGTCAAAGGAGGACATCGACGGCATGAAGATGGCACTCGTGAAGATGCGAGCGAGTCTGTTCGGGAAGCTGATGTCACGCGACATGAGAAGAGGCACCTGATGGGGTGCTATCTGAACTGGTACGTGAATTTTACGGTGAAGCCTGGAACAACCGAGAGAGTGATCTTCGACATGATCGAGAACGACTTGGACCCAGGCGAGTACGAGTCGCGTGACTTCCTGACCGATCTGGCGAATAGCAGTGGGTTCAGCGATATGGAGTTCAGCATAGAGCACGGCAAGTTGCACTGCGGGTACAACGGAGAGGCCGGACACGGCACAGCTGACGATCTGACGAGGATCATGCAGGCTGTTGCAGATAAGTTCGCTGACTGGTCGAAGGGGCCGGTGGAGTTC